>SMVA01046753.1_pt1 | contig 18467 bp, 20 predicted proteins | sample 2456451 | NCBI WGS metagenome assembly SMVA01 (sample SAMN11095933, study PRJNA526329) | marine sediment metagenome | biome: Marine sediment; feature: Surficial sediment; material: Deep marine sediment; isolation source: Hadal surficial sediment | place: Pacific Ocean | collected 2014-05 | depth...
AGGGAGGCCAGGGATTCAGTTGGATTGGGTGGATAAAACCAATTCGATCCTTGCAGGTGGGAACGAAGATTCTGAAGGCTGATTGCGGGCCCCACTTCCACCGTACCATTTAGTATTTTGCCCATGAAGTTGAAACGCTCCATGGAAATAATGGCGCCTGACAGTGGGATTCGTGAGGCGGTCAGCCCGGTCCCTGCTCCCGCTATGGTGATGGGTTGGTCGTTATCTTTCAAGATAGAGATCATTTCGTCCCTGGTTTCAGGAATCCACACGGCATCGGCTTCACCACCTGAAAAGTTGGAGGCGTCTGTCAGATAGGGAGCAATTTCTGAAGGGTTTGTTTTTTTATGGATGACCATTGGAGCAAACCTTATCGACGGGTGGATTCCATCAGTCCATCGGCTTGAGGTGGGAGAAAGCCATCGTACCCATTGTGCCGCTCGATCAATTCCAAAACGGAATACACCTGCCCGTCCTTGAGTTCGGCTTCAGTGAATACTTGACGCAAATCCGAATCGGTTTCACCTATAATTGGACCGGCCATCCTAAAGCCTTTGCCATTTAATATTTTGATGATGTCATTGATGTTTTCAACCAAAATGGCAATGTGATGAAAGCATTGGTCGCCGTGATGGTCGACCCAATCGGAAATCAAGCTCTGCTCTCCGCGTGCGCCGTCGAAGGCTTGATCAATGAATAAGGCAGGATGCCCAGGCTTACGGTAAACTTTGGCCCACCAGTGATCGAATTCCAACACTCCGATATTTTTGTCGTGGGTGTATCCCAATTCCAGAAATTGTCTGGCCCGGGAATCAACATCGTGAGTTCGAATGGTGCAGTGGTCGATGAGTGGCCCGGTTCCAATGCCGATTTGCTCCAGGCCGTGGGCCAGTTCCCGGCCAGCGCCATTTTCTTTAAAAAATTGCGCAAGGTAATTCGATAGCAATTGATCCAGTGGATCCATTGGTGAAATTTCCTACGGCTCTTCTGTTTTATTTTTGTCTGGACCAGAAACCTTATCCTCGTGCGTCTGATCCAGTTTCTGGGAAAAATGGTGTATGTGATTAGCGTACTTCACCATCATCACCAATAACCCAATCACGGCTCCAATGACCACTACTATAATTATAGTTTCCATAAAATATCTCCAAGTAAACCAGCTGTTTTGTATTGTAGCATTCTGGAATGACCGATTGGAGCCATCACCTGAATTATTGTCAATAAGTTCCCTCTGTTGACAATTTTGTACTTTAGGCTTAATTTAGAGTGTAAGACATTGGATAGATTATGAAAATTTGTAAACCCCACAATCGATTATTAGCTCTGGCACTTGCCTTGGTTTTGTTTGGATGTTTGTCATCGCAAGCCTCGGCCTCCTTTTTCAGCATGGAGTCTATGGGTTGTGGTACCCAAATGATGTGCAGTGCCTGCAGTTACATTGTGGGATCAGTGAGTTCGAATTTGACATTTTATTTCCCTGAGTCAGAACACAACTCCAACGTCATTTCCCTCTCCCCCGATATTTACCAGGAATTGCTTTACCATCCCCCTCGATAATTGTTTCTCCACCCCTGGCCGTTTAAATTTTATACTGCCCGGCTAGGCTAATTAAATGATTTGCCTATGCGGGGATATGCCTATTATTAATTCAATTTATTAATCCCTTGGGAGGATTAAATGAAACTTTACCCTCTGCTATTGGTGTTCGTTCTCCTTGGCTTCCAGAATGCCTATGGAGAAGAGCCCAAGAAGCAAAATTTTAAAGAAACTTTAAGTAGCTTTATCAAAGAAGCCAAAAGTAAAAATCCTGAAATCAGCGAAGGGAAAAACAGGATTAACATATTCAAAGAAATCCCTCCTCAGGCCGGGTCCTTAAAAGACCCGGAACTCATGCTCGGGTTGGTCAATCTTCCGGTGGATTCCTTTTCGTTCAGGCAAGAAGCCATGACTCAAAAACAGATCCAGGTTTCTCAGAAGTTTCCGTTCCCCGGCACATTGAGTTTAAGAGTCCAGGCGGCTGATCAGGATGTGTCCATCGCAAAAGCCAACCATGATGATGTGATCCTGAAGGTCGTCCGCGAAGTGAAAACCACTTTTTATGAGTTGTTCTATATCAACTCAACTATAGAAATCACCAGGCAAAACAAGGTTTTAATGAAACAGTTCATAACCATTGCTGAAGGGAAATATTCTGTGGGCAAAGGAATTCAGCAGGATGTGCTGAAAGCTCAAGTGGAACTGTCCAAGATTATGGACGAATTGATTGAGCTGAACCAACTGAAGCAAGCCGAATCCGCAAAATTGAATGTCCTCATGAATCGACTCCCGCAAGCGGAATTGAACATCCCCCATGGCTTGATCCAGTCCCCCTTTAAATTCAAATTGGAAAAACTCCAGAAAATGGCAGAAAACAAGCGGCCATTTTTAAAGGCCATCAAATCCTCCATTGATAAATTTAAAATAAAAAAACAGCTCGCGGAGAAAAAATATTATCCGGATTTTAATGTGAGTTTGCGATACGGCCAAAGGCAAGATTCCATGGTTGCTTCTCATCCGGATTTTGTTTCAGCCTTTGTCGGCATCAACATTCCGATTTGGCACAAAACCAAGCAAAGCCGAAAGGTGTTGGAAGAAAATTTCAGAATCCAGACTTTTCGGGACGTTTATAACAAGGCCAAAAATCAGATTTTTTTGGCCATCAAAATAGCGTTGGACAAGGAGGCTAAGGGCTCGAAATTGATTAAGCTCATCAAAAGCGGAATTATTCCACAAGCCCGTCAATCTTTGGAATCCGCCTTGGCCGCATACAGTGTGGATAAAGTTGATTTTCTGACCTTGATCGACAATCAGGTCACCCTACTAAAATGGGAAATCAAATACCACCGGGAACTGACCGACTACGAACAAAACCTGGCGATGTTGGAAAACCTCGTGGGCAAAGAATTATTTTAAAAAATTTCAAACGTTAGGTAAGAGCCATGAGTGAAGACAAAAAAAGCACTGTCGATGAAAATGAAAATTTGGATCCTCACCCGCCGGAAGAAAAGACGATTCCCACTAAGAAAGTGGCGGTTGCGGCAAGGGTTTCTTCAATGTCCCTTTGGAGCTTTTCTGTCATTAATTTTGTGGGGTTGATCTTGATCGCGGGGGTCGCTTTTTTCCTGGGCCATTTCACCAGCCCAGAGCAGTTGGATGATTCTCTTCAGCAAATAAAACCTGGGCTGAAATGACTTCGGCTGAAATCCTTCCTCCCCATCATGATGACGGTCATATCCACCATCGGAGGATTGCTTCCCATCATGGTGGGACACGGCACCGGTTCCGAAATGATGAAGCGCATTGCCGCGCCCATGGTGGGGGGGTATGGTCACCGCCACGGTTTTAACTGTGATCGTGATCCCGGCCATGTATTCACTGGTGCTGGAGTATCGCTTCAAAAAACTGGCCTCCCTTTAAAACCCTGTTTGTTTCCGGTAGGTTTTTTAATTTCTATATTGAGGTATAATACAATCCATGAAAGACAACGTTAAAATTTCCAGCGCGAAAAATGAAAAAGTAACCATCGGGGACGTGCAACTCACCCTGAGTTCCCCGGACACCAGCGAATCGGTGTGGATCGGTCAGGCTGAAATCCTCAAGCAAATTCACGCGTGCTGGTTGCTGGTGGACGAAAAAGACCTGCCACTGGCGCCGCGAATCATGGGTATGCCGGGAATCGGGAAAACCACTCTGGGCATGGTGGCCGCCCGCCAGCGCAATCAACCGCTGTACATTTTCCAGTGCACAAGTGACACGCGGCCTGAAGATTTGCTCATCACTCCTGTTCTTTCCGAAGCAGGAAAGATCTCCTACCACGCTTCACCTCTGGTTTCCGCAATGATCACGGGCGGAATTTGCATCCTGGATGAAGGCAACCGCATGAACGAAAAAAGCTGGGCTTCTTTGGCGCCCTTGCTGGATCACCGGCGTTATGTGGAATCCATCATCGCCGGCATTCAAATTCATGCGCACGATGAATTTCGGGCTTGTGTCACGATGAACAATGATGAGTCCACATTTGAAATCCCGGATTACATTTTGTCGCGTCTGCAACCCACCTTGAGTTTGAGTATGCCTTCGCAAGCGGATGAAATGGCCATTTTAAAATACCATTTGCCTTTTGCGGAAGACGATTTGTTGGCCATGACCGTAGATTTTTTGCAGAAGTCCCATCAGTTGGATCTGGACTTCTCGCCGCGTGATGGCATACACATTCTCCAGTATGCGCTCAAACGGTTGAGCCAGGATCACGATCATCCTCTTTCCAAGGATGATGTATGGCGTGAAGCCGTGGAAAAGGTGTTAGGCGAAGACGCTCTAAAACTCGAAGAATTGGCGGAAAAGAAAAATCGTGCCTTGGGCAATGAAGGCCTTCCTTTTGGTCTGGGTGATTTCTTTTTCGATGAAGACAACCCTCTGCATCCCGACAGGGACCGATGACCCGGGATTGATTCGATTTAAAAATAGACAGCCATGGAAAATATATTTTCTTTGAGCGACCGTGTTCAATTGTTGCCAGTGATTCATGGCAGTGGTCAGTACTCACGCGAAGTCAGAAAAAGAATCCTCACTTCAGATTGTGACCGTTTAGCCGTGTGCCTGCCGCCCGAATACCAGTCCACCGTGGAGCGAGGCATCGAAAAACTCCCTTATGTGACTATCAGTTGTCTGGAAGAAGCCAATGATGACTGCAGTTATGTGCCGGTTGATCCTACCCAACCGGTGATCATGGGTTTGCGCATCGCCATGCAAGAAGGCATTCCGAGAGAGTTTATCGATTTAAGTGTCGCCTGCTATCAACCGCGGCGCATCCATTTTCCCGACGCCTATGCCTTGCGGCATTTATCCCTGGAAAAATTCTCCGTTAGTCTCTTGCCGGCCATTCAACGCCCGGAACCCGGAAGCCAACACGATCTAAGGGCACGATGGATGGCTTATCAGTTGCACCGGCTGGAACTGGACAATAAAAAAGTTCTTCTGATCTGCTCGATTTTAGATTGGCCGTGGATCAAACAGGCTTATGACGAACGATTGGAATATCCCAAGGTAGACGCACCCGGGAACTCCCCAATACTTTATGGCGTGGATCCCTCCAATTTATTTTTTGCGCTGAGTGAATTTCCTTATGTCACTTACCTCTACGAAAAAAGGCGGCAGGACCTGCTCAGTGACCGGGACGTCGCCATCGACGGGGTCAAGGAAATCTTATTAAAAGCGCGCGATAAATTTCTTTCTAAATTTAAAATTCGTTACCACAATCTGGTTCCGCAGACATTCCAAATTTATCTTCAATATGTTCGAAATTTGTCTTTAATGGAAAATAGATTGACTCCGGATTTATACACCTTGGCGCAGGCCGCCAAGCAAATTGGTGGGGATTCCTTTGCTATCGCTCTTATGGAAGCGGCGCGTGAATATCCTTTCCAGAAAGAGGAACATGGCCTTGAGACGCTTTCCCTGGGAATCGATCAGGCGATGATTGACGAGGACCATATTTTGAATATGAAAAATCGCCTGAACGAAACGCATCTGGTATGGAGAACCATGGACCTCCGCCCGGAGCCTGAAGCGATTAAAAAAGAGAAGTGGCAGTACACCTGGAACCCTCATGGGCAATGCTCCTGGCCTCCTGAGGATGATAAAATTGAAAGTTTAAACACGCATATTCGAGAGCAGGCTAAACTGCTTTTGGCTCATGACTTGGCACGCACCGAAAAATTCACCTCTTCGGTGAAGGATGGCATCGATATTCGGGAAACGTTGAGGAACTGGCATACCGGTGATATTTATGTCAAAGAAATTCCTCCGTCACGCGGAACGGTGGAGGTAGTGGTGTTTCTATTTGATTTGGAACCCAACCCTGCGGAATATCCCTGGCGCCAAACCTGGTACGCCGAACACGATAAGGAGTCCACGCTTTGTTTTTTTGCCACAAACTATCAGGATAATCTGACGGGTCCCGGAATCGGTCAGGCCATTTATGGCGGATGCATGATGATTTTTCCGCCGCGCCCTATCCCCAATATTTGGGAAGACCCACGGTTGCATATCGGGAAAACTTTGGAAGAGAAACTTCTCGAGGCCGCCTTTTTTCACTCGCGGGAAAAGCATGTGACCGTGGTGGCGCCGGGCGCACCCAAAGTGCAATGGCGTCGCATGGCTCGCCAATACAAGAAAAAAATACTTGCCATTCCTTTGAAGCGTTTGTCCAACCAGACTATTGAAAGAGTCCGCCGGTTCCATGTGCTGAATGGCAAGCATATCCGGTCCTACGCCACACGTTTTATCCAGGATATTTGAATTTAAAAAAAATGGATAATGCATTCCATCCATCGCAATATCCGGTATAATCATTTCGAATTTAGACCCAGGTTTTTCCAAGTCGAATCCAGTAGACCCAACCCCGATATAATTTTTTAAGTCCTGCGGTAGCCACCCGCAGGGTTCTCACTCCCATCTGATTTATGGAAAGCAATAAAAAGGTAAGCATCGCCGCCGGCTCGGTAGGGTCCATGACCTTGCTGTCCAGATTATTTGGTTTTATACGGGACATGGTCATTGCCAGCGCTTTTGGTGCGACGGCTCAGGCGGATGCATTTTTCGTCGCCTTTCGAATTCCAAATATTCAGAGAAGAATATTGGGTGAAGGCGCGGTCAGTGCGGCGATGATTCCTGTTTATGGTGAATACCTGAACACCAAGAGCGTGCAGGATACAGAAGATTTTGCTTCGAACCTTTTCAATATACAGTTCATTATTCTGGTCCTCGCTTCCCTGGGAATTGTCGTATTCGCTCCCTATGTAATCATGTTGTTTGCTCCGGGTTTCATCGACGAGCCTGATAAATACAACATGACTGTGATGTTGACCCGTTGGATGGGCCCCTACCTGGTCCTGGTGGGGATGAGCGCGTTCTGCATGGGGATTCTCAATACCCATGGATTTTTTAAATTGCCGGCCGCGGCCCCTATTCTGGTCAACGTTTGCATGATTCTTGGCATTTGGTTGCTCTCGCCATTTTTGGAGGAACCCATTTTAGGCATGGCTCTGGGGGTTTTAATCGGTGGAGTCTTTCAGTTTCTGGTGCAGTTGCCGGCAACTTTACGGCATGGCCTGACCTTCAAATGGGTTTTGAATTGGAAGCACGCCGGCATCATCAAGGTGGGAAAACTTTTGGGGCCGGCGGTTTTGGGATTTGGGGTTTATGAAATAAATATTTTAGCAGATACGATTCTTGCCTCATTACTTGTGGGCGGTTCCATATCATATTTATATTATGCCAACCGTTTAGTGCAACTGCCCCTTGGGGTATTTGGGGTCGCGCTGGGTATTGCGATTTTGCCTACTTTAACCGCTCACGCAGTAAAAAAAGAATTTTCTGAACTCAGAGATACCTTGGCGTTTAGCATCCGTTTGGTGTTGTTCATCACCATTCCGGCTACCGTCGGCTTGATCATCCTAAGTTTCCCCATCATCAATACGCTTTGGGAAAGAGGTGAGTTTGGGAGAAGCACCACCTTGGGCACTCAAATGGCTTTGATCTATTATGCCATCGGACTCTGCGCGTTTGCTGGAACCAAGGTTTTGGTGTCGGCGTTTTATTCACTACAGGACACCAAAACGCCGATGAAAATCGGGATTTATACGATGCTGTTGAACATAGGACTGGGGGTCCTTTTGATGGGGCCACTCAAGCACGGAGGATTGGCTCTGGCAACTTCCATTGCATCTATTTTTAATGCGGCGTTCCTGGTCTACATTCTTAAAAAGCGATTGGGCAGGTTGGGCGGAAGAAAAATTATGCGGTCGATTCTAAGGCTGACTCTCACCTCATTCGTCATGGGTGTTCTGATTTATTATTTCAATCAGGGATTTTTTGATACAGAAGCGTCACTTTATTATCGTCTTATCATTTTAACTGCGGAGATTGCACTAGGCGTGTTGTGTTTTGGCGCCATCTCTTATTTCACCAAAAATGAAGAGCTGTTTTTTATGATCAGGCTGTTTAAGGAACGAAAGGCATGATCTCAAGTTAAAGACAAGTTTCTAATCCCTTGAGTTCTTATTTTTTTCTATAATGTGTCCTCCTTTAAATCAACCAAGGAAATAAAACAATGCTGGCCTGTCTCGATTTGGAAGGCGTCCTGATTCCGGAAATCTGGATTGCTTTCGCCGAAAAAACTGGAATTGAAAAGTTACGCCTGACCACCCGCGATATTCCCGATTACAACGAATTGATGCGGGGGCGATTGAAAATTCTGGACGAAAATAAATTAAAGTTGTCTGATATTGAAAAAGTGATCCAGGGAATTCAGCCCATGGAGGGAGCTTTGGACTGTCTCAACTGGCTGAAATCCGAATTCCAGGTGATTATATTGTCGGACACTTTTTACCAGTTTGCAGGCCCGTTGATGGCACAATTGAATCACCCCACTCTCTTCTGCAACGACTTGGTGGTGGATAGCACCGGTCGGATAACCAACTATCGGTTGCGGCAGGACGATGGCAAGACCAAAGCGGTCGCCGCTTTTAAAAGCCTCAATTTCCGGGTGATCGCTTCCGGCGATTCGTACAACGATACGGGGATGTTAATAGAAGCGGATGCGGGGATTTTCTTCAAACCCCCGGAGTCCATCGTTGGTGAATTTCCTCAATTCCCGGTGACTCAAAACTACCAGGAATTGCAGGACGCATTCATAAAGTGCCGGGAATCGCTGGAGAAATGATGGTGCGGTTTTAGGTTTTGCCCCGGTCACTCCACGGATGTGGTCAGGAGGCCAGCGCTGATCCAGGCCGACTTTCCATTTAAATCAATTTTTGTCCAATCTTCCCCCGGCTCAAGAACTTTGACCTGCACACCCTTGCCCAAAACCGTCAGCACCTTGGCTTCACTGCTGGGCTTGTCCCTCACGTTGGCGCGCTTCACATTCACATAATGTATTACCTTGAAATCAGGATCCTGAGGAAGAGCTTGCTCCTGAATGGTGGGTGGAAATAATGAAGAATAAACATCTTCAAAACTCATTTCCAGTTTTAGAATCACGAGAGTTGCAAAGAAAAACAACATGGCGGCGATACTGGCGGCGGTTTGTCCTTTGGTCATGCCTCGTTCAACATTTTCCACCGGCAACGAGGGGGGACCACAGGTTTCGCAGAATAAGGCCCCTGGGGTTAAAGGCTGTTTGCAGGAAATACAGATATCCGCAACGAACGGAATTTTTTTCTTATTGCCAAATAAATTCAGCCCCATTTTTAATTACCAAAATTCATTCGATAAATTTTATGGTACTTATCTTTTAAGTAAGAGATGAAATATTCAGGGTTCAGGGATTCTCCGGTTACCCTGCGCAGGAGGTCGTCCGTGGAATACAACCTTCCCTGAGAGTGAATATTTTTATTGAGCCATGTTTTGATGGGTGAGAATTTCCCCTGTTCAATTTGTTCCTCTAAATCGGGAGTAATTTTTTTCAGAGAATTGTAAAATTGGACCGCGTACATGGCGCCCAAGGTGTAAGAAGGGAAATAACCAAAACTGCCGCCACTCCAGTGAACATCCTGTAAAACACCCAGCTGATCGGAGGGCGGTCGAACGCCCAGGTACTCCTCCATTTTGTTGTTCCAAATGTCAGGAATCTGGTTCACGGCCACCGTGCCATCGAACAATCCTTTTTCAATTTCGTAACGGATGATCACATGCATTGGGTAGGTCACCTCGTCGGCCTCCACCCGGATGAAGGATGGTTTGCTGACATTGATGCCTTCGTAAAAAGTTTGGACATCCACTCCATGCAAACTCTCCGGAAAGGTCTCACAAAACAAATTAAGGTAGTGAGAGCAAAAACTTTTCTGCTGGGCAATCATTCGTTCCCAAAACAGGGATTGCGATTCATGGATGCCGGTGGTCAATGACTCCGAAACAGGCAGGCTTCTCAATTCACTCATGCGCCCTTGCTCGTACAACCCATGTCCGGTTTCGTGAATCACGGCATAAAGCGATTCAACAAAATTATCCTCCCGATAACGTGTCGTGATGCGGACATCGGTGGCATCGCCGCCGCCGCAAAAGGGATGAACGGAAACATCCATCCGCCCATGATTGAAAGAAAATCCCAGGTCTGAACTGATTTTCTTTCCCAACTGTTCCTGTTTTTGAATTGTAAAATGTCCCTTCAGAAAGGAACAGTCTGGCTGGTATGAGCTTTCCTGAATAGCTTTTATCAAAGGAATCAATTCGGATTTAAGGCGAGCAAACAGGGGGTCTGCCTGGGCCATGGAGAAACCCCTTTCGTAGACATCCATGTTGACGTCGTAAGGGTGCTGGTCAGGATTGATATGATGAGCCCACTGTTTTTTTAAATCGATCAGTCGTGTCAGGACTCCGGAAAAATCTGAAAATTTATTGTCTTTCCTGGCTTGAACCCAAATATGATGGCCCTTGGAACCCAGTTCGGCAATCTCTTGCACCAGTTCTTTGGGGACTTTGGTTTCCCGATCATATTCCCGGCGGGCTTCGCTTATATTGCACCATTCGTATGCGTTGAAGTGTGCTTCGGGACAACCTTCCAATTGGTCCAACAATTTTCCGATAGCAGAATCCGTAGTCTTTTCATGAAAAATTCCAGCCAGAGTTGCTAACTGGCCCGCGCGTGATTCGGCGCCTCCCTGAGGCATTATCACCTCCTGATCCCAATGCATAATACCCATCACATGACCCAAGCGGCCAACTTCTTCCAATCGGCCAACTAAGGAATCGTAGTGTTCCCGCATATTATTTGCCATGTCGCTTCCCTGTGTGATTGCCCGATAAAGCTCGGGATGGAATTCTATGTTATATAAATTTTCCTTTAAACGTCTGAAAAAAGTTGAATGAATGGCGCAAACTGAAAGAAAAATTTTTAGTTTCGGAAAACAAAGATATTGGCTTTTTCATGAAATTTATTGAATAAATTGGGGGTATGAACCATCCATATTAGGGTGTCAGTAATAATTGGATGCCAAAACTCAAGCTTATTCCGATTCCGATTTAAAATTAAAAATTCTAATTATAACAATGAGTTAATGGTATTTTATTTAAGTTAATTTTAAGGATATTATATTAAGTTTTCTTTCTATAACAAGGCCTATGGGAATAATATATGCGTTGACAAGTCAATAGGTTGGCGGTATATTGATAACCACTATCATTATTATTTTTAATTATGATCATGGGTTCACCAAGGCCCCTCAAAGTCTATGACGAAAATCCAACACCTCCTAATTAGATGGGAACAATGATTTCACTCAATTACCGCCGCCACCTTTCACATTTGATAATCGGTTTAATGTGTCTCCTTTTCACATCAAGCAATGCCTGGGCTGAAGCTAACTCGGCTGACCGGGAATCCAAAGTTAAAAAAATTGTGATGATGATGAATATCGTCACCAAAGAATACAAGGAGGGTATTTCCGCAGGAAAAGTTGTCGTCGCCGCGGAATATGAGGAGAGCCAAATTTTTCTGGACCAGGCTTATGAGCGCTACAAATCCCTGGTGGCCGCAACCGCCCCCAATCCAGAGGCCATCAAACTCGACCAGCAGTTTCCTATTCTCATCAAAGCCATTCAAAATAAAAAAGATTCAAACGAGATTCAATCTGCTGTTAATGCCATCAACGCGGGGTTATTGAGTGCATTTAATATTGAATTGAGCCAAACACCGTCTGAGCCGGTTTCTCTTGAAAATGGGCGGCGCCTATACATGGGCAACTGCAGGATGTGCCATGGAGTGAGCGGCGGTGGCGATGGCCCCCTGGCCTCTCAGTTCAATCCGAAACCCGCGGTTCTAGCAGATCCCGGCCTCACTGGAGATGCGACCACCCTGGCTTTCGATAATTTTCAGATCATCAATGTCGGTATTGCCAACACCGCGATGGTGGGTTGGGCGGATGAGTTTTCAGAAAAGGAACTATGGGATGTCACCTATTTCATCCGATCTTTTTCCAATGAGAGCGTGAAGCTTCCTTTAATCCTTGCCAGTGCAAACGGCTTGGGTGAGGGTGCCAAAGGCTTCGAGCACGTGAAGAGCGTTTTTGATGAGGTGAACAATCTTCTGCAGGCCAGCTTGAATTCTTATAAAAAGGGGAATATAAAAACCGCCGCCGAGAGTTCCTTTGATGCTTATTTGACATACGAAAAGATAGAAACTCCCCTGATCACCAAGCGCAGGGATTTGGGTCTCCGGTTGGAGTCGTCCTTTGGTCGTTTACAAGCTGAAATCAGGCGGAATGCGTCCATTGAGCTGGTTGAGAAAATCCATACCGGAATTTCCAAAGATCTTTTGGCGGCCAGGGAAATATTGACCCAGGAAGTTGGGTTCACGGGCTTGTTCGTCCAGTCGTTTTCGATCATTGTCCGCGAGGGTTTTGAGGCCATCCTGATAATCGCGGCATTGATCACCTTCCTGATTCAATCAAGAAATCGGGGAAAACTCAAAGCCATTTATTGGGGAGTGGGGGTTGGTATTTTAGCAAGCTTTCTAACCGCCTATGTCCTTCATGAAATTTTAAAAATAAGCATGGCCAGTCAGGAATTGATCGAGGGTTGGATCATGCTGGTCGCGGTGGGAGTGCTTTTTTACGTGAGTTATTGGCTGGTCTCTAAGATTGAAACAGCAAAATGGCAGAAATACATCACCGGGAAAATGCAGGACGCGATCTCCACAGGAAGCGCCTTCACCCTCAGTCTCGTGGCCTTTTTGTCGGTATACCGTGAAGGGTTCGAAACGGTTCTCTTTTACAAGGCATTATATTTTTATGCCGGGGATACCAGCGCCGGCATCATTCCCGGATTCCTGGCCGGCAGTGCAGTTCTAGTGCTCGTTTTTTATTTGATAAACAAGCTGGGCGTTAAGGTTCCGATCAAATGGTTTTTCGTAGTCACCAGTGTCTTTCTATACCTGATGGCTTTTATTTTCATGGGAAAAGGACTCCATGAACTTCAAATGGGAAATCAGGTATCGATCACTCTGGCTGAATTTCTTCCAGAGATTTCCTGGTTGGGAATGTATCCCACATGGGAAACTTTCATTGGACAAATGGTCCTGATCATCGCTTATATTGGGGCTCTTTTATATACTTTTGGGATTAAACCGGAGCGTGCCGCTCAAGAACTGAAAACCGAAACCAATCAACTGCAAAAAAATATAGCAACGGTTCATGATTTGGTAGAGCACATTTCACACCATGCCAAGCGCTGTGAAATATTTTTAAAAGATACCAGCGATCATGATTTAAAAGAACTCTCCGAACATTTGAAGGAAATCGATGGCAAGGTGCATGAATTGTTTGATCAGGTGCTCTATTTTGAAAATCAGCTGTCGGACGAATATGAACGTTTAGGACAGCCCATCAAGGAAAAGGAACTTCATTGAAATTCAGGTCTTTCAGAACCACGCGTTCCTTTCACAAATGGACGGGTTTTGTCTGTTCCATTTTCTTTCTCGTTCTTTCCATCAGTGGGATTTTACTGATGCATCGGGATTCGATGAATCTCGATAATATTGAAATCGCCGCAAAATATTTACCGGATAGATACTTTTCGCATTCCAGCCCAAGTCTAACCGTTCAATCCATAGCGGTTTCAACTCAAAATCCGCAGAGGCTGTTTGTCGGCACCGACACCGGGTTGTTCCATACCTCCGACCACGGCAAAACCTGGGATCAGCTTCATGACGGGCTGATGGATGATGACATTAGAGCTCTCGCTATCTCCCCCCAAGACCCACAAATTATTTATGCCGGAACATCCAAAGGAATCTTTCTTTCCGAAAATGGCGGATTGAATTGGACCGATTGGTTCGAAGAATCCTCGGGACTCAAATTCACCGATATTAATGCTCTGGTGATCCACCCCGACCACCCGGAAATTCTTTTAGCCGGCACCTCCGGAGGATTATTTATTTCCCAAGACGAAGGAGAAACCTGGGAATCCACTTTCGCGGGGGATCAGTATCAGGACAGCTCCAATATTTTATTTATCAAATTCTCTTCAGAAAACAAGTCCATCTATTTGGGAACACCGTCTGGAATCCTCAAAAGCCTTGATGATGGCCACACATGGGTCCGAAAATGGAAAAGTGTTCTGCCAGAGGTTCTGGATTTAATTGCAATCGATACCAATCCGGAATTTATTTACGTCGCAACACCGCAAGGACTTTTAAAATCCTTCAATCGGGGAATAACCTGGGTGAAAGATGAAACCTTCCATTCCCAATCCGTACATTTTTTAGTGCTGGATCCAATCGATTCAACGCATATTTATCTCGCCACGGCAAACGGTCTATATTTTTCTAAAGACGGTGGGGACAATTGGACCGCAACCAGTGAGGACAATTCAATATTATCCAGCGGATCCCTTCTGTCATCCATAACGGTATTCAGGGAAAAATCGCAATCGGCGTCCACTATTTTTGCAAGCAACGAAAAGGGGTTTTATGTTTCAAATGATAGCGGTCAGCACTGGCAGGATACGCAACTGAATCAAATGGCCGCTAAAGGTGCGGAGCTGTTGAAAATGGATTTGGTGAAATTGATGACGGAAATACATACCGGACGGTTTTTTGGGAATTACGTTTTTCTCCTGGTTGATATCGCGACGGTGGGGCTTGTGGTTCTGATTGTTTCGGGTTTTATAATTGGGACCTATAGAAAAAAAGTCTCAGAATCGAAAAAAACAAAAGAAATTATGGCAAGACTGACGAAAGATGAGTCTGTCGAGACGATTTTTCAGATACAAGAAACGGCAGATGACCTGTCCGATGAAAGTCATCAAATCCATGAACTGATCGAACACATCAACACTCACCTCACGAAATGCAAAATGATTTATAGCTCCAAGGAAAAGAAGGAAATTGAAAAGATTGAAAAACATATTCATACCATCGACAAAAAAATGCACCATCTAATGGAACGAATCGGAGAGTTTGAGGAATTGTCTTGAGGGAGATGTGCCAGGTTATGAATTTCAAATAAAATTTTTTGGAAAAATCAGTGAAGGTAGTTTTTATCTTTTGAGTTGGAACTGTTCAGTCCACCCAAGTCTCGATTCATTTCCATCTTTTTAAACTCTTCCCAATTGTCCCGAAATAGATTGAAACCCACAAAGTCCAGAGCCTGCATCAATTCCAAATCGGAAACTTTATTTTCGCCCGCCTCCCCGGCCACTTCATGGATGACTTCTTCGAGGCTTTCGCATATACGAGCGAATCGATCCTCATCGTCCCAATGCACCATATGTTTCAAAAAATCAAAACTCATCCTACCTCCTTATTATTGGAAAGACATGGATGTACAACCTTATTTTATTGTAGTAAAATAATTTTTAACTGCAAACAAAATTTCTTTCAAATCTTTTTGGATCGGTGAAAACTGACAATTTTCCATGCGTGAAATGGAAAAAATCGAGCCTCCTACGGCGACCGCAGAAGCCCCTGCAGACAGGTAATCCAAGATATTGTCCGCGTGAACCCCGCCCACGGCAAGCAATTTGATGTGGCTGAAAGGCCCTTTAATATCTTTAAAGTACTGAGGGCCCAGCCGACAGGAGGGGAAAATTTTGACCATATAAGCGCCTGCGCTCCAGGCCTTCTCAATTTCAGTGGGGGTGAAGGCACCTGGGAAATAGGGCAACCCGTGTTTATTACAATAATCGGCGACTTCCAGGTGCAATGTGGGGCTGACCAGAAAAGAGGCTCCCGCTGAAACAGCGGTTTCGGCATCGGTGGCCGAAAGAACTGTTCCCGCCCCAATACATAGAGAGTCTGAAAATTTTTCAACGGCCCTGGCAATCAGTTCAGGAGCCTGCGGGGTATTGAGGGTGATTTCAGCAAATTTCAGGCCCGCCTTAACGCTAGCCTCAAGGACGCCCTCTAGAGCCTTTTCCGGGACTCCCCGGATGATTCCCACTACAGGGTCTTCTTCAAAAAGGGTTTTACTGAATTTCGATGCGGTCATTCGAAGAGTTAAATTTCCGCTTCGTGCGTGAGCTTGTCGTAAAACTCAAGATATTCATCCCGCTTGTCTGAATTCAATAATGCCATTCCTGACCGCGGATGAACATCCATCACTCCGGTGAGCATGTAAGGAATGACGTAGCCCCATTCAATTTCCTGGCGTATATTTATAAATTCAGTCCCGATCAGATCAATGATCGGACGCAGATCAAACTTTGGATTTTTCAGGAAACCCAAAAGGAGCTCCAGCGGACAGTTCCCTGCGGCGCGACCAATTCCGTAGATGGTGCCATCCAGGTAATTTACATTGTTGATAATTGCCTCGATGGTATTGGAAAATGCCAACTGTTGATTATTATGTGCGTGGATACCGATTTCCCGGGTGGGCATCAATTCCTTATATTTTTTGGCGAGATAAGCAATCTCCTCGGAATACAGGGCGCCAAAACTGTCCACCAGGTAGACAACATCGACGCCGCTTTCCTTCTCCACCTGGATCAAAGCCTCATCCAGTTCGCGTTCGCGGGCATGCGACACGGCCATGATATTGATAGTGGTTTCATAGCCTTTGCCTTTGAGCAAGTTCACCAGATTGATGGCCTTGTCAATATCTTTCACGTAGGAAGCCACACGCATCATATCGATATGACTTTCTGATTTCGGAATGATTTGCTTTGGGTCGACACGGCCAATATCGACCATTACCGACAACTTGCATTTTTTTTCACTGCCATTGAGTACGGCATCCAAATCCTTCTCTGAACAAAACTTCATGGGCCCATATTGAGACCGATCGAATTGCGACTCATCGGCTTTGTATCCCAGTTCGATATAATCGACACCGGCTTCGGTGGCAGATTTAAAAACTTTGCGAACCAACTCATTGGTGAACTGGTGATTATTCATCAATCCGCCGTCACGAATGGTGCAATCCAAAACTTTAATTTCCGGACGATACATTAAAACTCTCCTTAGCTACAGATCGCCCTGGTCGAGCAATTTGTAAAAAACTTTTAAAAACATTGAATTTGTTGATTATATTGATCGTCCCGTTGCCAGTCAATGAGATATTTTCATAAAATTGAATTTTTAGTGTTTTTTCTCAGATATGTGTTACAAAAGTGGTGCGATTCCAACATCACCAAAAGTTATTATTAATTTATTGATTAACTTGTAGTTAGAGGTTTAAACATGGCATTTTGGCTGGTGAAGCAAGAGCCCTCAAAATACAGTTGGGAGCAATTCGTCAAAGATAAGAAAACTTACTGGGATGGGGTGAGGAATTATCAGGCCCGCAATAACCTTCAATCCATGAGGAAAGGCGATCTCGTTTTTTTTTATCACAGCGTAGTTGGTAAAGAGATCAAAGGCATTGCGCAAATCACCCGCGAACATTACCCGGACCCCACTTCGGATGATCCCACTTGGGTGGTGGTCGATCTCAAACCGATCAAGTCCATGAAAGCACCCGTGTCATTAGGGCAAATAAAGTCCAACCCCAGGCTATTCAAAATAGCCCTTCTCAAACAATCGCGACTGTCCGTGTTGCCTTTATCCCAAACCGAGTTCAAGATAATTTTAAAAATGGGTCAAACCGAATGCAAGGAAGTTGGCTGAAAGCCGTTAAGGATCACCCTCAACAATTCTAAATTGACATCATTTTCATGGAAGTTTAGAGTGATGCGGCTTATCCCGCCAAGCGGCTGTCCAATTTTTAACTTCAAATAGAATTTTCCATGCCACCAAAAATCACCAGCCTTGCAATTTTATTTTGCCTTGTATGGCCCAGCCTTGCCGTGTCCAGGGAGGTGGATGCTTGTTTGAGTCCACTTCAAGTTTTGGAAAATGAAACACGGGTTGTGGGCGATTTGGGCGGCATGTGGACCCTGTTTGAACAATCCGAACAATTACGCGATCACTCCACCCAGGCGATTCAATCTGATTCCAGAACGAATCAACTCCTTGGACTATTGCATTATCTTTGCGCTACCATTGATGGTGTGCCGTTTAATGATCTTGCCATTTTTCTATCGGAAAGTTTAAAACTGCAAAGCAAACAGGATTTCAAAAAGGACCAGTTGCTTTTGGGAAAAACTGAGGCGGAAATTGACATCTGGCTGGCGTTCTTTGATGTTTCCCTGCATACACAAAATAGACGGTTGGAGATTTCTTCCATTGAAATATCAATCCGCAAGGCGAACCCTTTATTCAAGGAGTATAAAGCCCTGGCTTTGCAAATTAGAGATGCCCCCAACGCAGCCCATCTCAAAAATATAAAGATTTTGAACCGCAAGATTTTGAGTCTGAAGTCATCAGACAGTTACCTCAAGCTGGCCATGCATGAGCTGGCCCAAGTCCCTTATTGGGATATTGATGAAAATTATGGGGGGTCCTGATACTCGTTACCCTGAAAAAATAAAGAAACAGCCTGATATTAATAACC
>SMVA01303430.1_pt1 | contig 18451 bp, 8 predicted proteins | sample 2456451 | NCBI WGS metagenome assembly SMVA01 (sample SAMN11095933, study PRJNA526329) | marine sediment metagenome | biome: Marine sediment; feature: Surficial sediment; material: Deep marine sediment; isolation source: Hadal surficial sediment | place: Pacific Ocean | collected 2014-05 | depth 0-1...
GACCAGACGGCTGCCATGGCAAGGCGCGCAGTAACCTGAACGAGAAGATCGCCCTGCAATTTGGGTACCGCGGACCTTGCTTCGCTCAATAGTGATGCCAGTTCAGGATCAGAAGTGCCGACTTCAATCGTGAAAAATCCAGGTGCGAGTCCGAGTGCCGCACGAGCGAGGAGCTCCGGAGCGTCGATTTGTCGTGCGATATTAGCCGCGTGAAAGAGATTTTGTCTCGCCTCTTCACGCTCTCCTATACGCATTTCGGCTGCTCCGAGTAAAATTAGCAGTTCGCAGCGTTTGCGCGGATCGGCAATATCTTGAAAATCCATGAGGTGAAGTGCACACCGGAGGTGTTCAGGGGCGTTTTCGTGAGCTAGTCGCGATGCCGCTTGTTCACTTGCTGCGATGCAATATGCGATGGCTTTCCCTGCGTCACTAACCCCGGCGCTTTCTGCAAAATGAAATGCGAGTTCCTCAATGCAGGAATCGAAGTCGGATTCATGGAGAGCTTCCAGGGCTTCACCGATCTGTTTATGCAGCCGTCCGCGGTCTAGTTTGGAGATTTGATCGTAAACAACGTCGCGCAATAGCGCATGGGAAAACCGATAGTTATCAGGGCGGTGTCGAGTATCCTCGATCAACCGAGCAGTAATTGAGGGTTCGAGCCTCTCTATGACGTCTGGAATAGAAATTCCGAGACCTCGAGCGAGCAATGCGGGTGTGAAATCTCTTCCGATTACGGCTGCAAGGGTTAATGTTTCTTGTGTATAAGTTGGTAAACCAACTAGCTGGGAGGTGATCGCGTCTTTGACTCCGGTGGGCAGTGAGAATCGCCATTCATCAGCGGATCTATCGCTCATTCTTGATGGGTCGGCTTCGAGTAGTTGTACGAGCTGGGTTAGGAAAAAGGGATTGCCTCCGCTCTGCTCAAATAGGGCGTCGACGAGTTCGGCATCGTCAGGCTGGCCGACAAGTTCGCTTACAGCTTGGCGTGAAATTCCCGAGAGCTGAATTGATCTGGTCGTGGCCATGCGTGCCACCCGCGTCAGGCATTGTTCTCGTGCGGAATCGCCGAGGATATCGAGGTCACGGTACGCCGCAAGAATGAGAATGCGAGAACTGCGTAACTCCCGTACCAAGAATTCGAGAAGAAGGAGTGAGGACCGGTCAGCTCGGTGTAGATCGTCGATCAGTATAACGAGGGGGCTAAGTTTGGCTGATACTTGCAGGAGCCGGGTGATTGCGTCGAGGAGTCGAAAGCGAGCCTGTTCGGCGTCGACATTGGGTAGCGGAGTGATCGTAGGGAAAAGCTCGCGAAGTTCAGGGAGCATCTGGCCGATCACAGCCGCATGTAGTTTCAGGCCAGTCAGTAACTCCTGCCCGCCTGATTCAATGTGAGTGCGAAGAATCTGGATCCAGGGCCAGAATGCAGGCGATCCCTCCTCCTCTCGACATCTTCCGACAAGAACGGAGGCTCCCTGCAATGTTGCTTGGCGGGCAAATTCCTCTATCAATCGGGTCTTTCCCATTCCGGCATCGCCCATCAATAGGAACGTTTGTGGTTCTCCCCCCAAGGCTTGAGAAAGTCCGATGGAGAGGACTCCCATTTCGGCTTCTCGGCCGACGAAGGCTTTCGATCCTGAACTTGCAGCGGTTTGTTGCTCGACATCGACTGGTGTTTCGCCATCCGAAGTCACGTTCCCGATGAATCGGTAGCCTCGCCCCCTGACGGTTTGGATGAATCTGGGCCGCTTGGGATCGTCTCCGAGCGCCCGGCGAACGGCGGTGATGCAGGTTGGTACTGACGAATCACTGGCGACTTTTGCCTGCCAGACCTCGCGAATAAGCTCTTTCTTCGAGATTGTCCGCTGCCCATGTCGAATCAAATAGAGCAGGAGGTCGAATGCCTTGGGGCCGATCGCTATAGCTGCGCCTGAGCGAGAAAGGCGATAGAGATCAACATCCAGCTCGAATTTGTCAAATCTGTAGAGCGGCATTTAAGCACCTCCCAATCCCTACAGATGAATTCTAGTGCACGTGTACGAAATTTTCTTATCGGCAGATTAGCTCCATTTGCATGTTTCCTAGCGGATCAAGAGGATTGACTTCCGCGTGGATAGCAATCTCGATAATTGGATAAATCGTATCTAGCGAAGTGAAACCTTCTAGTTTAGGCGCCGCGGAAGTCCTTGAGCCGAAGTCCACTTTCTTTCATTCGACGCTGGACGGTACGGATGCTCACCTCGAGTTCGTGAGCCACCGCTTCAAGGCAGCCCTTATTGCGTACGAGAGCATCGATCATCTTCCCGGCTGGTTCACATTGGTTTCGCACAGCCGCAAGGTTTCTCCCACAAGGAGGCGCGCCACCTTCTAGTTGTTCGATCACTCCTCGCTCTCCTGACATCACCAGAGAGCGGCGCAGTGCATTCTTTAGTTCCCGAACATTGCCTGGCCAGTGCCCATGGATGAGTTCGGCCATGACTGATTCGGTTACTCTCATCTTTGAACCCTCAAGTAAGAGTTCGCCCATAATTTCTCCAACAATTTGAGGGATGTCACCGCGATGCTCTCTCAGTGGAGGTGCGACGATCTGAAGCACGTTGATCCGATAATAGAGATCAGCTCTGAACTTGCCCTGCTGCACCGACATTTCCAGGTCGCGATTGGTGGCAGCGACGATTCTAACGTCTGCCTTTTCCTCTTTGCTCGCTCCGACAGGGCGATAGGTTCCCAGTTCCAACGCCCTAAGCAGTTTTGACTGCACTGCAGTTGCCAGTTCGCCGAACTCATCGAGGAACAGCGTTCCGCCGCTGGCTCTGGAAAGCAGACCATTGCGACATTGAACGGCGCCCGTAAATGCCCCCCTCACGCTCCCGAAAAATTCGCTCTCAGTGAGTGATTCCGGAATCGCGGCACAATTTACGGCGATAAACGGAGCTTTTTGCCTAAGGCTCAGATCATGGAGAAGTCGTGCGATCAACTCTTTCCCGGTCCCTGTCTCCCCCAAAATCAATACGGTCTCTTCTGTCTTTGCGTATTGTGTGACTCGCGCCCGAAGGCCCATCATGACGCGACTTTTACCTACTAGGCGATCGATCGGTATCGATTTTCGGCGATTACGATTCGATTCAAAATTCCAATCGCTGACTATCGGTTTTCCGCTATGAGGCTGGAATGGTTTTGTGCGCGTTGGTATCAGAGGTCTCGTTTTCATTCCCGAGCTTCCGCTACTAGATGTTGTTTGATCGTCCATAATCGGCCTCCATGATGAGCTTCGACGGTAACGTGAGTCGGTGTTGGATAGTGACGTCACCGATCCTATCCGGATCAGTGTTCTTGAACCGCCAATCTTTGATCAAAAAAACATCAACGAACACCAGAAGCCGATCGGGCGTCGGTTGCGGTAGGTGAAAGAAGCGGAATTGATTTCAGGGACTGCTAGCAGGAGGAACTCACTGCTCTGTCGGAGTCGTTTTGAAGCAGGCATGACATCGTATTGATTTGGTTTCGCAGCCAAAGTTTTTCTTGCAACTACGGCTCCAACATGCTGGAATATAAGGTTCGTAGGTCAACTCGGAGCCGCAGCTGACCGGTGCGGGGATTGGGGTTAAACCAGCCGCTTAGTCCGCCTGCTTGTGTTGCCTTTCGCCGTTGTGGCTGGCGCAGTGAGAGTGTGTTCGGTCGCGGCGGGTTGCCGTTGGCGGGGGTACTCGGGCAGACATTTAGGTGGCCAATTGCTCAACCAATCGACTCCGATTGCTGAAGTTTCCCTCCGAGGGCTTCATCCGCGCTCGATCGCAGAAGCTGCCGAGATCCATCGCCTGCTCGAGCGCGCCCGCGAAAATGGTTGCGTGTTCCACCGCGGTCTCAATTCTCAGGCCGATTTGGAATCGGCGCATCTTGAGCGGGTCGAATTAGGCAAGCTGTTTTTCCAGACATCGAACTTCGAACGGGATTCTCGAGATCAGGTTTTCCTAAATTTCAGCCTTGATGGTCGGCCGTATTTTTTTGCGACAAACATAATTTCGCTGATCGAGGGTGGTCAGTTCGTCGTCCAGGTCCCGGTAGAAGTCTTTTACAGTGAGCGTCGCGATAGGCTTCGCCGGGCTCCCGATGTGAGATTGGGCGATCCACACAGAGTTAGACTCGGTTTTAGCCAAGGCGAGACCGCTGATGGTTTTGTGATGGATATCTCGCCGGGTGGCCTTGGGCTATCCGTTCACAGGGAGTTGACCTCCCCTTCAAATGCACTCCTGAACTTGGAATTTTCCGATGGTGCGAGCGCGGGAACGCATATCCGAGCGCAGCTGCGCAACTGGCGTCCCATGACCGAGCGCCCGGGCTGGACGCGGATCGGAGTTGTCCGAACGACAGCCGATGCAATCGAGTCGCTCCAAGTCGAGTATTGGCAGACAATTCACGAAGGGGCGAGTGAAGTTCGCGAACCGGAGCTAGGCGACACAGATTTATATTCCACAACGCCACGGGTGTTGCGAATTTCGAACAGCAAGGGAGAAGAGATCGTCGGATTGGTGGATTCCTGGGGCGAACCACGCGGGGCAACCGCAGTTGTGATACCGAACGGCTGGGGCCAGACCAAGGAGGCGCTGCTCCCGCTGGCTCGAATAATTGTCGCGACATTTCGCGCAGCTTCCAAACCGATTTGCGTTGTGCGATTCGACGGGATTCGGAAGAGGGGAGAGTCTCATAATGACCCGCTTTGCCAGGTGCCGGGTCGTGAATATCTCCATTTCGTCTTCTCTCAGGGGGCTTCGGACATCGAAGAGGTCGTACGCTTTCTGCGAGAATCACCCGATTTTGGAGTCTCGTCGGTCGTACTCTTGAGCTTCAGCGCAGCGGCTATTGAAGCTAGAAGGGCGCTTGTGCTCGATCGAGAAGGGTTAATCAGCGCTTGGATTTCTGTGGTGGGAGCGCCAGATATTCAATCAATGACTCGTTCAATATCTGGTGGAGTGGATTTTGCACTTGGCTATGAGCGAGGAATTCGCTTCGGTTTTCAGGAGCTCCTCGGTGTCGTTGTTGACATTGATCGCATAGCGTTCGATGCAGCTGAACACGATATGACATTCATTGAAGAATCTCGAAACGATTTCGCAAAAATTACCGTTCCCATTTCCTGGTATCACGGTCGTTACGATGCGTGGGTCGATTTTGATCGAGTGCGAGATGTACTTTCTCAAGGTGGCTCCGCTAATCGCCGCCTTGTTGTTATTCCCACTGGTCACCGGCTCGGAATCAGTAGGAAGGCAAGTACCGTGTTTTCCCGGATAGCAACTGAAGTGGGGAGACTCGCAATCGGGAAGGAACTCCCTCCATGCAAAGAAGGCGCACGTGAATTGCGAAGGCGTGGGATTAAGGAGAGAAACCGGATTCCGGCTCGTGACCCGATCCTTAGGGAGTTTTGGCGTGATTACCTGATTGGACGAGATCGGTCGTTCGGTAGCGAGTTGCTTGCAAGTGGAAGCGCGTATAGGCAGATGATGAAAGTTCAGGCCTCCCTTCTCAATATACGGAAAGGCGATCGACTTTTGGATCTGGGTTCAGGAAATGGCGCTTTTGCGATACACCTTCAATGTTGGCCTAAATGCCCATCCCCGATTTCTGTAAGTTCGATTGACTTCGTTGAAGAAGCTTTATGTCGGGCAAGGTCGCGTTTATCCAGAGGGCAGTCGGCTGATCGCGACCTCTATGTTTCATTGACTAATGCAAATCTGAATCTGTTGAATTCACAGAATAGTATTCCGATGAAGAGCGGCTGCTTCGATGGGGTGATCGCTTCTTTTCTGCTTAGTTATTTGGACAAACCAGAATTGGTTCTGCGGGAAATTCATAGAATGTTGCGCCCGGGAGGACGTTTAGTTGCGTCTTCGCTATGCAGCGACGCAGATATCTCACTCTTGTATGCGGAAAGTGTGGCGGAGTTCCGGCTAGGTCTTGCAGGCGGTGATTTGCCAGGGATAGAAGATGCAGAACTAAGTGTAGTTGCCCAGAATTTTTTGAACGACGCTGCGAGGATTCTTCAACTTGAAGAATCTGGAAAATTCCGGTTCTGGGAAGAGGTTGAACTCCGAGACCTGGTTTCGAATGAGGGATTTTACGACGTAGAGATCACGGCTTCACTTGGAAATCCCGCTCAGGCGTTAATCGTTTCCGCCACTCGTCGATAAACCGACGGTTTTCTCCATCAATAACTCGCTACAGCGCATCCTAACTATCTGTGACGACTAAAGTTTTTCGATAATACGTCGATCAATGTAGCGGTATGGCAGGGCGCACGGATACAACGCAAGAAGTGTATAGGGAATATCGGCGCATCAGCGAAGGGGAGCCTCTAATCAAGGCTCTTCGGAACGCGGTGCTTGTGTTTTTCCTTTTGCAAACATTCGTCTTTATCCCGGCAGATTGGCTCCTCTTCCCACAGCATTTCCGTTTCTTTTTCGTTGCCAGAATTTCCCTAAATGCACTGCTCTTCTTTATTTATTTTGCCACAAGTCGGCGCTATCCAGTCGCATCTTCGGCAGTAGTCTGTGGAGCGGGTGCCTTGCTATTCCTGGGAATGGTCCATCAAACAGGAGGCGCTGAGAGCGGATATTACGTCGGTATGATCCTGCTGGTGATTGGCATGGGTGTACTTGCACCGTTGTCGGGAAGACAGGCGGGTGCGATCGCTTCGATGTTTTTCGTGGGTTATGCGCTTCTTCCTTTCTATACGAAAGATGCGATCGATTTGGCCAAGTTTTTCCAACACCTATTCTTTCTCGGTGCGGCTTGTGTCGAGGCGGGCTGGGCGGCGGCATACATGGACCGAATGCGCTTTCTCGATTTCAGGCAAAAGCGAGAACTCGAGTCGGCGAGAGATGAATTGGCGAAACTCGATCGCGCCAAGTCTCGATTCAGTGCGAATATTCATCACGAGCTTCGGACGCCACTGACGTTGATTTTGGCGCCGCTGGATTCTTTGCGTTCTGGCGAGTTCGGGCGCTTGCCAGAGGTCGTTGAGCGAATGTTGGCGACCATGCAATCCAACGGGCGGCGCCTTCACAAGATGATCAACAATCTTCTCGACCTCTCGAAAGTCGAAAGCCAGCAGTTCACGATCCATAGGCGCTCGATGAAGCTCGAGCCGCTCGTGGATGAGTTGGTGTTGGGCGCTCAGGCGCTTGCTGATCGTAAAGGTGTCGAGATCTCTGCGGTCGGTTTTTCGGATCTGCCGGAAGTCAATGCCGACGCCGAGGCGATTGAGAAGGTGTTCGTGAACCTCGTCGGAAATTCGCTGAAATTCACGGAGAGTGGTGGTCGGATTGAGATTGGCGCGGAACTTCAGGGTGACGCGATTGCACTCTCCGTTTCGGATACCGGAATCGGTATTCCACCGGATAAGCTGGGTGCGATATTTGATCGCTTCGCCCAGGTTGATGCCTCGACCACCCGCCGCTACGAGGGCACGGGCATCGGGCTCTCGCTTGCCAAAGAGATGGTTGAATTGCACGGAGGGCGAATCTGGGCCGAGAGTGACGGGGAGGGGGCCGGCACCACGATGCGTCTACTCTTGCCGATTGGGGAGCCAGATGACGATTCAGAGGAAGCGGTGCTCAGCGACGACTCGGGTGGAGCTCTCGGGGTGAGTCGCGCGATCGAATCGATGGAAGTCGATCTCAACATGGAGCGGAGCGCGTCGAATTCCGACGCGTTGGTCGAAATGGAGCGCTCGGTGGTTCGCTGGGAGGGCAGTCGCCAGATTGCGGCAGTTGGCGTGAGTACACAGCAGGCGCCCGCGAACGCTCCTGAAGTGTTGATCGCGGAAGACAATCCCGATATGCGGGAGCTGCTGGCGATGATCGTGGGGCGCGAGTTTCGCATTCGTGTCACGAGCAACGGCCGAGAGGCGCTGGAAGCGCTTGGCGAGTCTGCGCCCGACTTGGTGCTCAGCGATGTAATGATGCCGGAGATGTCGGGCATCGATCTTTGCAAGGCAATTAAGGAGAACGCCGAAACGCAGGCTATTCCGGTAATTCTGGTGACCTCCAAGGCCGAACGCGAGATGAAGATCGAAGGGCTCGAACGAGGTGCGGACGACTACGTCACGAAACCCTTCCACCCCCGTGAACTGCTTGCACGCGTGCGCTCGCTGGTTCGGGTGCGAGGTCTCCAGAAGGTACTCGCCGAACGGAACGAGACTCTGGAGCGGGCACTGAGGGAACTCAAGCAAGCAGAGGTTCAACTCGTGCAGTCCGAGCGTTTCGCCGCGGTGGGCGAGCTTGCGGCTGGAATTGCTCACGAGGTCAACAATCCGGTCAATTTTGCGCTCAACGCGGCGCGTGCGATGGACGGGACGGTGAAAGAGCTTCGCGATCTTGCAAACCGCGTGACATCGCTCGATTTCGGCCAAACAGAGCAGTTGGCGCGCGAGGTCGAAGAGTTACGGGCTGTGCAGCAAGCGGGCCGAGCCGATGATCTTGCGGGAACTTTGATCGAGCTTGCCGAAATTGTGAGTGACGGATTGAAACGTACCCACTCGCTCGTTAGTGATCTTCGCGAATTCGCGTCCATCAGCCAGTCTCACGAGCGTGTGGCCGGCTGCGATCTTGGCAAGGGCCTCCGGTCCACGATTCAATTGCTGAAGTACGGCCTGCGGGAGCGCAACGCCAACGTCGAGCTCGATTTCGAAGAGGGTGTGCCGACCCTTTGCGGCAACCTCGGCGAACTGAACCAGGTGTTTCTCAACCTGATCAAGAACGCCGCAGATGCGTTGTCTCCGGAAGGGGGCTCGATCCGGGTGTCGCTTCGGTGCGAAGACGACGCCCTCGTTGTGACGGTTGCAGATGATGGCCCGGGAATTCCCGAAGACGTCCTGCCGATGATCTTTGAACCGTTTTTCACCACGAAGGCGGCTGGCCAGGGCACCGGCCTCGGCCTCTCGATCAGCCGAAAAATTGTGGTAGCGCACGGCGGCGAGCTGAAGGTGAACTCGGAGGTCGGGCGGGGTGCGCGCTTCAGCGTCCGCCTGCCGCTCTCTTAGGCACTCGCGCCTGATTCCAAAACCTATAGAAAGCGGTATCTTGTGAGCTCTTGTTGCGGAGCGCGCAGGGTCCGTCATAGAGTGCAGGATCGCGCTCCCGGCGTGTGGCAGAGTGGTGTCGGGCGCGGACATCGACCAGATGAAGAGTCTCGAATCCCGCAGCCGTATTCCGCGAGCGCTGGTCGCTCTGGGCCTCCGGTCACCGCGATCGGTGTTGGCCGTATGGGCGGTGATCGCCCTCGTTTCTGGCTTTGGTGTCGCGAGGCTACAGGTCGAAACCTCCACCGATAGCGTGCTCGACCGCTCGGATCCGAATTGGGAGTTCTATCAAGACTCGCAGCGCCGTTTCGGTGGAGATGAAATTCTCACGGTCTTGATTGATGGCCGCACTCCATTCGATCCGGCCGTTCTTCGAGAGGTCGCTCGGCTAACCGAGCAATTCCAGAATCTTTCGGGTGTTGAACGGGTCGATAGCCTGTCGAGCGTGCCGTTGGTCGAGGTGTCATCGAGTGGCGCCCTTTCGCTTGCGCCTGCCTTGGCGGCTGGCGTCCCAGAGACGCCCGAAGCACTTCAAGCGTTGGCGGCACGCGTGCGTGCCGATCGGATTGCGCCCCGAACACTGATGTCATCCGATGAGCGCGCATTTGCAATCAACCTGGTGTTGGAGCCTGATGCAGCGGCGCACTATGGCGAAATTCTCGCGGAGGTGGAGCAGGCCACTCAAGGCGAGCAGGTGTGGATTTCAGGTGTGCCGGTATTTCGGCTCGCTGCAGATTCTCGCACCCGCTCGGAGCTCGCACTCTTCATTCCACTCACGGTGGGCGTCATTGTGTTGGTTCTCGCCCTGTTGTTTCGCAACGCCCAGGCTGCGCTCATCCCGGTGGCTTCGAGTGGACTTGGGGTCTGGATCATGCTCGGGGTGATGGGCGCCCTCCAGGTACCGCTGACGATCACGACGGTCATCCTTCCCTCGGTATTGCTCGCGCTCGGGTGCGCGTACTCGCTGCACCTCCTGAGTGCTGCGTCGAGCACCGTTGAACCAGCGCGCAGCGAAGCGCTCCTCGAGGTGTCATTTCCGATTGCGTTGTCGGGACTCACGACGTCACTCGGGTTTCTCGGCGTGTCCTTTGTAACTATCGATGCGATCCGCGATATCGGAGGATTCGGAGCGCTCGGTGTACTGCTGGTCCTGGCCGCAACGCTGACTCTAGGCCCCGCCGCATTGACGCTCTGGCCTCCGCCGGCCCGATCGGTTCGTTTCCAGGATTGGATCTGTGGTCGAGCGATGCCCGCCGTGCTTGATTTCGTATGCCGTCACCGCCGTGGCGTATTTCTTGCGTGGCTCGCAGCCATGATGGGTGTGTCTGTTGGTGTTGCGCGCCTAGATGTCGAGACGGATGTAATTTTGTGGTTTCAACCCGACGATCCGATCCGAGTCGCCTACCGAACCATTCGCGATCGCTTGTCGGGGATCAGCCCGCTCAATGTCGTGATCGAATCGCCGAGCGCCTTGCCGGTGAATTCTCGGCAGGTGATTTCGGCGATTGATCGTCTCTCCACCCATCTGGAATCGCTGCCGGCCGTTGGGCGATCGATTTCGATCGCGGATCCCCTGCGGCAACTGCACGGCGGATTTTTGGGAGACCCGACTTTACCGCTGCCGGAAGACGAGGCTTCGATCAGTCAGTATCTGGTACTCCTCGAGTCGAAACCATATGTCCGCGACCTGATTACCGTAGATTGGAAGGCGGCGAATCTGTTGTTGCGGGTCAACGACAATCGTTCGGGAGCACTCCAGGCAGTTGCGATCGAGGCGGATCGATGGTGGAGGGAACATGGTGTTTCCGGCTTCACGGCCCGCACTACTGGAGTTATGTTCGAATTTGCCCGCGCGGAAGATGCCATTGCTTACGGTCAGCTCCGGGGGCTGGCGTTCGCATTCTTGACCGTTGCTGGCCTCCTTTTCGCGATCTTTGGCTCGGTGCGAATTGCGTGGATCGCACTGGTGCCGAATGTGGTTCCGATTGCGATGGGATTCGGTGCGATGGGCCTGCTCGGCATACCGCTCGATGCTGGGACCGTCGTCATCGGCAATCTCGCGTTCGGGATCGCAGTCGATGACAGCATTCACGCGGTTACGGGTTTTTTTACGCGTTGGCGGGGCGGTGAATCTACGTCTGTCGCACTCGAATTGACCTATCGGAGTGTTGGCCCTCCGTTGATCTACACGACGACTCTGATCGCGTTGGGATTTGGCGTACTGGCATTCTCAGAGTTTTCTCTCATCCGCCACCTCGGGGCCCTTACCGCCGGATTGATGGTCCTGTGCTTGCTCGCAGATCTCTTCCTGCTTCCCGCAATGTTGTCTGGCCTGCCGGATCCACCCGAGAGTGTCGAATCGCACGCCTGAATTGGGCCCCAATTTCTTCTCAACCTTCTCGAACACGCAGCCGAAGCGCATGTTGGGGGCGTGCGGGCCGCGGCGGCTCGACGAATGCCGCTCCCGGAGTAGCACCTTTTGGCGCGCAGCGTTGTTGGCGGGGCGGGAATGGCTAGAGCGATAACAGATCGGGAAGTAGATTATCGCCAATATCCAATTCTCTACGTCGATGATGAGCCCGATAACCTCCGCATATTCGAACTTACCTTCCGCAGTGAGTTCGAAATTGTAACTGCAGCGGACGCTGCTTCGGGACTCGAGGTTCTGAACCAGCGGCCCATCTCATTGGTGCTTTCCGATCATCGAATGCCGGGCATGACGGGCGTCGAATTCTTGTCTGCGGTTCACGAGCTCGATGAGTCGACGATCCGAATTCTGGTGACGGCCTATGGCGACGTGGCGACGCTCGAGACTGCCATCAATAGCGGCGCGATCTATCGGTTTGTCCCCAAGCCGTGGACTCCGGAAGACATGCGGGTCACGCTGCGCAACGGGATCGAACGCTTCGCGCTCGCGCGAGAGCGCAAGGAACTGCTCCGCGAATTGACGCTACTCAATCGAATTTCGAAATCGATGAATCAGCAGCTTGCCATCGGACCACTTCTCGATCTAATTCTCGAAGAGGTGATTGGCAGCCTCGGGTACGACGCGGCGGGGATTCTCTTCTTTGGAAAGAAAGAAAACGTTTTGTCCTGGGGAAGGCTCGCACCAAGCGAAAACCCCGTCAATCAGGCGCTGGCTTCTCGCACGATTGCAGGCGAGCGCGCGCCGAAGTTCATGGAGGGGCTTCTCGCGGGGGACTCGCAGACCCTTTTGATGGAGGAGGGACTGACACTCGAGGCGCCAATTCGAGACTGGGTGATGGAAGTTGCGGCTGAACAGATTTTCGTCGCGCCATTGATCGGGAAAAAGGGAACGATTGGCGCGCTGGCGGTCGATAACCGGCGCGGTGGATCTGTCTTTTCGGCCGATGATCGCGCGCTTCTCGAAGGGTTGGCGGATCACGCGGTCGTTGCGATCGAGAACGCGCGGATGGTCGAAGACCTGCGCCGAACGCGCGAACAGATCGTGCGCGCCGATCGACTCGGGACACTGGGCACGCTGGCTGCGGGCCTCGCCCACGAGATCAACAACCCGCTGGTCTCGATTCACACTTTCATGAGCATGGCACCGAGCAAGCGGGCCGAGGCCGACAGCGAGTTCTGGGGGAGCTACCACGAACTTGCCTGCCAGGAGGTCGATCGAATTCGTCGACTGGTTGACACCATGCGTCGCCTCGGCCGAGGCAGCGGATCCACGGGCAAAGACGGCGACCCCAGGGTTGCGGTGGATACCGGAAGTCTTCTCCGTGAAGTCGTGCGTTTGATCGATCGCGAGGCCGGCAAAGCCGAGGTCACGCTCAGCGTCGAAGAGGCGCCCGACGTCCCCAAGATCGTTGCAATTCGGGACCACATCCAACAGGTTTTCATGAACATCCTCGTCAACGCCATCCACGCCTCGCAAAAGGGCGGGGTAGTGCAGGTGCGGATCTTTCCCGACGCTGCTGGTGGAGCGGTCTGCTTCGAAGTGACGGATGCGGGATGTGGAATCTCCGACGAAGATCTCGAGCGGATCTTTGATCCCTTCTTCACCACGAAGGGGCCCGATCAGGGAACCGGCTTGGGTTTGATGATCTGCCATCAACTCGTGACCGACCACCAGGGCGAAATCGAGGTGACCAGCACACCCGGCTCTGGGTCGAGGTTCCTCGTCCGCCTGCCCACCAACCCGTCCCACTAGGAGCCAGGCCCCGTCAGGGTCGCATCAGACCGCAAGCGAACCCAGGGAGCCGCCCGCTCGTGGCACCGTTCTCCGAATTCCGTGCCGCTTGACCCGCCGAGCGCTGGTCGGTATTTCTCCCCTCACCCACGTCACCCCGCCAAGCGGGCTTCACAGCCGGGAGCGAAATTCTGTGCATTTTGTGCGAACTGGACTGCTCGTCATCTTTGTCCTTGGAGCGGTTTCACTTGGACAGCCGAACTCGGCTTTCGCGAAAACCATCCGGGTCGCGATGCTGCCGGTGTCGGTCAACAGTTCTCTTCCCGATACCGAACATCTCAGCGCGGGCCTCGCGGATATGGTCGCGGCCCGCTTGGAGCAAAACGGGCAGATCGTGATCATTCGACTCGATGCGTCGGTAGCCACCCGTGAAGAGGCCATCGCGGCGGGCAAGAAGGCTGGCGCGGAGTACGTCTTGTTCGGCTCCTACACCCAATTTGGCGACGGAGCGAGCCTTGATCTCCGGTGCGCGCCCGTGGTTGGGGGCCAAGCCGATGAGCCGCGCCGCGTCTTCATCCAGGCGGGAAGCGCCAGCGAGATCATCCCCAAGCTCAGCGTTCTTTCGGAGAACGTCGCCCGCTATCTGGTGGGCGCCGCGTCATCACCGGATCCAGTGAAGGGTGCGGCCACGAATGCACCCGGGGAACCAGAGGGGGCCTCTCACGCGGACATCGAACAGCGCCTCGATGCGCTTGAACGCGTGATCTTCGCGCCACCGGCCGCTGCGGCTCCCATCGCAGAACCGGCCTCCGACTCTGTCGCCGAGTAGCTCCGGCAGTCACCAGCCCAGCCTGCGTGCGCTAATATGCCTTGCCGCTGCTGGCGGTCTGAACGATTGGGGCGGTGTAGCTCAGCTGGTTAGAGCGGCGGCTTCATAAGCCGTAGGTCGCTGGTTCAAGTCCAGCCACCGCTACCATTCGATCCCTCTCATCAGCCAGCCCGAGCCAGGAATTGCGGCGTAACTGATCACCGGTGCGGTGTTTCTTGGCCTGGTTTACCGGCGGAGAGGATGATCTTCGCGCGGCACACCTAACACAAAGCGCCCGAAGTCCTCACGACTCCGGGCGCTTCGTTTCTTGGTAGCAGGGGAGGGTCGCCCGGGTCTGCACCTTGCCGCTGCCGGTGGCAGGGCAGGTGGGGGCAGCAGCTAGATAGAAGGAAACCCGTAGGTAGCGCGAAAATTTTCGGCAACACACCAAGTCCGCGCTGGAGGTTCTTTCGCACCAGTTGGCGGCCTTTGCGAACTGTGAAGTGCGCTTCACAGCTGTGTAGCGGTTGGGCCAGCGGTTCACCCCAGGCGGATGGATCGCCGCGTGTGCGGTGCGCAACTCGGATGCACCTCAAACGGTAACTCGCCGAACATGAGGCAGGCCGGCTCGCGAATCGCTGGGCACGTAGATTGCACCACCTCACAAAACGTCGTCGAAGTTCACGCCATCGTTGACAAGGTATGGGAGGCATCCGATTCATGAGCGACATCGACGCCCACGGACGCGCCTACAAAGACAACCAGCCGATCAATCACGACGCTACCCCCAGCGGCGAAACACGCCACTTGGCGGCGAAGCCGTTCACGCCGCGGCAGAGGCGCCCAAAGACGAGATGCGCGAGCTGCGCGACGTATGCGCAGATCGTGGCCCGTTACGAAGAGGTGATGGCCCTCTACCGGGAAAAGTACGAGGATTACGAGGAGAACACGGAGATCTACAAGTCGAACGAGAAGGCCTACGAGGCCAACGAGAAGATCTACAAGTCGAACGAGAAGAACTACAGGTCGATCGCGGAGATCGACAGGACGAGGATCGAGCGCTTCAGGGATCAGATAGACGGATTCCTCGCCGACCTCGCTCGAGAACGAGTCATCAAGTCCCCACACCGCGGCCAAAGCTTGAAACAAGAAGCCCCCGGAAGCTTTCGATTCCGAGGGCGTAAGTGGTAGCGGGGGGGTGCTACGCCCGAGTCTGCACCCTGCCTGTGACGCTGGTGCTGCCCGTGGTGGGGCAGGTGCATCGCGGGCGGCTTAGGTCAGACGCGTAACGGCCGCATCCCTCAGCTCCTGGCTGACAGAATCGCAATCTCTCGGGCTGTCGGAAACCCGGGGTTTACTTCCTATGCCCCTCCAATGGAGAGAACCCGCCGTCGAAACTAGCTTCGGAGTATGCTTGTGTTTTCGTGTCGGTTGTGGAGATAATGGGGCAAGAGTGTCGAATGGAGGGACGCCGTGCGCTTACTCGGGCTGTTGAACTTAGCCGGCTTCGGTGGTGTTTGGGCCTTCTTGCGCCGTGATCGGATAGACAGCGTGTTTGGCGAACATTACCTCAGCCTGATTGGTTTCCTGGTTTCGCTAGTGATGGCTAGTGAGGCGAGTGCGGGGGGGCTGTTTCCCAGGGCGTTCGACACGGGCGATGGTCCCAGTTCTGTCGCCGTGGCCGACCTCAACGGCGACAGCGTTCCCGACCTTGTCACCGCCAATATCGGCAGCGACGACGTGAGCGTTCTACTAGGCAACGGAGACGGCAGTTTTCAGGCCGCCGTCTCGGTAGCTACGGGCGATGGCCCCCGTTTCGTGGCCGTGGCCGACCTCAACGGCGATAGCGCCCCCGACCTCGTCACCGCCAATGCAGGCAGCAACGACGTGAGCGTGCTGCTAGGTAACGGCGACGGTGGCTTCCATGCAGCGGTCTCCTTCGCGGCGGGCAATTCTCCCTATTCCATCGCTGTTGCTGACCTCGATGGCGATGGCGTCCCCGAACTCATTATCGCTAATGAGCTAAGCGATGACGTGAGCGTGCTGCGGGGCAACGGCGACGGTAGTTTTCAAGCCTCGGTCTCTTTCGCGGCTGGCGATTCCCCCGTTTCCGTCGCCGTTGCTGACCTCGACGGCGACGCCGTCTTCGACCTCGTCACTGCCAATTGGTTTAGCAATGACGTGAGCGTGCTATTGGGCAACGGCGACGGAAGCTTTCAGGCCGCTATCTCCTTTGCGGCGGGCGGTCGCCCTGAATCCGTCGCCGTGGCCGACCTTGACGGCGACAACGTCCCCGACCTCGTCACCGCCAATAATGTCAGCAACGACGTGACCGTGCTGCTGGGCAACGGCGACGGTAGCTTTCAAGTCGCCACCTTCTTCGTGACGGGCACCGCCCCTAACTCTGTTGCTGTGGCTGACCTCGATGGAGACAGCGTCCCTGACGTCGTTACTGCCAATCAAAGCAGCCGCGGCCGCGTGAGCGTGCTGCTGGGCAACGGCGACGGCAGTTTCCAGGCCGCCGTCTCCATCGCGGCGGGCAATGCCGCCCTCTCTGTGGCCGTGGCCGACCTCGACGGCGATAGTATCCCCGACCTCGCCACCACCTACTATCTAGGTGACGACGAGATCAGTGTGTTCCTGGGCAATGGCGACGGCAGTTTCCAGGCCGCCGCCTTCTTCGCGGTGGGCAGTGGGCCCAGTTCTGTCGCCGTGGCCGACTTCGACGGCGACAGCGTTCCCGATATTGTCACCGCTGGTTCCTACAGCGCTAGCGTGAGTGTGCTGTTGGGGAGCGGCGGCGGCGATTTCCATTTCGCGGTCGACTTTGCGGTCGGTCATTTCCCATACTCCCTGGCCGTGGCCGACCTTGATGGCGACAGTGTCCCCGACATCGTCACTGGTAACATCACCACTGACAACGTGAGCGTGCTGCTGGGTAGAGGCAGGGGCAATTTCCGGGTCGCGACCTCCTTCGACACGGGCGATAGTCCCCGTTCTGTCGCCGTGGCCGACCTCAACGGCGACAGCGTTCCCGATATCGTCACCGCCAATTATGTCAGCGACGACGTGACCGTGCTGCTGGGAAACGGCGACGGCAGTTTTCAGGCCGCTTTCTCCTATGCGGCGGGCGATGGCCCCGTTTCCATCGCCGTGGCCGACCTCGACGGCGACAGTGTCCGCGATATCGTCACCGCCAATTACAGCAGCGGCGACGTGAGTGTGCTGTTGGGCAATGGCAACGGCGGTTTTCGGCGCGCCTTCTCCCATCGGGTGGGTGATGGCCCCATTTCCATCGCCGTGGCTGACCTCGACGGCGACAGCGTCCCCGACCTCGTCACCGCCAATGCTGGCAGCGACGACGTGACTGTGCTGCTGGGCAACGGCAGGGGCAATTTCCGGGTCGTCGACACCGTTGCGGTGGGTGATGGCCCCGTTTCCATCGCCGTGGCCGACTTCGACGGCGACAGCGTCCCCGACCTCGCCACCGCCAATCGTTCCAGCGATGATGTGAGCGTGCTGCTGGGCAACGGCGACGGCAGCTTCCAAGCCGCCGCCTTCTTCGTGGCGGGCCGTTATCCCACGTCCATCGCCGCGGCCGACCTCGACGGCGACAATATCCCCGATCTCGTAACCTCGGATAACATCCGGTCGTTCCGAGGCAGCGTCGTCATGGTTCTCTTGAACCAACGTGATTCGTTGGGACTCCCAGTCGGTCTCGACATCAAGCCGGGCACCGATTCCAACCCGATCAATCCGTCTATCGATGGTGAACTCCCGGTGGCCGTCCTTGGCGCGGACAGCTTCGATGTCGCGGACATTGATGTGACTACTCTGGCCTTCGGACCCAGTGGCGCGTTCTTCGATCACAGTCAGGGCCCACATTTCGAGGATGTGAACGGCGACGGATTCACGGATCTGATGTTGCACTTCCGGATTGAGGAGACTGGGATCGAGTTTGGAGACATCATGGCTTGCCTCAGCGGCGCAACACTCGACGGCAAACCCTTTCGCGTCTGCGATTCCGTGCGGACAGTTCCCGACATGGATGGGGATGCGCTCCTTGACGTAGAGGAAGCGACCATCGGAACCGATGCACTAAACTCGGATACCGACGGGGATGGTTACGAAGATGGCCAAGAAGTAATTCTGATGGGAACAGACCCGCTAGATCCGCTTGATCCAGCACCGGCTCAGGTTCGCGGGCCCAGAAGGGGAGGTAAGCAGCGTCGTTAGGTTGAATTCGTAGAGTTGATACTCAGCATCTGATAACAAAGCGCCCGAAGTCCTCACGACTCCGGGCGCTTCATTTCTTGATAGCGGGGGGGTGCTACGAACCCCCTTCCGATGCTCCCAGGTGACGGGGATTGAGTCCCGTCAAAAGGGGCACAACGAGACAAAACAGGGGATA
>SMVA01359353.1_pt1 | contig 18447 bp, 14 predicted proteins | sample 2456451 | NCBI WGS metagenome assembly SMVA01 (sample SAMN11095933, study PRJNA526329) | marine sediment metagenome | biome: Marine sediment; feature: Surficial sediment; material: Deep marine sediment; isolation source: Hadal surficial sediment | place: Pacific Ocean | collected 2014-05 | depth...
CACCACCCTGGCAGACGGCGACATCATCATGACCGGCACCCCAAAAGGTGTTGGCGTCGTAAATGCCGGAGAACGCTTCGAAGGAACAGTTCTAGCCGGAACCGAGAAACTGGTGACCGCTACGTGGACCGCAGAGTAAAATAGAGCTGAGATTGGGTTGCCACGATAGCAGCAAACAGGATTCCCTATAGCCTTTGCAGGACCGTGGAGCGCATGGACGCGCGATACGAGCCCCCATGGATGGGTTCACGGCGTGTCCAGCAAAGGCTATAGGGAATCCTGTTTGTGGGTACTTCCCCCAAACCCAAACCCGACCTGTAAACTACTCATATCCCGGTGGCGCAACAAACCCCCGATGATGTTCCTCCAGCAACCGCCCAACCGCCAACGAAGTCCTATCTCCCAAAAACGGTGCCACAATCTGTACTCCTATGGGCAGTCCCTCGCCGCTGAGGCCTACCGGTACAACCGTTACGGGTAGCAAGGCATTCAAGGTGAGACCCGCCCAGCCAAGTATGTCCAGATAGGGCCGCTGTTCACCGTTCACTTCAATCACCCTGGCATGCATGTCGGGATTGTGGTCGTGGGGAAACGCCGGCGTCATCGCACAGGGGCACAACAGCACATCGTAATTTTGGAAAAAGCGTGTCCAGGACTGGCGAATTTGCAGGCGTTTTTCGTTCTGCTTTTGCCAGTCTCGGTGGCTGAGCGCAATGCCGCGCATTTGCAGCAGAGGCTGGCTCATGTCCCCGGGATCGGCTGCAGCCACCATGGCACTGGCTGCGTCGAACACGCCCTGGGGCATGCCACCACCCATGGCGGCCATCAGTAACAGGCCGTAGTTGAGGTTGTTGTCGGCGGGGTCGAAGTCGGGGCGCGCCTGGGTGTCCACCTGGGCGCCCAGCGATGCCAGCGCGCTGCCGGCCTCCTCGATACAGCGCGCAATGTCGCTGTCAACCGGGCAAAAAGCATCGTCAGACCACACCGCCACACGCAGTTCAGCGGCACTGGGGAAGGAGGCGCGGGGCAGCTGTAGATTCCACGCCGGCGCATCCTCCGGCATGGGCCCCGCCACAATATCCAGTGCACCGGCCAGGTCGGCAACACAAGTAGCCAGCGGGCCGACAACCGACAAATCACCCTCGCTCAGCACCCCGTCACCGGGAGGCAAGTGGCCACGCTGGGGTACAAGACCAAAGCTGGGTTTATGCCCAAAGACACCATTGAAGTGGCAGGGCGTACGAATGGAGCCGCCGATATCACTGCCCAGTTCCAAGGGTGTCAGCCCCGCCGCCAGTGCGGAGGCAGCCCCCCCGGAGGAACCACCACAAGTTCTGTCGGTGTTCCAGGGGTTGTTGGTGGTGCCATAGACGTCGTTATAGGTTTGCAGGTCGGAGCTCATAAAAGGCACATTGGTCTTGCCGAAAATAATCGCACCGGCATCCACATAGCGCTGCACAGCCAGGGCATTTTCTGCGGGCACGTTATCCTTACACTCGGGAATACCACCCACCGTAACAAGGCCTTCGGTTGCCAGGGCATCTTTGATAGTGATGGGTACGCCGTGCAAAGGGCCCCAGTCTTCTCCCCTGGCGATGGCTGCATCGGCCTCGTCGGCCCGGTCTCTGGCGCGTTGTTGGTCCAGGGCAATAACCGAGTTGAGTGCGGCGTTATAGCGCGCTACACGCTGCAGAAAAAACTCCAGTACCTCTCTGGCGGTGATCTCTCCCGCCTTGATATCGGCGGCAATAGCAAAAGCGCTGCGGTAGAGTAAATCCATTTTTTTCTGGCTCCGAGTTAATTGGAAGGCCATTAAATCTATTGCCGGAGAATAAGGCAAGCCGTCACTGCTACAATACTTGATAGGGGCTTGTGTAAGAATTGATGCTGCCGCCCATGGAGCCGATGATGCCCACCACAGCAATTGCTGCCATAGCCATATTTCTGCTGCTACTGCTGGTCACGGTGGGGGTGATGTCGCGGCGCTCTGCCCGGCGCCGGGGCAATGGCGAGAGCCGGGGCATCCTAACCACGCCGGGTATGCGTATGCTGGCGGGCTCCACCTTGATTCTGGTGCTGGCAACCATCGCTCTCATCGCCATGACCGCACTGGGCCAGTCCAAAGAACAGCACCGTATACAGGCGGGCGAGTCACTGAATGCCATCTCCGCCACCATTAACGCCGCTTTGCGCGCCTGGTTGGTGGGCTGGGAATCTCAGGTACAGGCCATGGCGACGGAACCGGCCATGGAAATCCAGGTGGCGGGGCTGCTGCGAAAAACCCCCACATCCAACATTCTTGAAAGAAGCCGTGAGCTGCGAAGAATTCGGGAAATCGTGCTGAACTACGGTGGCCGCCTGCAAAATGTGGGATTTTTTATTATCTCACCGGACTACATCAATATTGGCTCCATGCGCAACAACAACCTTGCGCAAACCAATCTCATCGCCGAGGAAAGGCCCGACTTGTTGCTCAGGGGGTTCGCCGGAGAGACGGTTCTGGTACCCAGTATTCGCTCCGACGTGGCCATTGAGAGGGTGCAGGGCAGCTCGAATTTCCATGCCTCCATGTTTATTCTTGCACCTGTCAAAAATACCGCGGGGATTGTCATGGCATTACTCGCCCTTCGCATGGACCCCGCCGTGGAGTTTGGCCGCCTCACGGCCAGCGGCAACGTGGGCAGAAGCGGTGAAACCTATTTTGCCAATGACCAGGGCTATTTGATTTCCAACAGTAGATTCGAAGAGAGTTTGCGGGCAGATGGCACCCTGATGCCCGACCAGTCATCAATACTGAACACAGCGCTCATAACACCGCTTGCCAGCACTCCCGGTACAGCGACTGAAGACTCGCTGGCAAATGCCGCGGCAACGCCACTGACCAAAAGTGCGCTGGCAATATCACAACACCAGTCGGCCGGCGATATCGAGGGGTATATGGGCTACCACGGCAAAAATGTCATCGGGGCCTGGACCTGGAATGACCGCCTGGGTTTTGGCGTCATTACCGAGATCGAAAAGTCCGAGGCCATGAAGGGCTACGAGGGTTTTCGCAATATTATTCTCGGGGTAATGGGCGCGACAGTACCGCTTTGCCTGGCGCTGGCGGCATTCGTTTTATCCATTAGCCGGCGGGCAAATGTGCAGCTCAGCCAGGCAAATGAACAGCTGGAACAGCGGGTGACACAGCGCACATACGAGCTGGAAGCCCGTGAAAATCGACTGTGGGACCTGTATGAAAATGCACCTATCGCCTATGTCTCTATCGCCGGTGACGGCAGTATTGTCAAGCATAACCTGGCTTTCGCCACACTCACCGGTTACCCGCGACAGGAGTTTGAAAAAATAAACTGGGCGACAATATGCGAACGAGGCGAGACGCAGGAAATCGCCAGCCGAATTGCCTCGGGACAAACCTGCCTGGATGTGCGCGTTGAAATGGTGCGCAAAGACGGTACCACTGTTTTTACTTCAGCCTCCTCTCTGCCCGTCTTTGACAATACCAATTTGCAGGAAATCCGTATCTCCCTACTCGATGTCACCGAGCGGGAACAGGCGGTGAGCCTGCTGCACCAAGCAAAGAAAATTGCCGAGGATGCCAACCAGACCAAGAGCGATTTCCTGGCCAATATGTCACACGAAATACGCACGCCCATGAATGCCATCATCGGCATGTCCTATCTCGCCCTGCAAACTGAGCTGAACGACACGCAAAAAAACTATATCGAAAAAGTGAATCGCTCCGCTGAAGTTTTGCTGCGTATTCTCGACGACATCCTGGATTTTTCCAAGATGGAAGCGGGCAAACTCACCATGGAAAAAATTGCATTCGCTCTGCAGGATGTGCTGGACAGCCTGTCCGACCTGGTTGGGCTCAAGGCCAAGGAATCCGGGCTGGAATTGCGCTTTGAGGTGGCGCCTGATATCCCCCGCGCTCTGATAGGCGACCCCCTGAGATTGAGTCAAATCCTGGTAAACCTGGGCAATAACGCAGTCAAATTCACTGACCAGGGCGAGGTCGTCATTGGCGTCCATTTACTCTCATCAGACGGCCGACAGGTTAAACTGCAATTCGATGTGTCCGACACCGGCATCGGCATGACACAGGAGCAACAAACCCTTCTATTCCGTCCGTTCAGCCAGGCAGACAGCTCCACCACCCGCACCTATGGCGGCACCGGCCTGGGCCTGGCAATCTCCCGCGAGCTGAGCAGCATGATGGGGGGCAAAATTTGGGTCAGCAGTACCCTGGGCGAAGGCTCTGTATTTTCTTTCACGGCCAAATTTGAAATTGGGCACAGAGTCGTTACCGACCGGAGTAGAGACGCACATGGGCTGCGCGCAGCCACAAGGCAGCTGGCCGGCGCACACATCCTACTGGTGGAAGACAAGGAGTTGAATCGAGAGCTGGCCCGGAAAATTCTCGAGACCCATGGCCTTAAAGTGAGTGTCGCAGTTGACGGCCAGCAAGCCGTAGACATGCTGCAAAGCCACACCTTTGACGGCGTACTCATGGATTGCCAGATGCCCGTGCTGGACGGCTATGAGGCTACACGGCAACTGCGTAATGACCCCCGCCATAAGGATCTGCCCATTCTTGCCATGACCGCCAACGCCATGGCGGGCGATCGGGCGAAAGCGCTGGCCAGCGGCATGAATGACCACATTCCCAAACCGATTAACGTCGCCGCGTTATTTGAAACAATGGCGCGGTGGATACAGCCCGCCAGCAATGAATTACAGGGCAAGCCCAGTGTTGTTCCACCCGCCGATTGCGAATCTGACCCGCCGCTGATCACGCCGGAACACCCCGGTCGGCCAGAACAAATCCGCGTGCTGCGCCAACTCGAAGACATGCTAAAAGAGTATGACGCCGCCGCCAACGATTTTCTCCAGAGTAACCGTGCAATATTAAGCGCAGGCGAATTTTCAAAGGAGTACAAAGGGCTCAAAAGAGCGATGAACGACTACGACTACGAACGCGCGCTGCAACAGCTGAGCGACATGCTGGACAAACTCAATTAAACTGCGACATCAGCAGCGCGACACACGTCGGTAAGGGCCCATGAGTGACGATAAAGCCAAACTCCTTATAGTAGATGACACACCGGAAAATATCGACGTGCTGGTGGAAGTCCTGAAAAACGAGTACCGGATCCGGGCGGCAATCAACGGTGAGCAGGGGCTTAAAATCGCCAGGTTGGCCAGTGCGCCCGACCTGATTTTACTGGATGTCATGATGCCGGGTATAGACGGCTTTGAAGTTTGTAGGCAGCTCAAAGCAGACCCTACCACCTGCCACATCCCCATTATTTTCGTCACCGCAAAAATCACCACACGCGATGAGATTGAGGGTTTCGCCCTGGGTGCCGTCGACTACATCACCAAGCCCATCAGCCCACCGGTGGTACTGGCCAGGGTAAAAACGCATCTTGCCCTGTACGACCAGAACCGCGAACTGGACAGAAAGGTACGCGAGCAAACCCGGGATATCCACGACACCCGGCTGAAAATTATTCAGCGCCTGGGACGGGCGTCAGAGTTCAAGGATGACAACACCGGCCTGCACGTAATTCGCATGAGCCATTATGCACGGGTGCTAGGCCTGGCCAGCGGTATGTCCGACACCATGGCGGACATGTTGCTGGACGCGGCGCCCATGCACGACATCGGCAAGATTGGTATTCCGGATAGAATTCTGCAAAAGTGCCAACCACTGGACGAGGAAGAATGGCGCATCATGCAGACCCATACGCAGATGGGCCAGGACATCATTGGCGATGACGATTCAGAATTGCTGAAGATGGCAAACGCAGTGGCAATCAGTCACCATGAACACTGGGACGGCGGCGGCTACCCCTACGGGGTGGCGGGAGATGCCATTCCCATAGTGGGGCGCATCGTTGCCATCGCGGATGTATTCGACGCGCTCACGTCGGTCAGGCCCTACAAAGACGCCTGGCCAATCGACGATGCCGTCAACTACTTGCAGCAACACGCCGGCACCCAGTTCGACGCTAGACTGGTATCTTTGTTTATAGACGAGCTGGCCCAAATACTGGCTATCAGGGAGCAATACTTTGAGCAATGAACACCGCAGTGCCATTGAATCCATGATGCGACAAATGTCGGCATCGGTTATTGGCCAGGAAGAAGTCGTCAAAACACTCACCCTGGCCCTGTTGTGCAACGGCCACGTACTGCTGGAAGGCCTGCCGGGCACAGCCAAGACACGCTCCATTAAAACACTTTCCCAGGTATTGCAGGCCGAGCTGGGCCGCATACAATTCACCCCCGACCTGCTGCCCTCAGACATCACCGGCAATGAAATTTACCAGGACAATGACGGCGTGCATGAGTTGCAGTTTCAGGAGGGGCCTCTTTTTAACGAATTGATTTTGGCCGATGAAATCAACCGCGCGCCGGCCAAGGTACAATCGGCCCTGCTGGAGGCCATGGAGGAACGCCAAATCACCGTGGCGGGAAAGACCTACCCCCTGCCCGCCCTGTTTATGGTTCTGGCCACACAAAACCCCATTGAGCAGGAAGGTACCTATCCCCTGCCGGAAGCCCAGATGGACCGCTTCTTCATGAAAATAACCGTGGACTACCCCAACGCTGATGCGGAACTGGAAATTATCAGATTGCTACAGTGTGAAGAAAGCCAGGGCGCTGCCCAGCTGCAGATGATCTCTCAGGACCATATCTTTGCCGCCCGGGATACCATCGGAAAAATGCCGGTTGCCCCGGCTGTGGAACAATATATTGTCGATCTGGTGATGGCCACCCGCCACCCCGACCGTTTTGGCGACAAGCTGGATCACTGGCTGGATGTGGGCTCCAGCCCTCGCGCCAGCATTTCTCTGCACCGCAGCTGCCGGGCGGCTGCCTGGCTGGCGGGGCGTGATTTTGTCACACCCGAAGATGTGCAGGGGGTCGCGCATGCCATACTGCGGCACCGCATGATACTCAGCTATCACGCCCTGGCTGACCGGGTAAGCCCCGATGATGTGATAGACGAAATCATCAAACAGGTTGCCGTTGGTTAGCGCCGTCATGCCAGACAAACACGTGGGGGATATCTATGTAGACCTGCCGGCCCTGGTGCGCTTGCGGTACAACGCCCAGGGCTTCAGCTACCTGCCAAAACAGCCGGTGCGCTCCCTGCTTTCCGGCCGTCGGCGCTCGCGCCTGCGCGGCAGGGGACTGGATTTTGATGAGTTGCGCCACTATCGGCCCGGGGACGATATTCGCACCATGGATTGGCGAGTCACCAATCGTACGGGTAAACCCCACGTACGCGTTTACACCGAGGAGCGCGATCGCCCGGTGATCGTGGTGGTAGACCAGCGCCTGTCCATGTTTTTTGGCAGCGAGAAAAAAATGAAATCGGTGGTTGCCGCGGAGATAGCCGCTCTCACAGCCTGGCGCGTATTGAGTTCCGGTGACCGCGTGGGCGCAATTTTATTCAACGACGAGCGCGCACTGGAAAGAAAGCCCACCCGCAGTGAGAAGAAAACCATGCGCTGGTTTGGCGATCTGGTGGCCATGAACAACGCGCTGAGCGTAGCCCCCGGGCACCGCAGCAATCCAGCCGCACTCACCGATGCGCTGCGACTACTGGAACGCAGCGTGGGCCACGACTACCTGGTGGTACTCATTTCGGATTTCTATGGTTGGGACCGGGAGGCCATGGGCGCAATACGCCGCCTTGCTGCGCACAACGATATTATCTGCTCCCTGATCTACGACCCCTTGGAACAAAACATATCCAGCGCCCAAAGTCTGGTTATCAGCGACGGCCACTATCAACTGGAAATTAATCCCAGCCAGCACAACATTGGCGATCGCTTCGAGGCCCAGTTCAAAAGCTCAATGGCCCATGTGCAGGAGGAGCTGCGGCGGCACAACATTCCCATTCTGCCAGTGGATACCGTTGTTCCTGTCACCGACCAGCTGCGCCAAAAACTGGGCGGACAAAGGGTATTGCGATGAGCGCACCCCCCCTACCGGAGATTTTTGGCAACTACGCCCTCAAGGATTTTGCCGAGCTTGTGCCCCCGGACAGTATCAGCTGGCTGCCCCAAACCCCGGGCTGGGCGTGGCTGGGGCTGGCCGTACTGGTTCTGGCTTTACGCTATCTCTGGCGCCGACTAAAGCGCTGGTACAGTAATCGCTACCGGCGCGAAGCAATAATCCGGCTGCGGGCACTGGCAGGCACAGAGGAATCAACGGCCTTCGTCAGCGATGTCAATCGCATACTAAAAATTACTGCCCTGGTCGCCTATTCCAGGACGGCAGTGGCAAAACTGTCGGGGCAGGACTGGGTGAACTTTCTTAACCAACAGTGCCCGCAAGCGCCATTTGACCCTCAACAGATGCAGCTGTTGGCCACGGCGGTTTATGGCGGGTCAAGCGGGAACGACCAGCGACCTCAACTGCTGGCCGCCAGCCTGGCATGGGTAGCTCAACACCAAACCGCTCAGCTGGTGGCGCGACGCCATGCTTGAACTGGCCCACCCCTGGGCACTGGCCCTGCTGTTTTTACCCCTGCTGATGCGCCTGGTGCCCGCCTATAAAGAGGGCCGCGATTCAGTCAAGGTGCCCTTCTTCAAAACACTGGTAGAGCTCAGTGAACAGCGGCCACAGACCGGTGCCATGTTGCTGCAGCGAGACCGCATGCAAGTTTTCCTGGTGGCCTTTATGTGGCTCTGCCTGGTGCTGGGCGCCGCCAAACCGCAGTGGGTTGGAGAACCAATTGAGCAGCAAAAATCGGGGCGGGACTTGATGGTTGCAGTGGATCTGTCCGGCTCTATGCAGACCAGGGATTTCACCCTGCCTGACGACAGTGTTGTCGACCGCCTGGTTGCCGTGAAATACGTGTTGGCCGAACTGGCGCACAGGCGTCACTCCGATCGACTGGGGCTGATTGTCTTTGGCAGTGCTGCCTACCTGCAAACCCCGTTTACCGATGATCATCAGGTGTGGGAAAAACTGCTATCAGAGACAGAAATAGGCATGGCCGGCCAAAGCACGGTGTTTGGCGATGCAATCGGCCTGTCCATAAAGCTGTTTCAGGAAAGCGACTCGGACAATCGGGTGTTAATTATTCTCACCGACGGCAATGACACCGGCAGTACCGTGCCCCCCATTGATGCGGCCAAGGTAGCCGCGGCCAATGACATCCGTATTTACACCATCGCCATTGGCGACCCCGGCTCCATTGGTGAGGAGGCCATGGATGTCAAAACCATTGCCCGGGTGTCGCAGGTGAGCGGCGGGCAGAATTTCACTGCCCTCAACCGGGTGGAACTGCAGGCCGCCTATATTGCCATTGGCAAGTTGGAGCCGGAGCTGTATGAAACCATCAGCTTTCGCCCCAAAATCAGCCTGCACTACCTGCCCATTGCCCTGGCCATACTGTTCTACTGGTTGTACCACGCCTGGGGTGCCTGGGGTGCTTGGCGGACAGGGCGGGCCCCGAATGCTGCCTGATTATTCTGCCCTGGAGTATTTTCACTTCCTGCGCCCGGCCTGGGGGCTTGCCATCGTGCCCTGGGCGTTTGTATTTTTCATGCTAAACAAACGCGAGCGCGATAAAGACATGTTTGGCGGCATCATTGCACCCCATCTACTGGAACACCTGCGCCTGCGCCAATTTCATTCTCGCTGGGCCAACCCGCGCAGTTTTACCAAGGTGATCTTCGCGCTCTTGTTGATCGTATTGCTGGGACCCAGTTGGCGACAGCAGCCCTCGCCTCTACTCCAGGACGAAGCCGCCCTGGTGGTAGTGCTGGACGTCTCCGCATCCATGAGCCAGCGGGATATTCAACCCAGCCGCTTGCAGCGCGCCAAACAGAAAATCGCTGACCTGCTGGCACTGCGGCCCGACAAACAGGCGGCGCTTATTGTCTACGCCGGAAGCGCTCATACGGTATTAACACTCACCGCCGATCAAACCGTACTCACCCAATACCTGGCCGCTATAGTCCCTGAAATAATGCCCAGGCCAGGAAAATTTCCCGAATATGCCCTGGCCAATGTCGATGAAGTATTGCGCCAGTCCAGCGCACCAGCCACCATCGTTTTGTTGGCCGATGGCCTGGGGACAGACAGTGAAAAAGCCTTTTCTCAATACTTTTCCGCGGCACCCCACCAACTGGTGGTGTTGGGGGTTGGCACAGACAGCTCCGGTCAGGATTCGCAGGGCGACCTGGTTCCCCTGGAGAAGAATGCACTCAAAGCACTTGCCTCAGCCAGCGGTGGCCGCTACGTGGAGCTCAGCGTAAACAATGCCGATGTGAAACGTATCGACCGCTTGGTCGATAGCCATTATCGGGTGATGGAGGACAGCGCCCTGCCCTGGCTGGACAGTGGGTATTGGCTGATTTTTCCCGCCATGGCATTGTTCTTGATGTGGTTCAGGCGGGGCTGGACCCTCAGTTGGAGCTGGCTATTGGCGCCGTTAATTTTACTGAATACGCCGGGGCCGGCCCAGGCAGCGGGTGAGCCCGTGTCAGCGCCCGCCACCCATCAGCTGGCCGTGGAGAACCACTGGTTTGCGGATTGGTGGCTGACCGGCGATCAGCAGGGCCGGTTACTGTTACAGCGAAAACACTACAAAGAGGCGGGTAGACGGTTTGATGACCCCCTGTGGAAGGGTCTGGCCTATTATTACGCGGAGGAGTTCATGCTGGCCGCAGAGTACTTTTCCCGCAGTGACAGCGACGATGCACTATTCAATGAGGCCAACGCCCGCGCCCACGCCCGGGATTACCTGCGCGCCGTAGCACGCTATGACCGTCTGCTGGCCCGCACACCCCGCTACCCCGGGGCAGCCGCCAATCGGGCACAGCTACAAGACCTCATTGACGAAACTAACCGACTCAGTGAGAGCCAGCAGCAGGAGGCCGGGGTCAGTGGCGAGAACAAGGAAATGGGGGGTGATGACGCCATCCCGGCCCAGGGGGCCGACGAGGTACGCCTAAAACAAATCGAGGTCGTGCAGCTGACGGCAGAGCAGATTTTGCAAGACCCCGCCACCCGCGAGATGTGGTTACGCAGTGTGCAGCACGACCCCTCAGATTTTCTCGCCATCAAGTTCGCTATGCAGCTGAACCAACCGCGCAAGTCGCTGGAAAAAGTGCAGGTCTCCCAACCATGAGGCCGACGTTTTATCTTCTGTGCAGTTTGCTCGCGGGCCTGATGCAGCCCCCGGCGTGGAGCGCCACGGTGGCAGACATGCAATCCGCTGGGCAACTGGAAATTAGCGCACAGTTATTCCCCGCCCAGGACATTGTTCCCGGCCAGCGGGTGGAGTTGGTCATCACCATCGCCACCAGCGGCTGGTTTACCGGGGGCACCCGCCTGGAAATACCGGAGGTTGCCGGCCTGGTCATCCTGCAAACTGACAGCTTTGCCAGTAATTTCAGCGAGAATCGCAATGGGCACAGCTGGGTGATTCAGCGCTGGACTCTCGATGTATTCCCCCAGCGAGCGGGCCGATTTGCCATCCCGCCGGTGCGGGTAAAGCTAAAAGTGAGCGGCGGCAACGGCAACGGTATAGAGGGCGAACTCTACAGTCCGGAAGTAAGTTTTCGCGCCGAGTTACCGGGCAGCCTCGAAAGAGCCAAGCACTGGGTGGCCGCACCACAATTCAGCGTTAGCCAGCACTTTGATCGCGAGCTGGAAAAGCTGCAGGTGGGCGACGCCTTCCAGCGCGAAATCGTGTTTCGGGCAAGCGACGTGCTGGCCATGATGCTGCCCACCTTTGCCCCTGAAAAACTGTCGGGGCTGGCCGCCTATCCGGAGCCCTCGCAGTTGAGCAATAAGAGCAATCGCGGTGATACGGTGGCGCAGCGGGTTGAGCGTATTACCTACATTGTCGAAACCGTCGGCGAATACCAGCTCCCCGCCCGGGACTACTTCTGGTGGGACACCGGTGCCGGTGAGTTGCAAATGCGTTTCCTGCCGGCGGTGAAAATCCACGTGGGAGCAACTTCGGGTGATACCAGCACTGAGCCCACCACCGCGGCACTGGCCGAGATAGACCTGCCGCGTTTGTTACTCTGGCTCACCCTGGTTTTGCTGCTTGCGGGGGTAAGTTGGCAACTTTTCAAGCCCGGCAGACATCTACAACTGGCGCGCTTTGTCGACCCGGTCAAAAAAGCAGTGCTGCGCCTGAATGCGATGCGTAAACCCGCTCTGCCCGAGGCGCTTAACCCCGATAGTAGCGCTGGGGAGTAAAGGGCATTTTGGTGACAGTGACCGAAACTTGCCTGCCGCGTACATCCACGCTCAGCGCCGTGCCGGGCTCACCCAGCTCCCTGGCGATATAGGCCATGGCGATGGGCCCACCGACAGTGGCGCCGTAACAGGCCGAACAGATCTCGCCCACCTCCTCACCCTGTGCATTCAACACTTTCTGGCCATCGCGCACGGGCCGCTTGCCCTCTACGCTAAGACCTACCCGGCGCAGGGCGGGCTTGTTTTCAATGCGCGCAAAAATGACATCGGCTCCGGGGAACCCCCCGGCCCGTTCTCCGTCGGCGCGCCTAACCTTGCTCAACGACCACATCAAGCCCGCTTGAACCGGGTCAATAGTCGGGGACAACTCATGGCCGTACAGGCACAGCCCCACTTCCAGACGCAGCGAGTCTCTGGCCCCCAGACCTATGGGCTCAACCTGCTCAAAATTCAGAATGGTCCGGGCCAGGGCCTGTGCCTTGTCGCCGGGGACGGATATTTCATAGCCGTCCTCCCCGGTGTAACCCGAGCAGGTAATGTAGACCTCTACCCCATCGATGGCGCTGTGACATCCCTGTAAAAACACCAGGTCGGCGGCGTCCGGGCACAAGGTTTTCATTACCTCTCTTGCCGAGGGGCCCTGTAGAGCCAGCAGGCCGCGGTCGGTCATTACCGTCAGTGACTGGCCGGACAAATGGGCGCGCAAATGGGCGATGTCCTGCTCCTTGCAACCGGCGTTCACCACCAAAAAGAATTTGTCCTGCTCCCAACGGGTAATAATGAGGTCATCCAACACACCGCCGTCGTCATTGGTAAACAGCGCATAGGTCTGGCGATTAATACCCAGGCCCTCTACATCCACTGGCACCAGTGTTTCCAGCATGGCGGCGCTACCCGCGCCCTCAATAATAATCTGGCCCATATGTGACACATCAAACAAGCCGGCAGCTCTGCGAGTTTGCAGGTGCTCCTTGATGATGCCGGAGGGGTATTGCACCGGCATGTCATAGCCGGCAAAGGGCACCATTTTAGCACCCAGCTCCCGGTGCAATGCATCCAATGGTGTGGTTAAGAGTGTCATGTGGCTCCCCCTGGCAGGCCGTTAGGTTGAGCTGCACAGGGTAAACGGATACGAGGTGGTTGTCAGGAAAAATTCCGTCGCTCAGTGGTGTATCCTCAGTCAACAGAAACGTTCACCACCACGCCAGGGAAAGCCCCATGCCCCAAGCAGAGCTGCCCACAACTGTCAGCCTGATCGGCATGCCCGGTGCCGGGAAAAGCACCGTTGGCATACTGTTGGCGAAGATGATGGGGCTGGGCTTTCGCGACACAGACCTGGATATACAACTGCATGCGGGCGCCACCCTGCAAACGATACTGGATGGCGAGGGTTACCTGAGCCTGCGCGCCCTGGAAAAACAGATTTTGCTGGACATCCCACTGGGGCGCAGCGTGATCTCCACGGGTGGCAGTGTTGTCTACGCCGACGCTGTTATGCAACGCCTGGCCGCCGTCGGGCCTGTTGTTTACTTGCAAACTGATTTTAAAACCCTGGAGAAACGCGTCGCCACAAACCCCGGCCGGGGCATAGCCAGCAGTGCCGAGCACAGCTTCACCGATATCTATGCCGAGCGCACCCCGCTGTACCAACGCTATGCCGACATTACCATAGACACAGCCAATGCAACGGCGGAAGACGTTGCCAGGGCGGTGCTGAGCGAATTGCGGTAGCGCGGGGAAGTGTGTCCGGACATGTCCGGTTTGCGTCATATTTGCGAGTCCAATTGTGGATTCCCGCCGCTTGCCGTCTCGGTATGCCTTACTCGGTTGGAACCCCACGCCCTTGTAAGGCATACCGAGACGGCAAGCGGCTACCGCAGTAAAAATCTATAGGCTGCGCAGATATGGCGCGGCGTGAGCTATCCGCTGGCGAAGACCTGCTTACGGGCGCGGGGTTCCAACCAAAAGCAGGTCTTCGCCAGCGGATAGCGAATAATTTCCCCATACCCACGTCGGCCTGAATGAAGCTAATAGAGAGTTGGCACAAGTATTGCCTGTATAATCCTGCGGCCCGCGCCGCGGTAGATTCGGTCACCGGCAAACACCTCCACAGCCTGTACCCGGTGCCCGGACAATCATCAGATGGTCGCTACAAGGACGTAGAGCTATCGCGAGCAATCCACGGACGGAAGCGGGCCGCACTCCATTCGCCACTGCCAACAGTAACAAAAATATTGATTGACTCTACCAAACTCCTGAGAGATATTTGCCCTGAGGTAGCTTGGAATAAATCATCCGGAGGTGATTTATGGGTGAGCACAATCAAGAACCTGTATCGACCGACCTTCTCAACGACGCCTTCGAGCCGTCCCTAAGTGAGTTGCTTGAGGCGGACTTGGGGGAGGTACTTCCACCCTCCTCTATCAGGCGCAGCCTGACCGAGAAGCGGCGGCGCGCAGAGATAAGGCTGGAGGAACGGCAACTACGTGACGAGTTGGGAGACTACAGCCTGGAGCTGGACGACTTTTAAGCGGATTTCCCGTTGTAAAGACGCCGGCAGGATTGGTCGAATGTGGTAACCACAGCGCTGGGTATTCTCACGGCGGCGGCCCCGCTTGCACTCTCTACATAGGTCAGGCGGTCACCGTACTGCCTAGTGGCATCAAAACTCTGGATTTAAACCTGTAACAACAGATGTTCGCGCTCCCACGCACTTACCACCTGATTAAACTCTTCAAACTCATCCAGTTTTACCGCTGCGTAGGCGCGCAAAAACAAGGCGCCAAATATCTCTTCAACTTCCGGGCTGTCCCGCAGGTGACGCAGGGCCTCTTCCAATGACCTGGGCAATTCGACAGCAGAATTGTTGGCGGTTCCACTGTGGGGCTTATCGGGCGTCAACTGGCCCTTCATGCCAAGATAACCACTGGCCAATGTGGCGGCAAACGCCAGGTAGGGATTCACGTCGGATCCGGGGAAACGATTTTCCACCCGGGTGGCCTGACCCCGGGCATTGGGTATGCGAAAGGCCGTGGTGCGATTGTCAAAGCCCCAATTCAGATTGATGGGTGATGGCAGGTTGGGTGCCATACGCCGGTAGGAATTCACATTGGGGGCGTAGAAACTGATCAGCTCCGGCGTATACCGCTGCAAACCCGCAATGTAACTGAAAAATGCCGGGGTGTGTTCACCGCCCTCATCGACAAAAATATTCCCACCCGTTTCGGTGTTTATCAGACTCTGATGGATGTGCATGGCGCTACCGGGCTCCCGCTGCATGGGTTTGGCCATAAACGTGGCATAGATACCGTGCCTGTGGGCGGCCTCGCGCACGGTGCGTTTAAAGGTAAACACCTGGTCCGCCAGACTCAGGGCATCGCCGTGGACGAAGTTAATCTCCATCTGGGCCGCACCATTTTCATGAATCAGGGTGTCCACATCCAGCTGCTGGGCGCGGGCGTAGCGGTATAGATCCACTACAAAATCGTCAAACTCGGCCATGGCATCAATGCTATAGGACGCGCGCGAAGACTCGGCGCGACCAGAGCGCCCCACCGGTGGCTTTACCTCCTGCTGGCTGTCTACATTTCGGGCCACCAGGTAAAACTCCACCTCTGGCGCCACTACCGGGGTGATCCCACTTTGACAATACAGGTCTAGAACTCGGCGCAGCACATTTCTTGTGGCGAGCGGGTGCGGTTTGCCATCCAGGGTGTAGCAATCATGGATTATCTGGGCGCTGGGCTTTTTCGCCCAGGGTACCAGCCGAAGGCTGCCGGGGTCCGGCTTTAGTATCATGTCGCCATCGGTGGGTTCCACAAAGTCCCAATGGTCATCAGCGTACTCACCGGTAACGGTCTGTATCAACACCGCTTCGGGCAGGCGTTGCTCTCCCTGGGCCAAAAACTGCTGTACGGGAACAAACTTGCCCCTGGCATTGCCCATGATATCGGGCACCAGGCATTCAACTTCAGTAATCTTATTGTTGCTCAGCCAATCCGCTATCGCTTGATTATCGCCGCTCATAATCCCACCTGACCACAGTAAAGATCAGAGTATCGCAGCAGACAGAATGCCGATTCAAGCACAAGCTGCGAGGCTACCCCCATAGTGGTATCTATACCCGCATGGGCAAACAGGTATAGTGTGGCCATGCACACTCAGCAGCAAAACGACACCCGCCAGAGACAGCCGCACGTGGCCTCATGGTATGCCGCCTCGGCCGACCGGGAACTGACCTTTCCCCCGTTGATGGGCGCAGCCAGCGCCGATGTCTGCATCATAGGTGGGGGCTATACCGGGCTCTCTACCGCGATACACCTGCGCGATCGTGGCTACACCGTGGTGGTACTGGAGGCAAACAGAGTAGGCTGGGGCGCCTCGGGGCGCAATGGGGGCCACGTGGGTATGGGCCAGCGAGCGGACCAGGACAAACTGGAAGCCATGCTAGGTATGGCGCATGCCCAGGACTTGTGGAAGATCGCGGTGGAGGCGGTGGATACAGTTGCCGATTTAATCAACCGCTTTGATATCCGCTGCGAACTCAAAGAAGGTAATCTGCACGTGGCGACGCGGGCCAGCGAGAATCGGGAATTGCAAGCACATGCTGAGCATTTGCAGCAGGTCTACAACTACCGGGAAATTCGCTATGTGCAGCCCACTGAGGTGGACGAACTGACCAGCGGACAGGGCTTTCACGGCGGTACGGTTGATAATGGGTGTAAGCACTTACACCCGCTAAAGTATGCGCAGGGACTAGCTAAAGCGGCGGTAATCTCGGGGGCCAGCCTATACGAGGGCAGCCGAGTGCTGTCCTATACCGAGGCTGAAACCGTCACCGTGCAAACCACCACTGGCTCAATTACCGCCCAATATCTGGTTCTGGCCTGTAACGGCTACCTGGAGAAGTTAGAGCCGCGCACTGCCGCCCGCATAATGCCCATTAATAATTTTATGCTGGCCACCGAGCCCCTGGGTGAAAAACTGGCCAGGAGACTGATTCGCGACGACAGTTCCATGTCCGACTCGCTGTTTGTGATCAATTACTGGAAATTATCAGCCGATAACCGCCTGCTATTCGGGGGCGGCGAAAATTATACCCGGCGTTTTCCCAGCGACATCAAGCGCTTTGTTAGACAGTATATGCTGCGCATATACCCCGAACTGGCCGATACCGGCATCGACTACGGCTGGGGCGGCACCCTGGCGGTCACCATGAACCGCATGCCGGACTTCGGCCGACTCTCGGCCCAGGTGTTCTATGCCCACGGCTACTCCGGCCACGGGGTGCCCATCGCCACCATGGCGGGCAAGTTGCTGGCGGAGGCTATTTCGGGCACGGCTGAACGCTTCGATGTTATGGCCAGTGTACCTACCAGGCCATTCCCCGGTGGCACACTACTGCGCTGGCCCGCCCTGGTGGCCGGTATGTTGTTCTACAGTGTGCGTGACCGGCTGGGCTGAGCGACTTTTGCGGGCTGATAGCCCGGTGATACGAACAATAATTAGTTCCCCGCAATGTAAATTTTACCACTTTTAACACTGCCGCTGAGCACGGTAGGGGGGTAAGTTGTGCGGTGCAGTGGTCAAAAAAAGTAACAACACGACCTCCTGCCAGGTAGGAAACTTTTAAAAAACATATAAAGGTCTAACCATGAAACCATTTACCCCCAGGAAACTGGCTCTGGCAATTTCCGCACAAATTGCACTCACAGCAGGCTTTAGCACTGTGGTCTACGCCCAGGACGCCGCCCTCGAAGAGGTTGTTGTCACCGGCACACGCCGCGCCGCTCGCTCCGTATTCGAATCAGCTGCTCCAATCGACGTGATTGGCGGCGATGAGTTCCGCAACCAGGGTGCCAGCGACATGTCTACCCTGATTCGTAACGCAGTACCCTCGTACAACGTAAACAGCCAGCCCATCAGTGACGCGGCTACCGTGGTTCGCCCCGCCAACATGCGCGGCCTGGCCTCCGACCACACCCTGGTGCTGATAAACGGTAAGCGCCGCCATCGCGCGGCGGTTATTTCCTGGTTGGGTAACGGTGTTAACGACGGCGCCCAGGGCGCGGACATCTCTGTTATCCCGGCTATCGCCCTGAAGCAGGTTGAAGTCCTGCGCGACGGTGCCGCCGCCCAGTACGGTTCTGACGCCATCGCCGGTGTGATTAACTTCATCCTCAAGGATGATTCCGAAGGCGG
>SMVA01091663.1_pt1 | contig 18424 bp, 17 predicted proteins | sample 2456451 | NCBI WGS metagenome assembly SMVA01 (sample SAMN11095933, study PRJNA526329) | marine sediment metagenome | biome: Marine sediment; feature: Surficial sediment; material: Deep marine sediment; isolation source: Hadal surficial sediment | place: Pacific Ocean | collected 2014-05 | depth...
CACCGCAGATGAGAATGAGGAGATTCCGATTGAGGGCCTAATCGATGCTGTCCTGGAGCGCATGGCATAACAAATTTTCTTGTGGGAGCGATGCCCACTGTGGGAGCGATGCCCAATTTGGGAGTGATGACCACTGTGAGGAGCGATGACCACTGTGGGAGTGATGACCACATCGCGAATGAATGTGCGGCGGGCACTTAACCCGCAGGAGCGATGACCACTGTGGGAGCGATGACCACATCGCGAATTACTTAATAACCCACAAAACCATCAATAGGGTGAAAACCGCGTATCTAATTACTCGAAATCTCTTTCAGGAGTCGCTACGCGACTGATTCAGAGCGTGTATAGCGACACGCAACGCCCCCTGATTTATTGTGCAAGGCCTCTTTAATTCTGGATGTGGTCATCGCTCCCACAAGAAAATTTGTTACGCCATGCGCTCCAGGACAGCATCGATTAGGCCCTCAATCGGAATCTCCTCATTCTCATCTGCGGTGCGTGCCTTGAACTCAAGTTTGCCTTGGTCCAGTCCACGCTCACCGATGACAAGGCGGAATGGAATACCAATCAGATCCATGTCATTAAACATGACGCCGGGCCTCAGGTTCCGGTCGTCGTAAAAAACATCAACACCCGCGTCCAGTAATTGCTGGTAGACCTGATCGGCAAATTTCTTCACCCGGTGAGATTTTTTCGCGTTCATCGGCAGTAAAGCTAATTGGAACGGGGCCAGGGGTTTGGGCCAGCAAATTCCTTTGTCGTCGTGGTTCTGCTCAATGGCTGCCGCAACAATCCGCGACACGCCGATACCATAGGAGCCCATGGTAATCACATGGGATTTACCATCTTCGCCAAGTACTACCGCGTTCAGGGCTTCGGAATACTTAGTGCCCAACTGGAAAATGTGGCCAACCTCAATGCCGCGGGCGAGTTGCAATACACCCTTGCCATCCGGGCTTGGGTCGCCTTCAAGTGCGTTTCTCAGGTCTGCAGTTTCCGGCAAGTCAACATCCCGGCCCCAGTTAATTCCAAAAAAATGTTTATTCTGAATATTGGCACCCGCCGCGAAGTCAGACATCAGTGCCAGCGCCTGGTCGGCGACACACGGAATTTCAAGATTCACAGGTCCCAATGAACCGGGACCTGCCCCGATGCATTGGTGAATTTCTTCATCCGTTGCAAAAGCAAGCGGGCTGGCGACAGCTTCAATTCGCTCGGCTTTAATGGTATTGAGCGTGTGATCACCTCGAATCAGCAATGCGATGAAATCAGATTCTGCCTCTTGCGCCGCATGCACAATCAGGGTCTTGATGGTCTTCTCAATGGCCAGTTCATGTTGCTCGACCAATTCTTCAATGGTGTGGGCTGTGGGTGTGTCCACCGTTCTCATGTCTTCAGACGGCCCGGCTTTTTCGCCCAGTGGCGGCGCGACTGCTGTCAGCTCAATATTGGATGCATAGTCAGACTCGCTCGAAAAAGCGATCAGATCCTCGCCTGAATCTGCCAGTACGTGGAATTCGTGAGACTTGCTGCCCCCGATGGCACCTGAGTCTGCCAAGACCGGGCGGAATTCAAGCCCGGTGCGGGTAAATATCCGTGAGTAGGCCTCGTGCATCTCCCAATAAGTCTCATCAAGGCTTGCTGCATCCATATGGAATGAATAAGCATCTTTCATCAGAAATTCCCTGGCACGCATAACGCCGAAACGTGGCCTGATTTCGTCCCGGAACTTGGTCTGAATCTGGTAAAAAACGATGGGAAGCTGCTTGTAACTGCGTATTTCATGGCGGGCAAAGTCCGCCATTACTTCTTCGTGTGTTGGGCCAAAACAAAACTCCCGCCCGGCACGGTCGCGTATTTTGAGTAACTGTGCCCCAAACTGTTCCCAGCGCCCGGATTCCTGCCAAAGCTCGGCTGGTTGTATTGCCGGCATGAGCATTTCAAGGTAGCCAAAGCGGTCCATCTCTTCGCGTACGATATTCTCGACTTTTCGCAGTACGCGCAAGCCCAGCGGCGTCCAGCTATAAATCCCCGAGGAAAGCTTGCGGATCATTCCACTGCGGATCATTAACTGATGGCTGACGATTTCTGCATCTGCGGGGGTTTCCCGCGTGGTGAACAGGTGGAATGAACTGACTTTCATTTGGGGTTTCCTAGATTGATGGTCCCGGAAAATGATCGCGAAATAAGTCGTCATTCTAACGGTACTGACCGTCCCGGCAAAGAAATTATTGGCGGAGTTTACGGCTCGCAGTTTTCTGCGAGATAGCGGTTGGCCTCATTAAGTAAATCTTCACGCTCAGTGTCATCCAGTCTGCGGGTACCGCCGTTTCCATCAGCGACAATCACCCTGGGACTGGGCTCAACGGAAGCTTTTTGTTGACGCATGACTGTACAGTTAGCGGCAATTTTACGCGCCTCTTCGGCGTTCTTCTGCCGACTTTCGGCACGCGCCTGGCGACTTTGCTCGGCACGAGACAGCGTGATTTTTTCGCCTTCCGCAGCAGTGCTTTCAAGGGTGCTCTCGGTAATGCCTTCAGGTGTCCCGGGCTTCGTGGCCCTGACCAGTTCAACCGTATTGGGCCTGACATCAATACGTGTGGCATCTACGCCATCAGGTGCGCGATCGCCATAATGAACGAATCCATCCTTGTCTACCCAGCGAAAAACTGCATCGCCTGCCATCAGCTGCGGTACTGCACCCAAGACGCCAGCCAGAATCATAAGCGCAACAATCAGTTTTCTTTGCATCTTCGATATCCATTCCGAAGAGAGATTAGGAACACTGTATATCACAGCCGGCGCTTATCCGCATTTCGTGACAAGCTTTAAGGGCGTTGCGTGATATCATTTGAATCCCAAAATCAAGGTTTAATGTATTCGGTTTTTCCTATGGGTTCAGCGAGAAAAATTCGACAAAGCGGTGTATTTCTGTTGCCCAATGTTTTGACTACAGGCGCATTATTTGCGGCCTTTTATTCGATCATTGCGGGAATCAACGGCGACTTTGCCGCTGCTGCCATTGCAATTGTAGTGGCCGGCGTCCTTGACGGGCTGGACGGCCGCGTCGCCAGGCTAACCAACACCCAAAGCGATTTTGGAGTGCAATACGACAGCCTTTGTGACCTGGTTTCATTTGGCCTGGCCCCGGCACTGCTGGCATTCAACTGGTCGCTGAAGACGCTGGCAGATTACGGTGTAATGGCCGGCAAGCTGGGCTGGCTTGCGGCATTCGTGTACGTGGCTTGCGCAGCTTTGCGCCTGGCCAGGTTCAATACCCAGGCGGAGCATGATGACAAACGCTACTTCCAGGGCCTGGCCAGTCCGGCAGCAGCGGGCACGCTGGTCACGACCATCTGGTTCTTCGTCGACCAGGGGATTTCCGGGTCTTCCGTACAGTTATTGATTTTGCTTGAAACGATTTTACTGGGAATCCTGATGTTTTCCCAGGTTCGTTACTATAGTTTTAAGGACTGGCCCCGTGCTGAGCGGGTACCAAGTGCCTGGATATTTTTACTGGTTCTGCTCATTGTCCTGCTTGCCATGGATACGCCAATCGTCCTGATGACGTTGGGTATTGTTTACGTGAGCTCTGGAGTTGTCATTACCTTTGTCGGTCGAAGAAATTGGAAATCCCGTCGTGCCAGGAGGCTGGCTGCCCGGCTACAAAAACACTCAGAAGTAAGCGAACAAGAACCCAACGAAGAAAAACATCGCATAGAAGAGAATAAAGCAGAGTGAGCGAGGCCAGTCAACGCGCCTATTTGGAGGCCATGGAAATACCCGTCTGGATTCGCAAAGAACTGGCGGAGCGGGCTCCTGATTTTGTTCCACCGGGCTTGATGCTCGGTCCGGGTTCAAGCCAGGTGCTTTTTATTTGCTCGCGCATAGACGAACCTGCCAAACGCATATCTGCTGATATTGTTCGAACTCTGAAGTCTGAGCCTGTCTGGGCCTGGCCGGTAGCGAGTGAAGACGCACCTGATCTGAAAACCACGGTGGCAGACCGGTTATTCACTACGGTACTGGTACTGGGCGAGTCCCTGGCAAAGGACATGTTTAACCAGGAACTGCCTGAAACATTAGGTTCAGCGCGGATTTTGCAGGCAGCTTCACTGCAAGAACTTGAAACGTCGCCAAAGTTAAAGCGGGAATTATGGAACCTGGTGAATAGCAATCATCTTATTGGTTAAAAGCAATGTACCCGCTGATCCGGCCATTGTTGAGCGAAGATATCGAAGGCGTACTCAGGATTGAGCAGGCCTGCTATCCGTTTCCCTGGACCGAAGGGATTTTCAATGGTTGTCTGAAAGCAGGATATGCCTGTTTTGGGCTGCTGCTGGGTAGCGATTTGGCCGGTTATACGATCAGTAATTGGGGTGCCGGCGAATGCCATCTGTTAAACCTCTGTATTCAACCAAAATGGCAAAAACAGGGTTTTGGAAAAATGATGCTGGATCACAGTATCAATCACGCCCGGTCACTGGATTGCCATGTCATGTTCCTTGAGGTCAGACCCAGCAATACCGATGCCGGACAGCTATATCTAAGGCGGGGTTTCGAGGAGGTTGGAAAACGACCGGCTTATTATCAGGCCGAGGGCGGACGTGAAGATGCCCTGGTCATGCGACTTGATCTTCTCGATTAGCCGCTCTTTATCCCGGACAGGAGAAAAGACTCCAGTTCGCGCAGCGGCTGATGCTGACCAAATATTTTCGTGCTTCCCTGTTTGATTAATTGACTTATGCGCGCCCGGTGTTCCCGATCCCGGCCCAATTCAAGTGCAAGGCGTATGTAGTCTTGCCTGGAATCAGCGATCAACTCTGTCACTCCCATCATCGACAGCATTGCGTAACTCTGCCTGCCGCGCATGAATTCGCCAGGCAGTGTGATCAGTGGCAACGCACAGGCTATGGCATCGAGCGCTGTATTTCCGCCGGACCAGTAAAGTGAATCGAGCATGACATCGCAAGCGAGGTTTACACGCAGATAGTCCTGGTGGCTACACCTGGGAAGAAACCTGATGCGGTCGGTTACAGAAAGATTGCGCCGGTCAAATTGTTCGCCCAGTCGGTCCAGAAATTTCTGGTGAATCGTTTCTTCCCGGGACTGGAACATAACAATGACAGCCCGCGGTTCACGTTCCAGAATATCCAGCAGTAATTCATCATTGTGCGGGTGTATCTTGAAAACGGACTGCGGGAACAGGTAGAGGATCGCGCTTTCGGGCAAACCAAGAGAAGCCCTTGCAACTGTTTCAGGTACTGCGGGCCGTTCATAGCAGGTTCCAATTCCGGGCAGTAGTACCAGATGCTCCGTATAGTGGTTCTGTGCGTCCGGGGGTTCCATTGCTTCCACCGAAAGATACACGTCGATATTATCGTGACCGGTCGTTACGGGGTGTCCCCAGGCGGCGCATTGAAGCGGTGCCAGTCGAAGGCTTGCCATGGCGAATGTTCGCGGGTTCATACCCAGGTCAGGATAAATAATGACATCCAGCCTGGCCTCGTGAACCTCTTTTGCCAGGGCGGCAAGTGAAAAATTCTGTTGATGATAAAAATCACAGGCCTGTTCAATTTTCTTGCTCAATTGATCCGGTTTCCTGGCCAGCGAGAACACCGTGGTTTCAAATTTGTTTTTGTCCAGATCTATGACCCAGTTGCAAAAATACTTCCCAACGGTGCTGCGGTAGAAAAACTCAGAAATAAACCCAACTTTCAGGCGTCCTTCACCCGTGTACCTTCGCTCCATTTTCTTGAAATACTGCGGCAAGGCGGATTCAAGTAATGATCGCTGGAAATCTGCAAATCCCTGTTGAAACTCACGATCATCACGACCGTGGTAAGCAAGGAGGAAATTGGTTCTTTGCAGGGCGTCGAGTTTTTCCGTCGTGCCCAGAGCGAGAAAACGGTCGGCCATGGCATTGAGGGAAATTAATCCCTGCTGAAAAGCAGACCGCTGATCATCTATCTCCGCATCACTGGAATTGATATACGCCAGGGTCAGGGCGAGTCCCAGCCGGGCTTGAAGATTTACCGGATTTAATTTTATGGCTTGCCTGTAGCAGACCATGGCTTCGATATGCTTACCATTTTTTGAGCAAATTTCTGCCAATGCCAACCTGCTCTCAAGGTTGGCCGGCGTGATTCGCAGGGACTTTCTCAAGGCGTTTTCGGCGAGCTTGTAATTACCCTGCCGGTAATAAAACAGCCCAAGTGATTGCTGGGTAATCGCCAAATCGGGATTGTTTCTGACAGCCCGGGTAAAGCTTGCCTCTGCCTCCCGGGTCCGGCCGGAGATACCCAGGTACCGGCCATAGTTGAGTAGCGAGTAGACGTGGTCCGGATTAAGCGCCAGGGCTTTTTCGAAACAGCCTGCACCCTCTTCGATACGATCAAGCTGCATCAACATTGAACCCAGGCCGTTCCATCCATCAATGTGTCCGGGTTCAAGGTCAATTAGTTTGCGAAAGGCGCTTATTGCATCTTCGGTGCGGCCTGTAAAATTGTATAAGATGCCAATTTTGTAATGGGCTTGAACAAATTGCGGATCCAGGCCGGTTGCAGCTTGAACATAGCGCTCGAGCAGTTTTATCGCTTCGCTATAATTTCCTTTGCGCTGCAGTTTTACTGCATTCTTGAACAGGTCAGAAAGCGAACTCATGGTAGGCAATCAGTCCTTGAGACTCTCCAGTTGTTCGCGTTGTGAGACCAACTGTTCGAGCTTGGTTTGGTGTTTGGCCAGGCGTTCTTTTTCCTGTTTCACGACCGCGGCCGGTGCATTTTCGACAAATTTTCTGTTTCCTAATTTGGCCTTAGATTGATTGAGGTCGGCTTGTTCGCGGTCAATCAGTTTTTTGATTCGGTTCAGCTCCGACTGCACATCAACCAGCCCTTTGAGGGGGATAAGAATCTTCAGCTTGCCAAGCAGTGAAACCGCACTATTCGACGTATCCGCCTGCTCATCTACCCACTTGAAGGTTTGCACGCGACCAAGGCTTGTAAGCAATGGCTCAAGTTGTTCAAACCGGCTTTGGTCGGTTTCGCTTCCTGACTGAAGTTCAACCTCAAGCTTCCGGCCTGGAGCCAGGTCAAGTTCAGAGCGGATCTGGCGGATCCCCTGCAGGAATGATTTCAGCCAGTCAATATCGCTGCTTGCTTTTTCATCAATATCACCGGCCGGCGGGAAGGCCTGCAGCATGATGGTTTCACCGCTAATCTGCAGAGGCCCTTTGACTTTCTGCCAGATTTCCTCGGTAATAAAAGGCATAAACGGATGCAATGCACGCAAGCTGATATCCAGCACGTTCAAGAGTGTATAGCGGGTTGCATTTTTCAGGGTCTCATCATCTTGCTGCAATGCGGGCTTGGAAAGTTCCAGATACCAGTCACAATATTCATTCCAAACGAACTCGTACAAGGCGGAAGAAGCCAGGTCCAGTCGATAATCCGCAATATGCTGGTGTACTTCGCCAAGCATTTGATTTGATCTTGAAACAATCCAGCGATCTGCAACAGAAAGCAATTCGGGTTGGGTGATGTCGTGATCCCGTGTTTGCATTAACACGTATCGCGCTGCATTCCATAGTTTGTTGCAGAAATTCCGGTAGCCTTCAATCCGTCCCAGGTCAAAACGAATATCGCGTCCATTGGTGGCCAGTGCGGCAAAAGTAAATCGCAATGCGTCACAACCAAACGCCTGGATGCCATCCGGAAACTCTTGCCGTGTTGCTTTTTCAATGGCAGGGGCCATTTGTGGTTGCATTAACCCGCTGGTGCGCTTTAAGACCAGGCTTTCCAGGTCGATGCCGTCAATCAGGTCTATCGGATCCAGCACATTGCCCTTGGATTTGGACATTTTCTGGCCCTGTCGGTCGCGGATCAGGCCATGGATATAGACTTTGCGAAAAGGCACGTCACCCATAAAGCGAAGCCCCATCATGATCATCCGTGCAACCCAGAAAAATATGATGTCAAAACCTGTCACCAGCACCGAGGTCGGGTAAAACTGATCAAGCCTGGGTGTTTCTTGCGGCCATCCCAAAGTGGTAAAGGGCCACAGGGCAGATGAAAACCAGGTGTCGAGCACATCTTCGTCCTGTTTGAGTGTCACATCCGGCCCCAGGCCGCCCTTGCGGCGCGCATCAGCCTCATCAAGACCGACATAAATATTGCCGTGCTGGTCATACCAGGCAGGGACACGGTGCCCCCACCAAAGCTGGCGTGAAATACACCAGTCTTCAATGCGGTGCATCCAGTCGAAATATGTTTTGCTCCAGTTAGCCGGTACAAATTCAATTCTTCCCTCTTCGACTGCCTTGATGGCAGGCTCAGCCAATGGTGCGATTCGCACATACCACTGATCGGTCAGATATGGCTCGATGACTGCGCCAGAACGGTCACCCCTGGGGATGACCATGTCGTGTTTTTCAGTTTTTTCAAGCAGGCCCGCCGACTCCAGGTCTGCAACAATTTTTTCCCGCGCTTCGAAGCGGTCCATGCCACGGTAGGCTTCGGGTGTGTTTTCATTAAGACTGGCGTCAGGATTGAGCACATTGATCATGGGCAGCTTATGGCGCTTGCCAATTTCGTAGTCATTGAAATCGTGGGCAGGGGTGATTTTCACGCAACCTGAACCGAAATCCCGATCCACATAATCGTCAGCGATAACCGGGATAGTCCGGTCTGTCAGGGGTAGCTGAAGTTCCAGTCCGATCAACTGGTGGTAACGCTCATCATCCGGGTTTACAGCCACCGCAGTGTCGCCCAGCAGGGTTTCAGGCCGGGTAGTGGCGACAACCACGTGGCCTTTGCCGTCTGCCCGCGGGTAGCGGATGTGCCATAGCTTGCCGCTTTCATCTTCTGAAAGAACTTCAAGATCCGAAAGTGCGGTGGCCAGCACCGGATCCCAATTAACCAGGCGTTTGCGGCGGTAGATCAGGCCGTCTTCAAATAATTCTACGAATACTTTGGTGACCGCCCCGGACAGGCTCTCGTCCATGGTAAAGCAGTCATTCTCCCAGTCGACAGATGCCCCAAGGCGGCGCATCTGCTTGTGGATCATTCCACCGGACTCTTCTTTCCAGTCCCAAACCGCTTTTGCGAATTCTTCACGCCCCAGGGCATGACGGGATTTTCCCTGTGCGCCCAGCAAGCGCTCCACTACCATTTGAGTGGCAATTCCAGCATGGTCCATGCCCGGTTGCCATAACGCAGATACCCCCTGCATGCGGTTATAGCGCGTCAGAACATCCATGATAGTGTCCTGGAAAGCATGCCCCATATGCAGACTGCCGGTGACATTGGGTGGGGGCAACATAATGGAAAACGACGCTTCGCCTTTGTCGGGTGCAAAATACCCGGCTTTTTCCCAGGCCTGGTACCAATGAGTTTCAATCTCGGCCGGCGAATAGCTTTTATCCATTATTTATTTATCTCGTGCGACTCAGGGCTAATACCCTGGTCCCGGTAAAATTTAAATTTCAATCTCGATGCTTTTCGTGCTTCATCGCGTTGCGGAACAATTTCCAACAACCTGCTGAAATGATGTGGATTCGGAACCGGTTGGGTACAGAGGTTTATCGCCACATTGAAGCCGCTCAACTCATCTTGTTGCAGACCTTCCAGCAAGCCAATACACACCGGTGCATTTGCCGATGATAATGATGAACCCGCTTCGCCGTTGACCGTATGGGGCAGGAAACGCCCGGGTGGTGATTCCCACATCAGATCATCCAGTTCCCTGGCTTCGCTTTCGGTTTCTGCAATGACCAGGGTGCGATGGCCTCTTTCCCATGACATCAGCGCCAGGCGGCAGGCCATTTGGCGTGCATCAAGCCCGGGGGAGGAAAGGACGTAAAAATCTACCTGGCAGGATTCTGTCATTGACTAGGGCCTTTAAACGCTGGTCAGATCGCTGTGTTGCTGGCCCTGGTTAATCAGAAATTGGGTCAACAGGCCGGTTGGCCGTCCGGTTGCACCCTCAGTTTGTCCCCACTTCCAGGCAGAGCCTGCGATGTCCAGGTGTGCCCAGCGTTGACCCTTGGTAAATCGCGAAAGAAAACATGCTGCTGTTATGCTTCCGGCAGGCATGCCCCCGACATTTTTCATGTCAGCGAAAGGTGTCTTGAGTTGACTCTGATAGTCCTCCCACAACGGCATGCGCCAGGCACGATCAACCGTTTGTTGGCCGGCTTGAATCAATTCTTCTGCCAGGTCATCGTGTTTGCTCATCAGGGCGGATGCGTGGTGACCGAGAGCGACAACACATGCGCCTGTGAGTGTCGCAACATCGATCAGGGCTTTTGGCTCAAATCGCTTGCTGTAGGTGAGTGCATCGCACAGGACCATCCTTCCTTCGGCGTCAGTATTAAGGACTTCGATGGTCTGCCCGGACATGCTGGTGATAACATCACCGGGACGGTAAGCGTTGCTGCCAGGCATATTTTCAGCTGCGGCAACCACACACACCAGGTTGACCGGTAATTGCAAACAGGCACAGGCTTCAAATGCGCCCATAACCGAAGCTGCACCACCCATGTCAAATTTCATCTGATCCATGTTCTCCGGCGGCTTGAGTGAAATTCCGCCAGTGTCGAATGTGATGCCTTTGCCAACAAACACCACCGGACTTTGCTCGGCCGGTGCGCCGCAATATTTAAGTACGATCAAGCGGGGTGTGTTTTTGCTGCCCTGTCCTACGGCAAGCAGGGCATTCATTCCCAATTCTGACATTTCTGCCTGTTCGAGAACTTCTACTTCTACATTCTCATAACTGGCGGCGATTTCCTGTGCCTGTTCAGCCAGGTAGGCCGGGGTGCAAATATTGGGTGGCAAATTACCCAGTTCCCTGGCTCGCTCGAAGCCGACTGCCAGGCCACCTGCCTGATCCAGTGCGGACTGCAAATCAGGTGTTCCGGCAAATGATGCTGCCTTAAGCGGGTTGGGGGAATGCTCATTGGTTTTCTTGGTTGCAGTGTAAAGATAATTGGCACGATGGATTGCAAGTGCAGCCTGGCGTAGCCGCCATGCAGTGTCGAGGTTTTCAACTTCAATGTCGGCAATACAAAAGTGTGCTTCTGTGACCGCGTGATCGCGCAGGAATTTGCCGGAATCCATGCAAGTTTTCTCAAAACGGGATGGGTCATTCTTCTCACTTGGGCCAAACCCAACAACCAGGATGCGCTTTGCAGTTACGCCGGCAAGTCCATGCAGCAATGTTGTGCAACCCCGACTGGCATCCAGGTCTCCATTTTCCACACCTTCAGCGATCAGTCCGCCGCTGGCCTGATCAATAATTTTTGCTGCGCCTTCCAGTGGCGCATCTTCAACAATGCCGACAACAATGCAGGGTGTTGCCAGTTGTTCCGGAGCTTCATTGCTCAAACTGAATTTCATATCCAGGATCCCTTTTGCCATTCACTAATTGTTGCTGAATAAAATTTGATGACTACTGCTAAAATGCAAGTTAGCGCGTCATTCCAAGTTAGCGCGTCATTCTACTAGAAATCCATGCTAATTGAGGTAGGCATTGAGTATTCTGCAAAAATACATCCTGCGTGAATGGTTCTGGACATTTCTGGCCGTCAGTACCGTGTTGATGATCGTTATGCTGAGTGCTTTCCTGGGCGAGATGTTTAACGATTTGGCCGACGGCAGAATGCCGCCCGGGTTGGTGGGTGTTCAGTTGATGCTTTATCTTCCCCAGGCGGTTGGTGAGATACTGCCGTTGGCGGGATTTATTGCGGTAATGTGGGGGCTTGGCCGTCTGTACCGGGACCAGGAAATGGCAGTGATGCGTGCCAGCGGCTTCAAATGGCAGCAATTGATCCGGCCATTGTTGAACCTGATTGTTCCGGTTGCGGTAATAATGCTGCTTATCGAGTTGGTGGTTGCACCGCTGAGCAGTGCAACAGCGGAACGGAGACTGGAAGAGGCATTCAGGACTGCCGCGGTGTGGGGTTTGCAGGCGGGGCAGTTTCATGTGCTCAAAGATGGTGAATTTGTCGTTTATGTGGAAGCCCTGGAGGACGATGGCAGGGGACTACGCAAGGTTTTCGTGCACCAGATGAACAACGGTACTGAGCAGGTTTGGATTGCAGAACGCGGTGCCTATTGGATGAATCCTGAAACCGGCGAAAAATTCATTACCCTGGAAGACGGGCAAATTACCGAAACCGTACCGGGACAGCTTGATGTCAAATTGCTGACTTTTTCCAGAAATGACCTGAAGCTGCCTGAAAGTAAAGTTCGTTCCTCTTCCGTAAAACTGGAGTCACAGCCCAGCACTGAATTGCTGGCAGACCTGACCCCGGCTGCATGGGCTGAACTGCAATGGCGATTTACCCCTTCGCTGCTTATCCTGGTGTTAAGTTTTCTTGCAATCCCTCTTTCACACTCAGAGCCCAGGGAAGGCAGGGGTAGCCGCGTGGTACTTGGAATACTGGCCTATGCCCTGTATTCCAATACGCTCTATCTTTGTAAGACCTGGGTTGCTGCCGGCGTCCTTCCTGTCTGGCTGGGGCTTTGGTGGGCACATGCCATCGTGGTCATAAGCACATGGATATGGTTAAGGCGCCAGGGCAGAATGCCGGCGACACCTGCTTCATGAACACCTTGAGCTTTATAGGTTGGGGAGACCCTCAAGCATGATCAAACGGGTTGATCTATATCTTGGCCAGGTTACTGTACTTGGAATAGTTGCGGTCTGGGCTGCAATGAGCTTGCTGGCCATCACCTTTAACCTGCTTAATGAGCTTCGTGCCACTAGCGGAAATTATGGGGCTTTGCAGGCTTTCTGGTTTGTCTTTCTCACCTTGCCCCGGACTGCATACCAGATGTTCCCGGTATCTGCCCTGATCGGTGCATTAATTGGGGTAGGAGGTCTCGCAGCCGCAAACGAACTCGTCGCTTTCAGGACTGCCGGAATTTCACGTTTACGATTAGCCGCTGCTGCGCTTGCCGGGACTTTGTTACTCACTTTTGGGGTCATGGTGATGGGTGAGTGGCTGGCCCCGGTTGCCGAGCAACAGGGGCGGGCATATCGATTGGGGAAGGTCGTTGAACACGCCATTGTCGGTGGACAACGGGGGATGTGGATTCGGGATCGCGACCAGATCATCAATATCCAGCTACCTTTGCTCGCAGATGATAATGAAAAGCAATTTGTTGATTTTCGCGATGTCGTTATCTATTCCTTCGATCCGGATAGCAAGCTGAGAAAAATCACCCGGGCACAAAGTGCAGTTCATGACGGTGAACAATGGACACTGGATTCCGTTACGCAACTTGAACTGGGCAATGACCGGATGCGATCCTCCTTCCAGGCGGAGATGCCCTGGGATACCAGGGTCAAGCCGGCGTTGCTGGACGCTGCAGTAACGCGTCCGCCTTATATGTCAATCCGTTCCCTGTTTGACCAGGTTCAGTTCCTGGGGCAAAACGGGCTTGATAACAGGGTTTACAAGGCAGAATTGTATGCGAAAATATTTTTTCCGTTTTCTGTATTGGCCCTGGTGCTTGCAGGAATGCCTTTTGTGTTCGGTCTTGCACGGCATCAAAACCCTGGGATTCGAATATTTATCGGGATGTCGATGGGGATATTGTTCACCATCGTAAATGGTGCCGTACAGAATATCGGCAGCGCCTACGGAATTCACGCGGCAATCAGCGCTATTGCACCTTCAGCGCTAATCGCAGTGGCGGGGATACTGGTATTGCGCCGATCAGTCTGAAAAACCAAGCCGGGTTCTATAGTTTTGAGTTCAGGGAGAACGGTAAAGGCCCGACTGGCTGAACATGTCATGCCAACATCTTTTGTCTTTATCAAACAGTGACCAAAGCATGCCAATTCCAAAAGTGCCAATTGAAACAAATGCCATGAGAAAACGGAGCAAACTGGTTTTCCACGATATGAGTGAACCTTCGTCGGGTAAAATTCTTATTTTCCACGCACGCATTCCCACCGTCATTCCGCCACGCATCCAGAACGCCGCAAGGTAAAAAAACCATATGGCTAACAGGTAAAAGGTGAAAACCGGATCCCGGAAAGCCTGTTGTTCTCCCGCTCCAAACAGTGATGCAACCGCCGCCGCAGCTATCAACAGCCCCGTTACAATCACTGCGTCGTAACTGATGGCCGCCAGGCGCCTAAGTAGTCCACAGCGCGCCAAGTCTGATTTCGGTGTTTCCATATTTACCACTTGAATACTTCCATTAACGGCTCTCGAGATTCGAATTTTAACCTACGCTGCTTTTCGTAGAAATATAGAATCTGCTATTATCAGGCTAAATTAAAGCAATAATCTGCATGAATTCCAGAACCAATTGTGAATTTTATTTAAAATAGGCTGGAAGTCATGGTGTTCAGAGATTATTCTCCATTGTTCGTGTATCCTGAGCCGCCACGAAATCGATTCAAAGTTCAGGACTTTGCGAAATGACAATCCTGACATCGTAAACCTTCGTTATGAAAAATTGGAAGCATGTTATGCCAAATAAATTATTGCAGCGTTCAATCCCCCTGGTCGCCAGTGCATTGTTTGCCTTGTTGTTCATCGGCAATACGCAAGCCCAGGTTCTTGATGCAACCGTAACAAAAGAGGCCGGGATCAACTCTGATTCTGCCGCATCTCAAAAACGCGTTACCAGCCTTGCCCAGCAAGCGTCAGATCTGTTGGAAGAATTCAGGGTGGTGGTACGTGAAACAGAGAGTCTGGAAATCTATAACGACCAGCTTGAAATAGTGGTCATGGATCAACGAGCGGAAGTTACATCGATCAACAATCAGTTGGAAGGCCTCGAGGCGACCAACCGCGGTGTTGTTCCGCTGATGCTGGAAATGATTGAAACCCTTGGCCAGATGATCGAGAGTGATATGCCATTCAGGCTGGAAGAACGCCGTAAACGTGTTGAGCGCCTGGCCAATATGATGGACCAGGCCGATGTCACCACTTCCGAGAAATACCGGCGAATCATGGAAGCTTATCAGGGAGAACTGAAATACGGACACACCACCGAGTCCTATCCGGAACCACTTCCCACTACCGGGCAGACCGTTGATTTCCTGAGGGTTGGCAGGACGTTGCTGGTTTACCAAACCAGCGACCAGGAAACCACCGGTTGGTTTAATCCTACAACCCGGATATATGAGGAGATTCCCGAACGGTATCGTCTTGAGGTAAAAGAAGGAATTTCAATTGCCAGGAATGAGAAGGCACCTGACCTGGTCGTGCTTCCAGTGCCGGGACCGGAGGTAGCACAATGAAAAAATTAAACATCGTATTTGCCACCACCCTGCTGGTGATCTCAGGTTCACTGTTTGGACAGACACTGGATGAATTGGCGCGCATTGTCGAGCAAGCTGTGACATCAGAGGGTCAGATCAACCAGGAACGCGAAGCGGAATTTCGTAGTGAGCGTAATAACCAACGCAATTTGCTGGGCCAGGCACAACGGGATTTACGCGCTCAAGAGACCCGCGGCGACAACCTGAAAGCAGAATATGACCGCCGTGAGCGGGAACTTGCTGAACTTGAGACCGTGTTACAGGAACGCATGGGTAACCTTGGTGAGTTGTTCGGCATCGTCCGCCAGGCTTCAGGTGACATCCAGGCTTCACTTGATGATTCCATGGTTTCATCTGCACTGCCCGGCCGCTCTGAGTTTTTGTCAGAGCTGGCCCAGCGTAAGGAATTACCCAATGTCGCTGAACTGAGACAGGTCTGGTCGCGCATGGTGACAGAGGTTGCCGAGTCCGGGAAAGTTGTCAAGTACATGGCTCCGGTCGAGCGTACAAGTGGCAACAAAGAAACTATGGAAGTGGTTCGTATTGGTGTATTTAGTGCCGTCACCGATGGCATCTTTTTGGACTGGGACCCAGCCAAGAGTAAAGTCAACCTGATCGAACTGGCACGCCAGCCGGCAGCCCGGTTTGGCTCCATGGCTGCAGATTTGCAGGCTGCAGCACCAGGCGAAATGGTCGCTATGGCAGTGGATTTTTCACGCGGCCAGATTCTTCGTACAGTGGTACGGAGCAAGTCTCCGATTGAGCGGGTTAGAGAAGATGGCGGGCCAGTTGGATACGTCATTATCGGCGTAGGCATATTTGGCCTGCTGCTTTGCTTTTGGAAAGGGTTCGTGCTTTTCACGACCGGCGGCAAGATGTCCCGGCAGCTCAAAAGCGAAACGGCGAATAAGGGCAACCCCCTTGGCCGCGTTATGGCAATTTATACAGAGAACCCGGAGACCGATATTGAGACCCTGGAACTCAAGCTGGATGAGGCCATTTTGCGCGAATCGGCGCCATTAGAGACCGGGCTGAGCTTTATCAAGGTTCTGTATGTGGTTGCCCCCTTACTCGGCCTGTTGGGCACCGTGGTTGGCATGATCGCGACCTTCCAGATGATCACATTGTTTGGTACCGGCGATCCCCGCATGATGGCTGGTGGTATCTCCACGGCCCTGGTAACCACCGTGCTTGGTCTGGTCGTCGCTATTCCTTTAACGATTCTGCACAGCTTCTTGCAGGGCAAGAGCAAGGCTCTTATCCAGGTGCTTGAAGAGCAGGCGGCCGGCATTATCGCAAGGTTGGCGGAGAGCCGTTAATGGTCTGGTTCTATGATGCGGTTGCTTCGATCCAGGATTTCCTGGAGCTTGGCGGCGATGTCCTGTACGCGATTATGTTCACTCTGATCCTGATGTGGACGTTTATCCTGGAGCGGATCTGGTATTTCTACAAGATCCATCCTGGTGAGAAAGAGAGCATCATTGAGGTCTGGGAAGCCCGGGCCGACACCACATCATGGTATGCGAAGCGCATTCGCGAACAGTTGATTTCCCAGGCTGCGATTGCCCTGAAGCACAACGTTGGCCTGATCAAGTCATTGATTGCGATCTGTCCCTTGCTGGGCCTGATGGGGACCGTGACTGGCATGATCTCGGTATTTGATGTCATGACATTCAGCGGTTCGGCCAATGCCCGGTCAATGGCTGCAGGAGTTTCCATGGCTACAGTGCCGACTATGGCCGGCATGGTAGCGGCATTATCCGGGGTGTATTTCGGCACCTGGCTGGAACACAAAGCTTCGACAGAAACCGAGAAACTGGAAGACCTCCTGCATCATCATTGATGCCTTAATTTGAACAACGAGGATTAACGCGTGGCACGAAGGCATGCACATACTGAAGAAGCTGAAATCAACATCACGCCGATGCTTGATATTGTTTTTATCATGTTGATCTTCTTTATCGTCACCACTTCCTTTACCAAGGAAACAGGTGGTTCGATAACCAAGCCGACTGCGGAACAATCGGTTGCCCTGCGCAACGGAACTATTCTGATCGGTATAGAGCCTAATGACGATATCTGGATGAATAAGCGCCTGATTGAAATGCGTGAGGTTCGTTCAATGGTCGAGCGTGCGAAATCGGAGAATCCGGAAGGCAGCGTGGTAATCGTTGCTGACAAGGACTCTCGAATCGGCACTCTTACCCAGGTTATGGACCAGGTAAAACTTGCCGGCATCGAGGGTATTTCGATATCAGCTAAGCTGCCCGGGGGTGGACAGTAAATCTTTATGCATAGATTTCGAACATTATTTGCCAGTTTTCTTGCCGTTGGCGTGACTTTTGGTCTGTTTGTATTCATGTACAAACTGATCCAGTCCGGCGGTGGAGACAGAGAATTGTCGGAAGCAATTTCAGGTATTCGCTTCGGGCCGGTTGATATTCCGGATGAAGTAATGACCCGCAGCAGGCGTGTGCCCCCCAAACCGCCTCCACCCAAAAAGCCGCCGCCTCCACCCAAGATGGAAATAAGCGCTCAGCAAAACATTGAAGCAATGCCAATATTGGATATGCCTAACCTGGATTTGCCCCTGGTGGGCGGATCGGGAATGTTTATCGGCAATTTTGGAACCATAGACAAGACCTCGGAAGGTGACATTATCCCGCTGGTTATCATTCGCCCGATGTATCCGCGCGATGCGGCGATGAAGGGCATCGAGGGCTGGGTTGAATTGTCATTCACGATTACCGCAATCGGCACTGTCAAAGACGCCCGGGTGATTGATTCTGATCCACCCCGGATATTTAACCGTGAAGCCTTAAGGGCAATTATGAAGTGGAAGTTCAAACCCAGGGTTGTGGATGGCGTCGCTGTTGACCGTCTGGCTACCCAAATTATCGGATTTGATCTGGAACAGGACTAAGGATATCACCATGCGTAAATTCATCCCCGTTGCAGTGACTTACATGTTTGTTTCGGCAGCCACCCTGCTTTTTTCAGGATCGGTGCAGGCACAGGACGGTTGCGGAATTGAACGCGATGTAACTCCGCAACCACTGAATGAGCCAACCTGGAAACGCATGAATGATGTCTATGAAGATATCGGTGAAGAGAACTACGATCTGGCGTACCAGAA
>SMVA01042360.1_pt1 | contig 18412 bp, 17 predicted proteins | sample 2456451 | NCBI WGS metagenome assembly SMVA01 (sample SAMN11095933, study PRJNA526329) | marine sediment metagenome | biome: Marine sediment; feature: Surficial sediment; material: Deep marine sediment; isolation source: Hadal surficial sediment | place: Pacific Ocean | collected 2014-05 | depth...
CCAGAACACCAGATCGCCGCGCCGCAAGGCCGGCAGGGATCGCCCAAAATCGAGCGCTTGCCCGAGTTCGCCTTGCTGCATGTCGGTATCGCGCGGCGCGCGGATCCCGGAAAGGCCGAGCGCCAGCTGGATCAGGCCGGAACAATCGATGCCGAAGGCGGAGCGGCCGCCCCACAGATAGGGCGTGCCGGCAAGGCTTTCGGCAATGGCGACGAAATCGGGCAGCGGCTCGGCAATCGGTCTCAAATGCTGCATGACGATGGCGCCGGCCGGTTGGATCCGGCCGTAACGGGCGTTAGCATCCTCGGCCCGACCGCTCAGGGCAATCCTAGCGCCGAGCGGCAGAATGGCCAGGGGGCTGGATTTGATGTCCGGCCCGGAAAACACGAAGGTCCGCGGCGTGCTGACGATATGGGTCGGCTCGGCCATATCGGGCGAAAGCGCGTCGCGGCCGACCCAACCGACATAGGCATCGATCTCAGACTGCACCCAGGACCAGCCCTCGCCGGTCGTCTCGAAAACCTGGACCGGTTCGCCATACAGCAATTCGCTCGCCAGCAAGGCGTCGGGCGCCGGATGACGATACAGCCCGGCGGTCGGCGCGATTACAGCGAAGGGCTCGCCGGCGACGAAACGCTCCGCCTCGACCCGCCCCTTCAGGCGGATATCGGCGAGATCGGGCCGGATGGCGTGGATGCGCGGGTCAAGAGCTGTCATGATTCCTATTGCGCTTCAATGGGGCAGCGCCGCCGCTTTTTCAACCACCAGATCGCCGAGGCGTTCGACAAAAAGCGCGCCTTTTACCGTGCGCTGGATCAAAACGTTGCGCCGGTCGGCCGGATCGCGCTTGCGCGTCACCAGCCCCATCTGTCCCATGGAATCCAGCGCCCGGGTGATCACCGGCTTGGTGACGCACAGCCTTGCCGCCAGGCCGCGCACGGAATGGCCACGGGTTTCAAGATAGAGCGTCAAAAGGATCGTCATCTGGCGCGCCGAAAGGTCGGGTTCGGCAATGCGCACCATTTCCAGCAGCACGGCGCGCCAAAGATGCAACGCCTGTGCCGGGCGCAATGGAACGGCCATAGCGGTTCGCCCTTTTTGTTTCGGAGCCGAACCGATTAAACTCCCGATAGGCCCGCCGGGCAAGTCACAGGGTTAAACAGCGCTTGGCGAGAGCATGAAAAAGCGCCCGGATCGCCTGCGCCTCGCCGCCCTTGGGCGCCGCCGGGCGGGCTTCGGGCACCCAGCCGAATATATCGAAATGGGCAAATCGCGTGGTCTTTTCCACAAATCGGTTGAGGAAAAGCGCGGCGACGATGGAGCCGGCGAAGGCGTTGTTGGCGATGTGATTGAGGTCGGCGACCGGCGATGACAGCCAGGCGTCATAGGCCGGCCAGAGCGGCAGGCGCCAGGCCGGATCGGCCTGCGCCAAGGCGGCCTGGCTGATCTCACCGGCCAGATCATCGTCACCGGTAAAAAACGGAACGATATCGGGACCAAGCGCGGCGCGGGCGGCGCCGGTCAGCGTCGCCATGCAGATCAGTGTGTCGGGCTCATCCTCATCGGCAAGGGCCAGCGCGTCGGCCAGAACCAGCCGGCCTTCGGCGTCGGTGTTGCCGATCTCCACACTCAGCCCCTTGCGGCTTGTTAAAATATCGCCGGGCCGGAAGGCGCGGCCGGATATGGAATTTTCAACGGCCGGGATGAGCACCCGCAAACGGACCGGCAGGCTGGAGGCCATGATCATGCGGGCAAGCCCGAGCACCGCGGCGGCGCCGCCCATGTCCTTTTTCATCAACGCCATGGCATTGGTCGGCTTGATGTCGAGGCCGCCGGTGTCGAAGACGACGCCCTTGCCGACCAGGGTGATTTTTCGCGCGCCAGCCTCGCCCCAGGTCAGGTCGATCAGCCGCGGCCGCCGCTCGCTGCCCGCGCCGACGGCATGGATCATCGGAAAGTCGCGGGCAAGATCCTTACCCTTCGTGATCGCCACCGCGCCACCGAATTCGCCGGCCAGAACGGCCGCGGCATCGGCAAGCTCGGCCGGACCAAGGTCGTTCGCCGGCGTATTGATCAGGTCGCGCGCCAGAAAAATGCCGGCGGCGATTGTGGTCAGTGCTTCGACGTCAAGATCGCCGGGCGGGGCCAGCATCGGCGAAGCGCCGTCGGGCTTGCGATAGGCATCGAAGCGGTAGCCGCCGAGCAAAAAAGCCAGGGCCGCCAGGGACGGATCGTCAAGATCGCCCTCCAGCGAATACTTGCCGGCCGGCAGGGAGCGGGCGAGAGAACCCGGCAACAGCGGCGTGCGGGCGGGCGACGCGGCTTCGCCGAGGCCGAACAGCACCCGCTCAAGCGCGCCGGTCGGGCCGGGAAGGAGCACAAAAGAACCGGATTTGGCCGTAAAGTCCTGGGCCTCGGCGAAGCGCCGTGCGCTCTCAGAAAGGCCGGCAAGAGCGGTTTTCAGATTGTCCCGATCGACGCATTGGACAGGGATTGCCGTTGCGGCAGTCGCATCGGCGAAGAAGGTTAGTGATCCCGGCATGGTTTCTCCTGAACGGGGCGCGAAAAGCGGTCGGTCCGCTTAGATATCCTGGCGGTGCGTGGCAGGGCAAACAGCGTTAACGAACCGTTAGCGACTGCTGCCTAATGGTTAACGTTGGTAAACCATAGCGGATTCGTCATCATGGCATTTATCACTTCTTCGCGGACAAAACGCCGTACGGCCATCGGCCAATTGCTCGCCGGCTGCGCGATTGTCCTGATTGTGGGCGGCTGCCAGACGACGACGGCGACGTCCGACGCACCGCGCCAGACCGGCACCATCCAGCCCAGCGGCACTGTCGTTGCATCCGACCTTACCCGCGATCAGGCGCTTAGCGCCGTGCAGAAATGGAGTAAGGCCTATAGCGCCGATGCGAGCAGCAAGGTCGCCGCGTTAAACTATTCCGCCGCCTTGCGCGCCGCCGGCCAGACCCGGCAGGCGGTCGAGGTGATGCGCAAGGCGACGATTATGCACAGCAGTGACCGGGAAGTGCTGGCCGCCTTCGGCAAGGCGCTGGCCGCTGACGGCCAGTTCGATGAAGCCTTGCGGACGGTGCGCCGCGCCCAGACGCCGGACAATCCGGATTGGCGGCTGCTGGCGGCCGAAGGCGGTATTCTGGATTCGCTCGGCCAAAACGAACAAGGGCGGTCCAAATACCAGCAAGCGCTGGTGCTGGCGCCCGGAGAGCCCCACGTGCTCAACAATCTGGGCATGTCCTATGTGTTGACGGGCGATCTGGAAAAGGCGGAGGAAATCCTGCGGCGCGCGCTTAAATCTCCTTCCGCGACCGCAAGGGTCCGGCAAAACCTGGCACTGGTTCTGGGCCTTCAGGGCAAATTCAAAGAAGCGGAAGCCATGGCGACCCGCGACCTTTCGCCCGAACAGGCCAAGGAGAACATGGTCTATCTGCAAAGCGTCCTGGACCAGCCCGATACCTGGTCGGATATCAAAAAGGCCGGTTGAACTAAAGCTGTGTCTTTAACGCAAAACCGGTGCCCACTTTTGCGCGACAGGCTTTAGCCGCCTCTTCCAAACGTAAAAAAGCCAAGGAAAAGCCGGTTCGCTTGAACCGGCTTTTTTTATTTGCCCGTTTTGTGGGGCGGGTCCGTTGGCGCCCCCGCCGCCTCGCCCCTATTCGATCGCCATAACCTGCAAGGCAGCTGGCGTAATGATGATGGCGAACAGCACCGGCAGGAAAAACAGGATCATCGGAACGGTCAGCTTCGGCGGCAGGCCGGCGGCCTTCTTTTCCGCTTCCATCATGCGCATGTCACGGCTTTCCTGGGCGAGAACGCGCAACGCGGTGCCCAGGGGGGTACCGTATTTCTCCGCCTGGACAAGGCTTGTCACGAAGGCCTTCACGCCTTCCAGGCCGGTGCGCATGCCGAGATTTTCGTACGCTTTGCGGCGATCGGCGAGATAGGACATTTCCGCGGTCGTCAAGGAAATTTCTTCAGCCAGTTCCAGGGATTGCGGGCCGATCTCCTCAGAAACCTTACGGAAGGCCGATTCGATGCCCATGCCCGATTCAACGCAAATCAGCAGAAGATCGAGCGCGTCCGGCCAGGCCCTGCGGATCGATTTCTGGCGTTTGGAAATCTTGTTCTTCACATAGATGGTCGGCGCATAATAGCCGGCATAGGCGGCAATGATCGCGATCGTCAGCTTGACCAGAAAGGGCTTGTCCAACTCGACGAGGACGAAGAGATAGACAAGGGCGGCGGTGAACATCAGCAATGGCATGATCACTCGCAATGCCAGGAATGCGAAGACCGGGTTCTGGCCGCGAAAGCCGGCCTGGCGCAACATGTTGACCATCGAACCGTCGCCCGCCTGCTTGAAGAGATTGAAGCGGTCGACAATGTTCTTGAAGACTTTCTTCGGCTCCGATTTCAACGTGCTCCTGTTGGCCTGTGCGGCCTTGAGCTTAGTGCGTTCCCGCGCCCGGATGCGCTCGCGCTCGCTGGCCACCTGCCGCATGCGGGTGCTCAGATTATCCCGCGCCAGATAGGGCCAGGAGACGGTCACGATCGCCGTAAACACAGCGAGCGCGGCGGTGAAGGCCAGCAAGGTCTGCGGATCATCCAAAACGGAGAAAAAGTCCATTGTACCAGCCTCAGAAGTCGAAATTGATCATTTTTTTCATCACGCCAATGCCCATCAACATCCATGTCAGGCAGCCGGCGAGGACCAAATTGCCTTGCTTTGTCTCAAACAGCAGCAGGATGTAATCCGGGGCGGTAAGATAAACCAGAATGGACACGATGATCGGCAGCGAGGCGATAATGCTGGCGGACGCTTTCGCCTCCGTGCTCATGGCAACGATCTTGGCTTTCATCATCTTGCGGTCGCGCAGCACCTTGGACAGGTTGGACAAGGCTTCCGCCAGACTGCCGCCGGTCCGCGTCTGGATCGTTATGACGATGGCGAAGAAATTCGCTTCGGCCAGCGGCACCCGTTCCGGCAGGCGCGCAACCGCCTCGTCAAGAGGCAGGCCAAGGGCCTGATCTTCCACGATTTCCTGGAATTCACTGCGAACCGGTTCCTGCGAATCGCTGGCGATAACCTTCAAACAGTCGATCAGGGGAAGACCCGCCTTGACGCCGCGGACGATGACATCAACTGCGTTGGGGAATTCATTGGTAAACCGCTTGAGCCGCCGCTTGCGCTTGAAATTGACGTAGCCATAGGGAAGCAGCAATGCGCCGGCGAAGGCAAAACCCATCGCCACAAGCGAACCGGCAGGCGTCGTCAACAAAATCACCGGGAATGCGACGATCCCGACGACAACCGACACGACGAGATAGAAATTACGGCTCCAGCCAAGGCCCGCCTGGCGCATGCGCATTGTCAAGGACAGCTTTGCCCCCTTGCGGGCCTTCGCCTTTTGCTGTTCCTCGATATCCTTGACCGCTTCTTCGACATTGCGCTTGCGGCGGTTTTCGTCCGCCACGGCACGGCGGTCGACCATGTTGCGGCTGCTGGAGATCGATTGCAGCCGCTTTTTCTGACGCGATTCACCGGTCAGCAACGGATAGACAGCGGCGCCGACTATGCCGCCGACGCTGAGGATTGCCAGCAGGAAAACCGCAATCTGAACAATGGCCGGGTTCATCGGTTACACCCTTATCTGAATTGAACCGAAAGGCGTGGCAGCGTGAAGGTTTCTCGACACGCTAGGCGCTCATCGGTTCGTCGATTTCCGCAGCATCGATGGCGGCGGCAAGGCGCTGTTCCTCGTTGTAATAGCGGGCGCGCTCCCAGAATGCCGGACGGCCGATGCCGGTTGAACGGTGACGGCCGATCACATTGCCATTGGCATCTTCACCGATCATCTCATAGACGAACAGATCCTGGGTAATGATCACATCGCCTTCCATGCCGAGCACCTCGGTTATATGGGTGATGCGGCGTGAACCGTCGCGCAATCGGGCCACCTGCACGATCACGTCGATCGAGGAGACGATCATTTCGCGAATGGTCTTGGACGGCAGGGAGAAGCCGCCCATGGTGATCATCGATTCAATACGCGACAGGGCCTCGCGCGGGGAGTTGGCATGCAAAGTGCCCATCGAACCGTCATGGCCGGTGTTCATGGCCTGCAGCAGGTCAAACGCCTCCGGTCCGCGAACTTCGCCGACAATGATGCGTTCGGGGCGCATGCGCAGACAGTTCTTGACCAGATCGCGCATGGTGACCTCGCCTTCGCCCTCAAGGTTCGGCGGGCGGCTTTCCAGACGGACGACATGGGGTTGCTGCAGTTGCAATTCGGCCGCATCCTCGCAGGTGATGATGCGTTCGTCGGAGTCGATATAGCGGGTCAGGCAGTTCAAAAGCGTCGTCTTGCCGGAGCCGGTACCGCCGGAAATGAGCACATTGCAGCGCACGCGGCCGATGATCTGTAGCATCGTCGCGCCTTCCGGCGTGATCGTTCCGAACTGGACGAGCTGGTCGAGGGTCAACTTGTCCTTCTTGAACTTCCGAATGGTCAGCACCGCGCCGTCAATGGCCAGCGGCGGCGCGATGACGTTGACGCGCGAGCCGTCGGGAAGGCGGGCGTCGCAGATCGGGCTGGATTCATCGACCCGCCGGCCGACCTGACTGACGATGCGCTGGCAGACATTGAGCAACTGGCTGTTGTCGCGGAAGCGGACGCTGGTCTCCTGCACCTTGCCATCGACTTCAATGAAGGTCGTGCTGGCGCCATTGACCATGATGTCGGAGATATCGTCACGCGCCAGGAGCGGCTCCAGCGGGCCATAGCCGAGAACATCGTTGCAGATGTCTTCAAGCAGCTCTTCCTGCTCGGAAATCGACAACACCACATTCTTGACGGTGATGATGTCGTTGACGATGTCGCGGATCTCTTCGCGGGACTGCTCTGAATCCATCTTGGCAAGCTGGGAGAGATCGATGGTGTCGATCAGCGCGCCGAAAATCTGCGTCTTTACGTCGTAATATTCGTCGGTCTTCTTGGCCACTTGCGGCGCCGGTTTGGCGGCGGGCTTGGCAGCGGCTTTGGCTACCGGAACCGGGACGGTCGCCGAAGAATCAGCTACCGGATGATCCGTCGGCTGATCTGCGGGCATATCCGCCGGCACGACGACTTTCTCAGGCGCCTGGCCAGATTCGCTGCGCTTTCCGAACATACTCTAATGCCCCCGTGGCCTAGCTTGCTTTCTTGAACTTTTGCTTGGATTGTGCCTTCGGTCGCGCTTTCAGCTTCTCCAGCAACGGCGCAAGAGAAAGTCCGGATCTTCGATTGCGGCGCAATTCCTTGCGACCGGTGATGATCTGGGCAATGTCGGTGAAGACGTCAGAGACCGACGACTTCGCCGATGCCTCCGCGATCATCTGACCATTGTTGGAGGCGGTGCCGAAGAGCAGCGGATCGAACGGCAATATTGCCATCGGCTCGAGCTGCAAGGCGGCTGCAAAATCATCGGGCTTGATCTCCGGGCGCTTGGGTACGCCGACCTGATTGAGGACAAGGCGCGGCGGGCGGTCGTTTGGCCGCGTCTGTTTGAGATTGTCGATCAGGTTCTTGGCGTTGCGCAGATTGGCCAGATCGGGCGCGGCGGTGATGATGATCTCATCGGCCGCGACAAGCATCTTCTTGGACCAGCCGGTCCAGATATGCGGGATGTCGAGAACGACCGAAGGCACGTTGGCCTGCACGACCTCGAGCAGCTTGTCGAAGGCGGCGTCCTCGAAATCATAAGACTTGTCGAGCGAGGCCGGCGCGGCGAGCAGACTTAAGTGTTCCTCGCATTTGGCCAGCAGACGGTCGAGCAGCACTTCGTCGAGCCGATCCGATCCGGATATGGCATCGACAACGCCCTGCATCGGGTCCTGGTTGAAATCGAGGCCGGCCGTTCCGAAGGGCAAATCCATGTCCGCCAGAAGAACGTCGGAGCCGAAGACCCGGGCCATGGTCCAGGAGACATTGTGAGCAATCGTCGATGAGCCGACACCGCCTTTTGCGCCGATGAAGGCATAGAGGTGACCAAGCTTTTCCGAACCTTCCTCGTGATAAATCTCGGATATCGAGGTAATGATCGTCATTACATCAAGCGGCGTCACCAGATAGTCGCTGACACCGCGCTTGAGCAATTCACGATAGGTCGTCACATCGTTGGCGTGGCCGATCACCAGAACCTTGGTCCCGGCGTCGCAAACTTCCGCCATCGCATCGAGTTCGGCCAGCAGGTCGTGCGAAGGAAGCCGGCTTTCCAGGACAATCAGATTGGGCGTTGGCGCCGATTTATAAAACTCCGCGGCGGCCGCGATACCGCCGGTATGCACTTTCACATGCGCCCGGGCCATGCGGCGGTCGCCGGCGGCCATTTCGATCGTTCCGGCGACTTCCGGCGTGTCGCAAAACGCCTGGATCGTGATCCGCGGAACCGGCCGGGTATCGTCCGTGCGGGCAGGTTCGGGAATCGCGCCGTCGAGCGTTTCAGTTTGCGTGAGATTGCTCATATCAGCCTCAAAGATCGTTCAGGTTCGGTTGCATCGGGATTGCAGCGCTCGGATCGCCGCCCTTGCGGTAAATATCGATCACGCGCGAGCGCTGCTCGCCGTCGGCAGGCGTCATCTCACGCGGGGTAATCAGGTCGGACGGATTCTGGACCATCGCCGCAAGATTTTGCTGTTGGGCGCAGCCGAAGTTGAAATACTGCTTGTCGGTATCGGGCTTGCCGAGATCCTCCGGCCAAATGCCGCATTCGGGCGCCACGGCCTTGACCTTCAGGAATGACAGCCGCACCGGCGCTACCCAGGCCTTGTTGTCGACCTGATAGGGCGTGACGCGGATGTGACCGGGGGCGACGCCGGAGCGCTGCACCACTTTCTTGACCGCCCGCGCCGCAGTCAGTGCGGCAACCTCGTTGGCCGATCCGGCTGGCACCTGGATGTTCATGAAGCCGGTGCCGGACGCACGGTAGGCGTTCACGAACCGATAGATCGCCCGGTTGATATCCGGCGTCAACTCGGTCGCTTTCATGGCGACCGGAATGTCCATGACCTCGGGCTGCTCGGCGATCAGGATCGGATGTCGCTTGCGGTAATCCTGATCGGTCAACGCCACGTCCGTGGTGCTGATCGACTGGCAACCAGCAAGCACGGCGCTAGCCAGAAGAACGGCAGCGAGCGATCCGCTTTTACGCATCAAAGCTGCGGCTTTGTAAGACTTGTCGAACATCGTTGCGTTCCTCAACTGGGGCCTGCTCATTCGAAAGCGAAGCCGATTTGGCCATGGTACTGACTTGCCGGGGCGCGGCTGCCTGCGCCACCATAGGTCTGGGTCAGACGGCCCATGAAAATTCCCTGCGCGTCATTGGTGACCATCAGGTTGTCGATCGGCGTGGCCAATTTCGATAGCGCAACCGGGCGAACCAGATATGGCGTTACGATAATGACCAGCTCCGTCTCGAAGCGCTGGAAGTCGCGGCTTGAAAAGAGCGGGCCAAGGATTGGAATACGCTGCAGGAAGGGAAAACCGCTGATCGAACGGCGTGTCGTCTCCTGCACAAGGCCGCCGATCATGAACGAACCGCCAGAGGGGAGTTCGACCGTCGTCTCGGCGCGCCGCGTGGTGATCGCGGGAAGGGAGTAGGCGTCACCGAAGCCGCCATTGAGCCGGGCGCGGCCGTCCATCACGAATTCGGAGACTTCGGCCTTGACCTTCAGGCTGATGCGGCCGCCGGAAAGAACGATGGGCAGGAAGTCAAGGGCAACGCCGACTGTCAGGAAATCCAGCTCAATCGTATCGTCACTGCTGGACTCCTGTACTATATCGCCGTTATCGAGGATTTTTAAGTCGCCCAGGCCGCCGGCCTTGACGGAACGTATGACCGGATATTTGCCGCCGGCCAGAAAAGAGGCGCGCTCGCCGGAAACCGCCGTCAGGGTCGGTTCCGCCAGCATCCGCATCATGTTGGTTTCTTCAAGCGCTTTAAGGGTGGCACTCAAAGTGTCACCGCCATTATTGTAGGAAAGGCCGGTTACGCTACTGGCCAGGTTGACAAAATTGGCCGCGGTCACCGAGGGATTGAGGAGGGAGAAACCGATCGAGCCGCTGGACAAAAGCGCCGAGCTGTTGATCCCGAGCTGACGGACCACCTCGCGGCGGATTTCGGCGATGGTGACCTTCAGCGTCACCTGATCGGAACCGGAGACGGTCAGCAGATTGATGACGCTGCCGCGGGTGACAAACCGACCGGAAATGGTGCGATCCTTCTCCAGGGCGCTGTTGGCGACATCCTCGGCCTTCTTGGAATCCAGCGATGAGGGCACATTGCCGGTCAGAACGATGGAACCATTGATGGCCTCGACCTGGACATTGCCAAGCGGCACGGCGGCATTGAGAATGCGTTGCAGCCCGGACAGATCACCTTCAACCAGAATGTCGAGACTGGCGATCTCCTGGCCAGTGCTGTCGAACAGAAAAACGCTCGCCTGGCCAATCTGCACGCCGATCAGATACAGCCGTCTTGAAGTGCGCAGGACCGCATCGGCGACATCGGGATTGGAGACCAGCACGTCGCCGGCGTCGCGCGGCAGTTCCACCACCATCGACTTGTTGATGCCCAGCCGGATGAGACGATTGCGATTGGAGTCGTCATCGCTCAGCTTTATATAGCGAGGGAAATTCGCCTGCGCCTCGGCGCGATCCACGTTGAGACCAGCGGCGGTCACAATCGTCATCGTTGCAAATGCGAGTGCGCGGAACAATCCAAGCGCTTTCATTGACATTCTCCTCGGCCCGATTGTGCCGCTTCGGATCATTGGGTTTTCACAAGATTGCTGCGTCCGGCCCGATACACTTTGACGATTCCGGACCGTTTGCGTTTGGTTATCTGGAGGTCGTCGGCATCTTCAACGCTGCGCAAGGACAGCGAAAGCGATCCCCCCTCCTCGGCCGCGGCGATGGTTTCCACCTGGGAGGGATCCAGTTCAAGGGTTGCCGTCTTGCCGACGACCACCCGCTCGCCTTCCTGCTCCTCGACCGTCTGGTCGATCGCCAGCACGCGGATATTCTGAAATAGGGTGTAGCTGATGATCTCGCGCTTGCCCCTGCCATCAACCGCCGGCTGTTCGTCGGTCAGGATCACATCAACGCGATCATTGGGAAGAATGAAGCCGCCCGCCGATGTCTGCGCGGAGACCCGAACGGCAACCGCACGCATGCCCGTCGGCAGGATCGCCGACATGAAGCCGCTCTCGGCGCGGGCCAGCTTGCCCTCGCGAATTGGCTCGCCATCATAGAACTGGCTGCGAACGACCGTGCCGGTCAAATCTGCAATTACATCAATCTGACTGTCCTTGCTGATAAACGCGTCATTGGTCGCCTCGATCGGCCAGGACTGCCAGCGAACATTGCGCTCGCTCAGCGAAGTGCCGGTCGGAATATTGGCGGATGCCACAAGGACTTCCGTCATTTCCACGACCGGAGCTGCGGCCGTTTCCGGTCCCGATACCGATTGCAGGTTTAATGCCAGATAGGCGGCACCGCTGCCGGCTATCAGGGCAACGGCAAGAACGAGAATACGAAATATCTTCATTGTAGAAGGCCCCGGATTCGGTTCGCCGCAAGGGCGAGTGGTCGAGGCACAGTCTCATCGGCAATGGTCAAAGGATGGTTAATGAAATTGAATATCGGTCACTTTTTGCCAACAAATGCGCTGATTTTTTTCAAAAAAATGCCGCAGCCTGGGATTGTGACCGAATTTGTCGGTGTTCGCAGGTGAATTTTTTTTCCCCGCCAGACCCCGACAAATGCGCATGAATGACGGCGGCGTCATAAATTAAGGGACGGGAGAATTCATTTCTGAATAAATTGGCCAGGGTCCGGGCTACCAACGGCAAGACCGGAACCGGCGTTCCTGTCCTCTTTACAAAAACTCTGGCAGTCGGGATCAAAGTGCCGAGGCGATGACGACCCTGGCGCGGCGATACTCAAACAGCGGTCGCAATCCAGTCGGTTTGCGGAAAAACGATCAGGGCCGCCAGCGCGAATGCGGCGCCATAGGGGATGCCCGACTTCGACTGATGCAGGCGGACGATCCATTCTCTCTTATACAATGCGGCCGGCAGCAGCATGGAGCGGAAGTTAATTATGACAAGCGTCAGCAGCCCGCCGGCGATCGCGCCATACAGAAAATAGGGCATTGCGTGTTCCCAGCCAAACCACAAAGCGGTCGCTGCCGCGAGCTTGGCATCGCCACCACCGATCCAGCCGGCAGCGAAAAAACCGAATGTGACTACGAACACCGCCGAGGCTACCGCCAGGCTCAAAGCGATCTCATAAGCGGTAAACCCGGCGAGCGGGGCGAAGACAAAATAGCTGACAGCGACAAACACCACCACGAAATTGCGGATCTTCATGGTCAGAAGATCCATGATCCCGGCATAGATCATGGCGGCCGGAAAGATGATCGTCGCCGCAAGACCGGCCATTGAGGATATCTCCATCGTTCACTTCTCCCCCTCGACGTTGCACCGGACAAATCTGCGCACCGGGCCAATCTGCCCGAACGGCGTTAAAAAGCCGTTGCAAAAACAAACGGAGGGCCGAAGCCCTCCGTTGCAGCGCCTAATGCGCTATATGCTGGCATACTGCCGGAATTGGCAGCGCCGCTATCCAAAAGCCCAGGCTTACTGGAGAGCTGTATCGATTTCGTCGAACTTGGAATTCAAGCTGCTGCCGACGCTCGTCAGGACGGTGATGATCACGACGGAGATGAGCGCAGCAATCAGGCCATACTCAATGGCCGTGGCGCCAGACTCGTCCTTCATGTAACGCGCAAAAAGGTTCTTCATGGTTTTGCTCCTGTATCCACATTGACCGTTCGGTCGGCCCCGTCGGCTTATTGCCAGATCGGAACTGTGGCGGTTTCTAGCAGCAATGTGTTGCGCCAAAGTTAATCTGATCATCTAATTCTTCGATGTCTGATGTTTTCCTTGGTTTTTTAAAAACGTCATCAACCGCATTCTAAATATATATTGTATTATATTATGGTTTATTTTGTTTTTCTCAAAATTATACATGGTATAACTTGGTTATTTAATTGTTTACGCCCAGTCATACCTGAATATCGGCCTCGAACCGGGCGGCAATATTCAAAGACAAGTCAAGAAATCATAACGTTGCCATCGGGCGATGATCAATCTTACGGCCAAAAGCATCCTGGCCCGGCCAGGGCAAGCGCCCTTTATACCAAAGGACCTTGGCATTAACCCTTATGATGGCTAGGAGGCCGATAAAACCATTCGTTCGGGCAGCAAACGGCAATTGAGGAGAAAATCTGCGCCATCGTATCGGCGTTTGGAATTCGTTCACCCTTTTTCAGGATAGTCAGCCCCTGAAATCCGATGGAGTTTTCCCATGACCGCGAATCGCTTCGCCCTTTTTGCTGCATCTTTCCGCCGTCTGGTCCGGTCGATCGGCGTTACCACCGCCCTGGCTGCGGCCCTGGTACAACCCACATTTGCAGAGGAAACGCTGGATCTGGTGATCGACTTCGCCAAGGTCCTGAAATTGAGCGAGCCGATTTCGACGCTGATCATCGGTAATCCGGGTATCGCCGACGCGACAATCCAGGACGACCAGACGATCATCCTGACCGGCAAGGCCGCCGGCATGACAAATTTGATCGCATTGGACAGCGAGGGCGAGGAAATTGCCAATATGCTGGTCAGGGTGGCTTCCAATGTGCGCCGGCTGACGACGGTCTTTTATGGCACCAAGCGGCAGACGCTTTCCTGCGCACCGACCTGCGAGCAGGTGATCTCGGTTGGCGACGACAAGGAAAGATTCGAGACGGCAAAATCGCAGATCGAAAGCCGGCAGGCGTTCTCCGGTTCCAATTGACCGGGTTTTCTACCTACTTCCTTTTGTATAAGAACAACATTTGCCGACGGAATCGGGCGCGCCGGCGGCAAGTTTGAGGCCATCAGATCGTCTGGTTGTATTCGCCGACTTCCCGGTGTTGGCGCAAAATTGCGTCGATGGCATGGAACATTTCCCGCATCCGCGCTTCGGAGACCGGGCTTTCCACGACAACGACCAGCTCGGGCTTGTTGGAGGAGGCGCGCACCAGCCCCCATGTGCCATCGGGATTGACGACGCGGACGCCATTGATGGTGATCAGTTCGGCGATCGGTTGACCGGCCAGGGTCTCGCCGGCGGCCTTCATGGCGGTGATGGCGTCGACAACGCGGCCGACCACCTCATATTTCACCTCGTCGGGGCAATGCGGCGACATGGTCGGCGAGCCCCAGGTCTGCGGCAATGCATCGCGAAGCGCGGCAAGGCTCTTGTCCCCGGCGCGCTCCAGCATGTCGCAGACGGCTATGGCTGCGACCAGCGCGTCGTCATAGCCGCGGCCGATCGGCGCGTTGAAGAAAAAATGCCCGGATTTTTCAAAGCCGGCGAGCGCGCCAAGCGCATTGACGCGACGCTTGATATAGGAATGGCCGGTCTTCCAGTAATCGGTCTCAGCGCCATTGGCGGCCAGAACCGGGTCGGTCTTGAACAGGCCGGTCGATTTGACGTCGACGACAAAGCGCGCATTGGCATGAATGGCGGAGAGATCGCGGGCCAGCATGACCCCGACCTTGTCGGCGAAAATCGCCTCGCCATTATTGTCGATGACGCCGCAGCGGTCGCCATCTCCATCAAAACCAAAGCCAACATCGGCGCCGCTCTCCACGACTTTCTCGGCTATGGCGGCGAGCATCTTCAAGTCTTCCGGATTGGGATTATAGCGCGGGAAGGTGTAGTCGAGGTCGCAATCGAGCGGCACGACGTCAAGGCCGATGGCTGCAAGAACCTGCGGCGCGAAAGCGCCGGCCGTACCGTTGCCGCAGGCAACCACGGCGCGGATCTTGCGGCGCAGCTTGGGGCGATCGGTCAGCGCTGCCCGATAGCGTTCCGCCATGCCTTCGATGAACCGGTAGGTGCCGCCGCCAGAATCATCGAATTTGCCCGCCAGAACAATGTCCCTCAACCGTCCCATCTCGTCCGGGCCGAAGGTCAATGGCCGTTCGGCGCCCATCTTGACGCCGGTCCAGCCGTTCTCGTTGTGCGACGCGGTGACCATGGCGACGGCGGGAACATCCAGATCGAATTGGGCGAAATAGGCCATTGGCGAGACCGCCAGGCCAATATCGTGGACTTCGCAGCCGGCCGAAAGCATGCCGGAAACCAGGGCCAGCTTGACGGAAGTGGAATAGGAACGGAAATCGTGGCCGGTGACGATGCGGCGCTCCACGCCCAGTTCGCCCAAAAGCGTGCCGAGCCCCATGCCGAGCGCCTGCAAGCCCATGAGGTTGATTTCCTCGCCGAGCAGCCAGCGAGCGTCATATTCGCGAAAGCCGGTCGGCTTGACCAGCGGGCTCGATTCATAGGCAATCGTATTCGGCGCCAGCGCCGGTTGCGGTTTGGGAAGCATCGGGGCCTCGCTGTTTCAGGCCGTTATGCCGCAACGCCGGCGCTTGTCAAAGCGGCGATCAGTTTTCGAAGGTCAGGGTATCGCCGGAGATTTCAAAACGCCGCAACTTATTCAGGAAACTCGTCCCCAAAAGGGAGATGGAGAGCTGTTCGTCGGGGACCACGACGGCGCGGACATTGCGGATTTCGATGTCATCGACGACAACGCTGTCGAGAGTGACGGGGGCGGCATAGGTGGTGCCGTTGGCGGTCGACAGGGGAATAGTGAAATCATCGTCATAGACCCGGATACCGGCGCGTCTGGCGTCGGATTCGCGCAGTGCGACAATGGTTGCTCCGGTATCGACCATGACCGCGATTTTCTCGCCCTCGATTTCCGCGTCGAGGTAAAAATGCCCGTTGGCGGCGGAGCGGATTTCAACCTGGCCAATGGCGGCATAGCGGCGGGTGCGGGCGGGCGCCGCCTGCGCCGGCGCTTTTTCGGCAATTGCCTGCGGGCGCGACTGAATCAGCGATGTCAGGAATTTTGGCGCCGCGACGCCGATGATGATCAGCGCAACCGATGCCAGGAGGATATTACGCATGACGGGCTCCTTGCGCCAACTCATTGCACCAGGAAGCCTAAGAAACCTTTCCTTCAATGCACCACAATCGGCGATTTAACCGGCAAAATTCCGCCATCGGTTAACAAAGCGTTAACGCGAGCCCTTTGGAATAGCGACTATTTGGTGCCGTACATGCGGTCGCCGGCATCGCCGAGACCGGGCACGATATAGCCCTTTTCGTTCAAATGGCTGTCGATGGCGGCGGTAACGACCGGCACGTCGGGATGGGCGGCGCAAAACTTTTCAACGCCTTCGGGCGCCGCCAGAAGGCAGACAAAGCGGACATCCCTGGCGCCGTGCTCCTTCAGCCGCTGAACGGCGGCGATGGCGGAATTGGCCGTCGCCAGCATCGGATCGACGGCAATGACGACGCGGGCGCCAAGATCCTCGGGCGCCTTGAAGTAATATTCGACCGGTTGCAGCGTCTTGTGATCGCGATACAGCCCGATATGGGCGACGCGGGCGGAGGGAACCAGGTCGAGCATGCCTTCCAAGAGGCCGTTGCCGGCGCGCAAAATGGAGGCAAAGACAAGCTTCTTGCCGGCCAGGACCGGCGCCTGCATTTCCGCCATCGGCGTTTCGATCGTTTTCGTCGTCAGTTCCAGATCGCGTGTCGCCTCGTAGCACAGCAGCGCCGCGATCTCGCGCAAGAGCCGGCGGAAACTGCCGGTCGAGGTCTTGACATCGCGCATGAGGGTGAGCTTGTGCTGAATAAGCGGATGCTCGACGACCGTGACGCTCATGACATTGTCCCCATAGAACCGTCTCAATAGACCTTTCCGGGCCAGCATAGCGGCGCTTGCCGCCCGGCATAACCGCCCGCCACCGGGTATCCACTACGCATCGGTTAGACGGCTCAACAGCATTTGCCGGGTCGGCTCGTCGACGAAAGCGGCCTCGATTGCGGTGCGCGTGAAGGCGTTCATGGTTGCCGCGTCAAGGCCGAAGGTCGCGGCGACGCTGTCGTATTCGTGGCCAAGGCTGGTGCGGAAAAACGGCGGATCGTCGGAATTGATCGTCACCTTGACGCCGGCGGCCAGCAATTGCGGCAGGGGATGGCGTTGCATATCCGGCGCAACGCCAAGCGCTACATTGGACCCGGGGCAGACTTCCAGGACGATGCCCTCCCTGGCGATGCGGGCGAGGAGGCCGGGATCCTCGACAGCGCGGACGCCGTGGCCGATGCGGCGGACCGGCAGGGCATCGAGCGCCGCGCGGACGCTATCGGCGCCGCAGACCTCGCCGGCATGGGCGGTGCAGGCAAGTCCAGCCTCGCTGGCGATGGCGAAGGCCTTGACGAAATCGGCCGGCTGATGCACGCGCTCGTCCCCGGCAAGGCCGAAGCCGGTGACCCATTTGTGCGGGTTCTTCACCACTTCGCGGGCGGCGCGTTCGGCGCGCTCAGACCCCAATTGGCGGATCGCGCAAGGGACAAAGCGACCGACGATCCCGGTCTCGGCGCTGGCGCGGGCCAGACCATCGGCAAGACCGGCCAGATAATCGCCATAGGGAAGGCCGGCGGAACGGGCCTGATCGGGCGAGAGAAAAACTTCGCCGTAGATTGCGCCCTCACGCGCAATTGCGATGAAATGCGCGTAGCTCAGATCGGCGAAATCGGCTGCCGTGCGGAACAGTTTCACCACCCGGTCATAGGCGGCGAGAAATCCGCTGAAATCGGAGGCGACGTAGCTTTGACCGTCGGGCGTAATCAGGTCGTCGATGGGAATCCCGTATTGCTTCGCCTTTTGCCGCGCCAGGGACGGCGGCGTCGCCCCTTCGATATGGCAATGGATTTCGGCCTTGGGAGTGGTCATCGCCTGGACCGGTACCGGCTCACATCAGGCTCATGCCGGCGCTGAGCGGCGGCAGCGCCAGATGGGCGGCGAGCGTCTGGCCGACATCGGCAAAACTCCGCAGATGCCCGGCCGCGCGGCCCTCGATGTTGGGCCCGAAGGCCAGAACCGGCACGTTTTCACGGGTGTGGTCGGTACCGGTCCATGTCGGGTCGTTGCCGTGATCGGCGGTCAGAATGACGAGATCGCCGGGCCTTAAAGTCGCGAAAAGCTCCGGCAGGCGGGCATCGAACGCCTCCAGGCAGGCGGCGTAGCCGGCAACGTCGCGGCGATGACCATAGATCTGGTCGAAATCGATGAAATTGGTGAAAACCAGATCACCGTCCACGGCCAGCGCGGCGGCTTTCAGCGTCGCCTCAAACTGCGCTTCGTTGTCGCTCGCCTTGAGTTTTTCGCCAATGCCCCTGCCGGCGAAAATGTCGGAAATCTTGCCTACGCCATAAACGGTCCGGCCGGC
>SMVA01321642.1_pt1 | contig 18409 bp, 13 predicted proteins | sample 2456451 | NCBI WGS metagenome assembly SMVA01 (sample SAMN11095933, study PRJNA526329) | marine sediment metagenome | biome: Marine sediment; feature: Surficial sediment; material: Deep marine sediment; isolation source: Hadal surficial sediment | place: Pacific Ocean | collected 2014-05 | depth...
ATCGGCCGCCAGCAACGCCTCACGCGAGCCATGGAGCAATGCGCCGGTTGTGATCATTTCGGTGAAGAGCTTCGCTTGCGGGGCACACAGCCGATGAAGATAACGGCAGTGACGGTCCGTCCACGCCATCATGGGCGCAACGCTCAACGCGCTCGACGCTCGACAACGTTCGCTGGCGAAGGCTGCGCCCTGAGTCCTGGTCTGCGTCGTGCGTTTTACTGAGTCTACTGCTGTGGTCATGTTGAGTTGCACGAAGCGAAAACCGCCGAACGAGTGCTTGTGAACAAAGTGAGAGCGGATTCTACACCGAGCGGGCAAAACCTTGTCCAGAGCGTGACAGGTCAAATGCTGGGTAGATCACGCAGTCGCCGGGCGACAATTCCTGCTGCTGCGCGCGGCCACCGGCGGCGACTCAGCCCATCTGCCAGTCGGGCAGGTGACTTTTCACCTGCAACCGCCTCAGAATGCGGCCAACTATTTTAAGTCATTGATATCAATACGAAATATCTATTTCGTGAACCACGTCTGCTTTTTCATAATTCGCCATTTTTACCTCCATTTTTCCTTCATTTACCCTCACAAGGTCTGTATAGTTACTCGCCAAGCTTTTGAAATAAAACGAAGAACCCCAGATGATGCGACAAAGAACGATTCAACGATCTGTCCACGCCATCGGTATCGGCGTTCATTGTGGGAAAAAAGTCCGTATGACATTACGCCCTGCCGGGGAGAATACGGGTATTCGATTTGTCCGGACCGACCTGCGAGGGTCTGCAGTACGTGCTCGTGCGCAGAATGTTTCTGACACGACGCTGTCTACCAGCATTGCTGAAAACGGTGTTCAGGTTGCGACCGTTGAGCATCTCATGTCGGCGCTGTGGGGTTTGGGAATAGATAACCTCGTCGTCGAACTCAATGCTGAAGAAGTCCCGATCATGGACGGCAGCGCAGCACCATTTGTCTATCTGATCAGTTCGGTCGGAATCATCGAACAGAATGCGTCGAAGGAATTTATGCGGATCACTCGTGAAGTAACCGTCAGCCAGGGCGATGCGGTAGCGACGTTGACGCCATTCGATGGCTTCCAGGTCGACTACACATTTGAAGCCGATCACCCTGTTTATAATCGCCACCCGAAGCGGGCGAAGCTCGACTTCTCGAATACTTCCTACGTCGAGGAAGTCAGTCGGGCGCGATCGTTTGGTCTGGTGAAGGAACTCGAACAAGCTCGGACGATTAATCGTTGCCTGGGCTCGAGTCTCGAGAATGCCGTTGGCATCGACGACTACGAAATTCTCAACGAAGATGGTCTGCGTTACGATGACGAATTCGTGAAACACAAACTGCTCGACGTGATTGGCGATCTGTATCTTCTGGGTCGACCGGTGCTTGGCCGTTTCCAAGGCCACAAGTCGGGACACGCGCTGAATAACAAGCTTGCACGCGCGCTTCTGCGCTGCGAGGACGCCTGGGAAGTCGTAACGTTCGGCAAAGACGAGCGACTCGATCCAATTGCGGCTCCCGCTGCGGTCTGATATTTAACAAAGCAACCCCGCACCTAAGCGGTCGGCGCTCGGCAACTGCTGAGGCCTATAGCCCGTGTCGCCCCGCTTCTTCGAACATTTTGATCAGAAAACCCCGTATTGCGGTTTCCGCATCCTCCCGCGGCATGAGCTGCTGCTGCTCGAGTTCTTGTGCCATGTCCTTGAGCGATCGTTTACCGTCGATCAGCGTCATGATGAACGCATGAATGCGTGTGGTCATTGCTTGTGTCTGGAACGCCGGTAGGAGCGGTACGGGACTGCGACCTTTGGCAATCCAATCCGGCAGGTTCTGCCGTCGCTCGGGTTGCGCGACCGATGCTGTCTTGACTGCGGCGAGCGTGACAACGCTCTCACGACGTCCGTGTCGGCTGTCGGGACAGTCCAGATAGGGCTGCGTCGCTTCGCTGACTTGGTGAATTCGAAAGCCGTGTTCCTCGGTGAGTTCCTGAATCTCTGCGAGATTCGGACACTCAGCGGGATCGCGCTGGGAAAATGCAAGAGAGCCATGCAGGATCCAGGTGCCACCTTCTTTGAGCAGGTGGTTGAAGCCGGGTAACAGCAGGCTCGTGGGAACGTCCACAACATCGATGAGCCACGGTGTGACCACCAGATCGAATGAGCCGGGCTTGAAAGGCGCGCGCAGCGCGTCTGCGAGCACGACCTGGAATCCAGGTTGGGTCGCACGGGGCGCACTCAGCGTCCGCTCAATGGCGCATTGGGCCTCTGAGGAGGGTGCAAGCGGAAATTCGATCAACGACACGCTTTCGCCTGTGGCCATCCTGTGCGCGATGCTTGTCAGATAGGGATTGATGTCGAGAGCGACGGTCAGTTCAGGCGCCAGTGAGTCGTGCAGGTCGTATGCGAGCCGACCCGCCCCGGCACCGAGTACGAGGATTCGGTGCGGCTTTTTAGCGGGCAGTGCGCGCGTGACGCTGGCCAGCGATTGTGAATTTTCCGCATCGCCCCAGCACCAGTCGCGGTGTACGTTTGCCTGATAGGACAGGAGGCCCAGTTGCGTTGGCAAGCGGGTTTTCAATGCAAGATAGGTTTCTAGGTCCGCCGGTTGCCCAATTCCGAGCGATGCAAGCAAATGACTCAACGCCTTGTGCTGATTCGCGTAGCCTTCACTGAGCGTTCGTAGTCGTGTGCGTGCTGCGTTGCTCGAGGAGTCCTCAAGTGCACTACGCGCAGCCTTGGATTGCGTCTCCAGTTGCGCCAGAGCCATGTGCCAGCGGTTGCGCCATTGCGAAAGGACGGCTGGAGGGTCTGCCACCAGCCAGGGCACGGCGTCGATGACGGGAAACTCGATCTGGCAACCTGGACACTGAAGATTCTGCAAAGCTGAATCGCAGCGTGGGCATGCCAGAATGTCTGCGAGCGTGGACAATCCCAATTTTTTTCAAATCCTTTTGCAGCCGGGGCTGGCTCATTGTAGAGGAGGCTCCCTAGCTGACGAAACCGCTCACGATCGGTTGAAACGCCATCCACAGGTCCTGCTGCGCGCTGACCGGTGTGTTGCCGAAGATGGTGCCGAAATGCTGTTCTTCGCCGTGCAGCGCCATGTAGTTCAGCAGTACTGTCTGCACCAGCAGATTGACGTTGTTGGCCGCGGGAGATGCGCTGGTTTCCACCGATCCGTCCGGCCGCATGAATCCGAGTTGCTGGTGCCGGGCCTGTTCATCGAGGTTGGCTCCGCGCAGTACCGGCCTGCCCGCTGGGTTGTAGACGAGAAAGAAAGGCGCCGCAGTAGAGCTGTTGTCGCTCGTCCATTCCCCCTTGCCACGGCCATCAACGGAATTGTCGATCACACCGTTGGATGAGAGTGAGCCGTCAGACATCACGTAGAGCATCAGCGGCACGCCGCGGACGGCCGCGTACTCGAGACAGGCACCCATGCACACGCCAGCCCGGAAGTCTTTGACTTCACCTTCTGCGCGGGCGCCGCCATGGTAGTCATAGCCGCCCATCTCGATCGTGCCGGCTCCGGCGAAGCCGTTGATGACCATCTTCATGACCGAAGCGGTCTTCTGAAACTCCCGGGCCGAGGTATCGCCTGCGTTGAATTCCAGCGTACTGAAGATTCCGCCGCCACCGACGATCTCGAGATCCTGGGCAGGGTCGATCTGTGCCGGGTTGCCGTACTGGTCGGCGAGATTCGCGCTCTTGACGTAACCACAGCGCACCAGATCTTTGACCACGTCGTCCGTCGTGATGACCTGATTGGTGCTCATGTCGATCAGTTTCTGGTCGCTCAAGCGATAGATGGACTCCATGACGGCCACGGCGTCGGCTTGCGTCAATCCAACAGCGGTAATGTCACCGACATCCACCAGCCCGGTCACATCGCTCGGGCGATCCACCTTGGTCGGTCGAATCGTCAGATCGATCAGATCCAGCGGCGCCATCGAGTTGCCACCGGAGTCGGAATTTTCGGACCCGATGAGGGTCAGCAGCGCGCCATCTGCGCCTTTACCGATGATTGTCGGATTGTTGTTCTGATCCAGACCAACGCCCGCCCGGGCGATACCGTACATGGGGTTGTGTGGATTGTTGCCGGTGTCGTTATCCGAGCGCGCCGGGATCACGGCGCCATTGATATTCGTCGCCGTAGCAGCTGAGATGCGGGTCATCATCCCGCGCAGAAAGGCGCTGTCTTCGTGAAATGCGAGCCCCAGACGGGAATCGATGTTGTCATTCGTTGCTGGATTGTTGTTGTTATTGAGTATCGGTGGTATCCGGTCACCCGGCAGCCCCTGACGCTCGTAGCCGGCCGTTGAGAGAAAATCCAGTTGCCCGCCTTGCTGGCCGACAAGGACGTTGGATCCGGCCTGGTTACAGCCACCTGCCAGATCAAAGCAGATGAAAGGGATCTTACCAGCGCCCTGAGTTGCGATGCCGCAGCTGCTTACCAGCGCCAGCAGATCATTGGAAAGCGTCGCATAGGCTTTGTTGCCCAGGCTGATCGTGGTCGTGCCAAACAGTGCGCTGGCGCTGCCAAGTATGAAACCCTGTGCCAGGAATTCACGGCGCGTGCGCGGGCGAGGATGATCCGTGTGGCATAGCGGGTCGTCGTAGTTGCGCTTCTTTTTTCTGAGCATGATGATTCCTTTCGTTTGTCGAGCCCGACTACTGAATGAGCATTGCCGCACTTCCGAGCACGGAAGAGCAGGCGCCGATCATTGTCGAGTCAACACTTGCACCGTTACCGACAAGCCGGCCCACTAGAGCGTTCACTTCAATTTTGAGTGCGCCGGGAGCCAGCTGTGTTGGCAGATTCAATCCGAGCATGTTTTCAATCAGCGGATCGGTGACAGCATCCAGATCATTGAATGCGCTGGCCACGGGTGAGCCCCAGGGGAAATTAGGCCAGTAGAGCTCGCGCTTGCTGTTGTCATTGACCAGTGCCGCGCAATATTCCAAAGCGAGCTGGGAAACGCCCATCTGCTGGGAAGATATGAAACCGGCAATTTTGGTCTGTACGGGCAGTGCGGTACGCACGCGATTGTAGACGTTCAGTACCCCTGCGTCGTCGACCGGAATGCCCGTCATCTTCGACATGGTTGCGTTGATCTCTGCGAAATCGCGAATACCATCGGGCGCATCTCGCGGCACGGGCGGCGGTGCAGGCGGTGCGACAGGCGGAGGCTCGATTACGGCGTTCGTCGAACCACCCAGTTCCTCAAACGTGAGAAAGAACTCATCGAGCGCCGGACCTTTTTCCAACTGAATGACAGTGCCCAGAGCAGAGAGTCGTTGCAGTCCTTCAGTGGCGTAGGCAACGTCATTCAGGCTCAGATCGAGATTCTTGAAAGCCTGGCCGACCACCAGTTCACGGCCATTCAGACCGATCCGCATGCCTCGCAGAGGGATGTCGCCCAGCGTAACTCCGGCAGCATCCAGAACGACGAAGAATGGCTCATCGAATAGATACGAATACGAATCGAACTGACTGACTTCGATCACGATGTAGGCATCTGGAATGCCGACGTGCTCGCCGACATTGAACAACATGAAATATTTTTCGCCCACGCCGACCTCGAAATTTTCGTTGATCTGCGCCGGGGTGAGAGTCCGGTTGTGGATTGCGAGCAATCGGACGGTGCCTGCCCAGCGATCGTTGTTATCGACTTCGCTGGCGATCGCCAGTGCAAATGTGTTGTCCCATTCGTTCAACAATCCGCCGGGTACGGGATCGAGCGCGCCGATCAGTTCGCCATTGACGAATATCTGCCTGCCGTTGATCGGATCGTAATTCAGCACGATGTGTTGCAGCGAGGCCTGCAGCACTTCGTCCATCGCGGGTGTGGACAGTTGGGGTTCGCCGGCCTGGTCTGTCTGGTCACTCCTCGTGAACGTGTCGTAATCGTATAGCGTCTGACCGATCATGAAATTGCGCGCAGTCGAACCACCGGAGTAGCTGATGATTCGCGCCGGGCCATCCTGCGTGACGTTGGCGGGAGCAACCCAGGCTTCGATCGAAAATTCTCCCGTCGACGTGATCAGGTCGTGCAGCTTGCTGCTTGCTGTCGTTGACCCCTGGGCTTTGCCGTCGATGAACTGCACCCCCCAGCCGCCGACCCAGTTGTACGTACCCGACAACGTCAGGTTGAGCGCTGGTTCGATACCGCTTGTGTCGAATACCTGGTTGCCCGAACCTGTCTTGAATTCGTAAAGCGCGATCAAATTGGCCTCAAACCGGCCACCGGCTGAGGACACGATGCCGTCGGGCAGCCCCAACGCCATGCTGGTGACCAGATTTGGATCGATTACAGTTGTAGGAATGGCGTTGGCAAGATCGAATATAGCCGTCTGCATGATTCCCGAGTCGTCGGCATCCATGAAGTCCTGGTCGCCGTCGTCACACTCATTCCAGCAGTTGTGCGATTCCTGGCGCAGACGTAAAACGAATCGCGAATTGCCAGGATTATCCAGATCGATCTTCGCCTGCGCGGCATCATAAGCTGCGGCCATGTTGGCGCTGGCAAAATAGGGCGACTGGGGTATGGCTGCTGCTTCGGAGTGGCAATCCACACAGTAGGTCCTGAGCAGATTGTAGACCGCGGTAAACTCCGGCGGAGCAAGCGCGGGGAAGTTTTTGCTGTCACCGGGTGCCTGTAAGGGTGGTGCGATGAGTTCGATCGCTTTGCCGACGCCGCCAAAAGTGGCACCCGCCCAGTTTTCGATGTAGGACTCGATAATGTCGCCGCAGGCGTTGTCATCGGATAGCCAGCAATTGTGCCCGCCGCGGACTTTGCCGACCATGATCGACATACCCGGATCTGCAAGATCAACGACGGTGTTAGCCGCGTCGTACGCAAGATTAATGTCGTCCGCCCGGACAAACCTGGGATTCTGGGTTTCGTTGTGGCAACTGCCACACCGGTTGTTCGGGACCAGATTGTCCCAGAGCGTGAGCTTGAAAGTCTGCACGTCGGGCGTTGCAGGCGGCGGGCCGTTGTAGTTGCTCACTTGCGGCGCCGTTGTCAGCGGCGTTGCCGAGGTCGGTGCGCCGCTACCACTGCCACAGCCAACTAGCACCAGCAAACTGAGCACGGCGGCAGAATATCGAAATGTCAGCAGATTCTTCATGTTGGCTCCCGCCTAGTCGCCCATGCAGTAAACGGCAGATTCTGCGAAGACCTGCTTTAAGTTGTAGGTGCTCGACTGGAACGAGGTCACCATGTTGTCGATCTGGGTGCGGTCCAGCCCGTCTTGTGGTGGTCTCAGGCAGACGTTGGCAAAGACCTTCTCGACCTGGCAATACGCGAATGCATCACTGTTGGCGAGTTCCTGGCCCATGGATTTCGCGCCGCTGCCGGAACCGGTCCCGGCACCCCAGCCGAGCAGGGCGTTTTGGCCGTTGCGCCAGTAGTTGTTCCAGCTGTCGTTCGGGGTGATGAAGCCGTGCTCAAAATTGTTGTTGTTGTTGAAGTATTTCGAAACAACACGAGTGCCGGTCACCGGGTCGATCTGACCGGAGTTGTTATAGGTGATGAAACCGTTTTCGCCGTCGGGGTCGGTGTTGACGTCGTAGGAATAGTCGTAGTAGGCGAACGACTGCGCCAGCGGATCCATGCCGGAGTGACAGCCGATGCAGTTATTGAGGAAGATACGACTGTCACCACCTGGACTGCGGGAGACGTCCTGGCGAATTCTGTCCGGCGCCCGGGTGATGTCTTTGACCTGCTCCATGTCGTTGCACATGTGATTGAGCAGCGTGAAACGGAACATGGCCCGATTGGTGCCGTCGATGAAAAAGGCTTTCGCGGCTGCTCTGGTTGTCATGATTCCGGCGGTGGCTGGGGCGGGGACACCTGTCATGGATGACTGTGGCGTGAACTGCAGATTGGCTTGAAGATCGATGCCGAGATTTTCAAGTGCCTCGTAGTGAGCGTTGTTGGTGTTCGAATAGGCCGGAATACCAGGGCCGGAACCGATGTAGAGAGTGTCGGCACTCAGGATCTCGCGGAAATCCCTGTCGTCACGGACCATGCCGATGATCGTCGCGGTGTAATCGTTGAGCGGGACGAACACGTTCTGATCACGATTCGTCCAGGGAGCGACAAAGTTTTTCAGCGTTACGCGGTAAAACTCCGGATCATCGGTTGCCATGAGTGCTGCGGCTACTTCGTTGTTGCCGTCGATCGCTGCAGCCATGTCGGTGAGCGTTTGTTCATTCGGCGGCACACCGGCGATGCGATCATGCATACGCTTTGCCTGGTCTCTGGAATCCGCCACGGCTGTGCCTGCCAGGACAGCGACCATGATCAGAAATCCACCGAGTCCAAGACTGCGATGTCTTGTTGAGTTGGCGTTCATTAACACGCTCCTCGCCGTGTACCAGCCTGAACTGCAGCATCGTTGCCGACGGCTCAGACATACCTCGCCTGTCGCCCGTCCCTGGGCAGGAGGAATTAGCTAAGAGTCGGGCAAAGGCCTCTGGCAAGCTGTGACTGGGTTCACAACCGGGCCAACGAATCGGTGGCCGCGTACTGGCTGTTTGGGAATGCGGGCCTTTTGTCACGGGGGTTTCAGGATGGGATTGCAGCAGACCTGTATCGCGAGGTAAGTGGCAGACTGACATCTTACTTACGCGAATTCAGGTTTTCTGAAGATTCCTGCGCCGGGGCGCTGTGACTCGCGTCACACCTGCAATGCAGGCCCTATGAAAGAATTCTTTTTCCATTGCGCCAGACGCTCAGAGGCGAATAGATCGTGCCACGCGAGCTAGTACAGTTTTATCGGTCAGCAGTTGTTCTTTCGATCGCGGGCTTGCTCGTCGCGTGCGGAGGAGGCAGCAGTGGCGTTTCCCTTGGAAGCGGTCAGGACCCCGATCCAGTTGTCCTGGATTTTCCCATTGCGTACGTGAAACGACCGGTTCTGTTCGATGACACAGGGTTGGATCTGCGGACGATCGAAGTACGCGAAGCGTTTGGTTTTTTTCCCGGCGCGGAATTGCTCCTGCGTGATCGAGCATCCCCAAGTGCGGTTGAGAGTTCTCTCACGGATGGCATTTTCCCCGATGATATTGACGGCAATCCACCACTGTACGACGTCAAGGACCTCAGTGTTTCCTTTGATGGCCTGCAACTGGTGTTTGCCATGCGAGCACCGGAAGACCCGATGCTCGATGATGACGAGCAGCCAACCTGGAACATCTGGCTCTACGATCGAGATTCCGGTCTGGTTACTCGCGTCATCGGTTCGGACATCACCGCAGAGCTTGGGCAGGATGTTGCCCCGAGGTTTCTGCCAGACGGCCGGCTGGTTTTCTCATCCACCCGCCAGCGACGGGCGAAGGCTGTCCTGCTCGATGAGGGTAAGCCACAGTTCTCTGCTTTTGACGAAGACCGCAACGAAGAAGCTCTCGCGCTGCATGTCATGGATGACGACGGTAGCGACATTCACCAGATCACGTTCAATCAGAGCTCCGATCTCGATCCAACCGTAACGGTCGATGGTCGGGTTGTTTTCAGCCGCTGGGACAACGTGTCCAACATCGACAGGCTGAGCCTCTATAGCGTCAACCCCGATGGCACCGATCTCCAGTTGCTCTACGGCGTGCACAGTCACGATACCGGGCCCGATGGCGCGACGATCGAATTCATGGAGCCACAGGAGTTACCCGATGGTCGCCTGCTAGTGCTGTTGCGACCGCCGGGTGGTCAATCGCGCCTGGGAGCAATTCCCGTATCAATCGATACCGCCGCTTATGTTGAGCACGATCAACCGACTTTCACCAATATCGGACTGTTGGCGGATGCTCAGGAAGTATTGATAACCGGTGACCTGAACCTCGATGACGCTACTCCGGCGCTGCAAGGCCGCTATTCGAGCTTCGCTCCTGTTTTTGACGGGACCAACCGCATGCTCGTTTCGTGGAGTCAATGCCGATTGATCGATGAGGTCACGGATCCCTTGAATCCGCTGTTTGCCCCTTGTACGGACGAATTTCTCCTTGACCCCAGCTATGTCGAAGCCAATCCCCTCTACGGCGTGTGGATGTTCGATGCCGATGAGAACACACAACTACCCATAGTCGTTGCCAACGAAGGTGAAATCTATTCGGAAATTGTGGTCATGGAGCCGAAGACCAATCCGCCGGTGATTCTCGATAAAGTTGTGGGAATCGATCTTGATCCGGATCTGTTTGCCGAGTCCGTTGGCGTGTTGCACGTCCACAGCATTTATGATTTCGATGGAACCGCTGTCGCAAATCTCTCTGTGCTGGCGGATCCGCAGGCGACAACAATAGCCGATCGCCCCGCGTTGTTTGTCCGAATCGTCAAGGCGGTCTCCATTCCCGATGACGATATTGTCGATCTGGATGGCACGGCGTTCGGTCGCTCGCAGGCGCAACTCATGCGGGAAATCATCGGCTACGCGCCGGTGGAGCCCGACGGCTCAGTGAAGGTAAAAATCCCAGCGAACATTGCGTTCTGGCTGGATGTGCTGGACCTTGACGGTCGACGGATCTTCCCGCGCCATCAGAACTGGTTGCAGTTACTGCCGGGTGAGGAAGTGCAGTGCAACGGCTGTCATACCCCGCAAAGTCAGGTGCCGCACGGGCGGCTGAATGCAGAAGCACCCGCGGCGAATTCCGGTGCGCCGGTGGATGGTTCGCCGTTTCCGAATACCGACCCCGCACTGTTTGCGAACGCGGGCGAGACGATGGCTGAGGTCTACTCTCGAATCAACGGTGTCCGCGATCCTACGGTCAATCTTGATTACCTCGACGTCTGGACAGATCCGGCGATCGGCACTCCTGAAACGCCGTTCCTGTACTCCTATCAGGCTCTGTCTACACCGGCACCGCTGGATCCCAGCTGCGTGGCGAACTGGACCGCACTGTGCCGGATCGTCATCAACTACGAACAACACATTCATCCACTGTGGAACGTCGATCGGCGCGTGTTCGACACGGATGGGGTGACCCTGTTGCGGGACGATACCTGTACGAGTTGTCACAACGTGGTCGACGCGATGGCGGTCGCCATGGTACCGGACGCCCAGCTCGATCTCTCTGATGGTGTCTCGGCGGACGAGGCCGATCACTTCAAGAGCTATCGCGAGCTGCTGTTCAACGACAACCAGCAGGTGTTGGACATTAACGGAGCTGTGGTTGACGAACTGGTGCAGGCGACCGACGGCAATGGAAATCCGCTGTTTGTGCTCGATGCGAATGGCGATCCAGTGCTGGATGCGGCAGGTAACCCGATACCTGTGGCGGTAACCATCAGCGTATCGCCGTCACTGAATGTTGCTGGCGCGAATTTCAGTCCCCGTTTTTTCGACCTTTTCGACCTGAATCAATCCCACGACGGCCGACTATCCGGCGCAGAGTTGAAGTTGGTCTCAGAATGGATCGATATCGGTGGGCAATACTACAACAACCCATTTGACGTTCCGCCCTGAGGCGGAGCTGCCGGTAAAGGATGAACGGCATGACTGTTAGACGAACCAGTGGCTGCATAGCACTACTGGGGTTGCTTCTGGCAACTCCGGCACTGGCTGTCTATAACCCGTTGGAGTTGTTGCAGGATTATCAACCCGACGTCGTGGTGTCTGATCCCTACGTCGAGATGCACACGGGTCCCGGACGCGGCTATCCCATCTTCTATGTCGCCGAGCAGGGTGATGAGATCACCATTCTCAAACAACGAACTGACTGGTTCAAAATTCGTCTGGCAAGAGGTGCTCATCGAACGAATGAGGGTTGGGTACACATCGACCAGATACGTCACACGCTGGACCTCGACGGCAATCCCATCGAATTTGTCGATTACGGAATCGATAGTTTTTCAGGCCGACGCTGGGAGATGGGGATCACCGGCGGCGATCTTGAAGGTGCGGCCACCATTACAACGTACCTCGGATATGCGGTGAATCCCTATATCACGTTGCAGATCGAAGCCTCGCAGATTCTTGGAGATTTTTCGGATGGGTTCATGGGTGGTGTAAACATACTCATGTATCCGTTTCCGAATTGGCGGGTATCGCCTTACTTTACGATCGGCACCGGCGTCATCGACATAGAGCCCCAGACGACAATCGTGCGCGCGGAGGACCGACGCGACGAGATCGTGCATGCCGGTGTGGGTGCAAATATCTATCTGAGCGATCGTTTCATTCTGCGTTTTGAATACAAGCGCCATACGGTGCTTACCAGTCGAGACGACAACGAAGAGTTAAACCAATGGAAAACCGGGTTCAGCATATTTTTCTAAATATCTGTCTGCTTGGAGCAGCACTGGTGGGCCTGACGCCGGGTACTGAGGCGGCCACGAATCCCTCCGATCTCGAACTCGAGCCGCTGGTGGTGCGCGAACCGCAACGACGCGAGATCGACATCGACCGACTCGATACCGAAGACTGGGAAATCGGAGTCTTTGCGGGATTGATGAGCGTTGAAGATTTCGGTACCAATACTCTCACCGGTGTACGAGTCGCCTATCACGTGACTGAAGACTTTTTCGTGGAAGGTCAATACGGAATGACCGATCTCGGACAGACGAGTTTTGAACGACTCAGCGGTGGTGCACAGCTGTTGACGGACGATCAGCGCAAGATGAGTTACTACAATCTATCCGTCGGCTACAACATTTTTCCGGGAGAATCGTTCATCGCGAGCCGCTGGGCATTCAAGGGTGGCCTGTATGTGATCGCGGGCGTCGGCAGCACCGACTTCGCGGGCGATGAACGATTCACCGTTAATGCCGGCCTCGGCTACCGGCTGATTGCCACCGACTGGCTGGCGTTTCATTTCGACGTGCGTGACCACATCTTCGACTCTGATCTGCTGGGTAAGGAAGAAACGCTGCACAACATCGAGTTTTCTGGTGGTCTCACGATCTTCTTTTAGAGGGCAGGCGTTATGTGGCGAAGAATATTTTGTGCATCGTGTCTTTTAGCAGTCTTGTTGAGCGGTGGCTGCTCTGCGATGGAACTCAAGCCCTGGGTGAGTCCTTATGAGCGTAACCATCTGGCCGATCCCATCATGAGTTTCAATCGATCGCCAATTGCCAGTGCTTATATGCATCACGTCTATCAGGCCAGGGAAGGTGCGCGTGGCGCGGAAGGCGGCTCCGGAGGTGGTTGTGGCTGCAACTAGCAGCGTGTTGAAAAATAGGCGTGCAGCGCGCTTTTTTCAACAGGCTGCTAGCCCGGTACGGTTTTTCAAAGACATCCGACCACTGGGCGTGGTTGGCCGGATGGTCAGCTTTATTCTTGGAATGTGGCTGGTGCTGGTTGCTGGAAATTCCCAGGCGGCCATCCTGCCGGAAGACCGCTCAGATGTGATGTACCACGGCTACGATGGTGGCGGCCTGCAGGTGGTTGGGCCCTCCGTGCTGGTTCGCAAAGGCTATAAAGACATGATCTCGATCTGGGGCAACTACTACGTTGATTCGATTACCAGCGCTTCGATCGATGTAGTCACGACCGCCAGCGAATACGAAGAGGAACGCAACGAAGCAAGCATCGGAGTCGATTACCTCCATGGTAAAACGTTCATGGGTTTGTCATACACAAACAGCGAGGAAAGTGATTACACTGCAAACAGTGTTCGTTTCGGCATCAGTCAGGACTTTTTCGGCGATCTCACCACATTGGGAATCAGTTACGCTCGTGGTCGCGATGAGGTCAGACGCAACGGCGACGATTCTTTTTCAGAGGATACCGACCGACAGAGCTATCGGGTCGATCTGACGCAGATCGTCACGAAAAATCTCATATTGAATCTCAACTATGAGGGAGTGACCGACGAAGGTTTCTTGAACAATCCATATCGCCAGGTGCGCTACCTCGATTCAGGCGCGGCACTCGGTTACAGCCATGAAGCCGAGATTTATCCTCGGACCAAAACCTCCAGCGCGACCGCAGTGCGCGCGATGTACTACTTGCCGTACCGGGCATCGCTGAAAGCCGAGGCGCGTTACTACACAGACACCTGGGGAACGAACGCCTGGAATGCAGAGCTCGCCTACGTGCACCCCCTGGCTAAAGGGATCACGCTCGAGGTGAAGTATCGCTTCTACGATCAGACAGCGGCCGATTTTTACAGCGATCTGTTCGATCGTCCGCAGGCACAGAACTTTCTGGCACGAGATAAGGAACTTGCGACCTATACCACGCATACCATCGGCGCCGGAATCAGCTACGAATTTCAGATCCCCTGGATTTCATTTTTGAAAAGGGCCGAAGCGAGCCTGTTCGTCGATTACATCCTTTTTGACTACGAGGATTTCCGCGATACCCGAGTCACCGGAGTCGCGCCCGGGGATGAGCCGCTCTACGATTTCAATTCGATCGTGACCCGCGCCTACATTTCAGTCTGGTACTAGTCGCGTGTTTTGCAACACGCTGCCAGCGCTATCTGCTACTCGTTTGATTTGAGGTGAGTGGCGCAGAAGCCGAGTACCTTCTCCCAGGCATCTTCACTTTGCGTTTCCCGGTATCTTTCCGGGGTTGGGAAGTTCTGAAAAGCATGTCCCGCGCCGTCGTAGCGATGAAACTCGAAATCGACACCGGCTTCGCTCAATGCGCGGCCGTAATCATCAACGTCCTCCGGCGTTGGGTTTGCATCGTCGTTGCCAAAAAAGCCGATCACAGGACAGCGAATGTCACCTGCAAGACTCAGCGCGGGTGGGTTGCCGGCACCCATTGAGAGTTTGATCCGCCCACCGTAGAAAATTGCGCAAGCCGCGAGTTCGGGATTATGACACGCCGCAAGCCAGGCGACGCGGCCACCCCAGCAATGACCGACCGCACCGATGTGCGCAACATCTACCGAATTTTTGTCCATGAGTAGTTCGTAGGCCGCCTGCATGTCGGCCACCATCCAGTCATCGCGGCTCGCATCGCGCTTCAATTTGATATCGGCTGATTTCGGCCACCAGTGAAATATGAACGGGACCGCAACCGCGTAGCCGTGTGCTGCGAACCTTGCGGCGGTGCGCAATGTGAACTCATCATTTTCGAGCCCCGTATGACCCACCGGTATGTGCTGAGCGAGGAGCAGGCCTGGATGCGGACCGCGGCCCTGAGGCATGAATACGAATACCTCCATGTTGCTGCCTTCGACGGTGACCGTCTCGATGTGATGGTTGGCCTCGTTCATCGCCAGAACTCGCGGTTGCCTGCACAATGCCAGGTATCATGCGCTGGCTTTGCAAGGCCAGCAAACGCTCCAAACAACGCACCCGGCGTTGCGTACTTCCGTGAGCGCACTTTGAACGTATAATGCGCGCGCTATGACCGTTCGCACCCGCATCGCGCCATCACCCACCGGTGACCCCCATGTCGGCACTGCCTATATGGCGCTGTTCAACTGGGTGTTTGCGCGCAGCCAGGGTGGGCAATTTATCCTGCGCATCGAAGATACGGACGTTGCCCGCAGCACGGCTGCCTCGGAGCAGATGATTCTCGATTCGCTGCGCTGGCTGAACATCGACTGGGACGAAGGTCCGGACGTCGGTGGCGAGTACGGTCCGTATCGGCAGAGTGAGCGCACGCACATTTATCAGGAACACGCACAAAAACTGCTGGACGCCGGCCACGCGTTCCATTGTTTCTGCACGACCGGGCGGCTGGATGAAATGCGCGTCGCACAACGTGCCGCTGGTGAAAACCCGCGCTACGACGGGCAGTGTCTGGCGCTTGGCGCAGATGAAGTACACCAGCGCCTGGCTAAGGGCGAGCAGCACGTCATCCGGATGAAAATCCCACAAGAGGGCGTTTGTACCTTCAATGACGTCCTGCGCGGAAGCATCGAGATTCCCTGGTCGCAGGTGGATATGCAGGTGCTCGTCAAGCAGGACGGATTCCCCACCTACCACCTGGCGGTGGTGGTGGACGACCATCTCATGGAGATCACGCATATTCTGCGGGGCGAAGAGTGGATCAACTCCGCGCCGAAACACCAACTGCTGTTCCAGTATTTTGGCTGGGAGATGCCCGTCCTGTGCCACATGCCACTGCTGCGCAATCCGGACAAGAGCAAACTCTCCAAACGAAAGCACCCGACGAGTGTCAACTACTACGAACGCATCGGCATCCTGCCGGAAGCAATGATCAACTATCTTGGAATGATGGGTTGGTCGATGCCGGACGAGCGCGAGATATTCACGCCGCAGGAAATGGCGGCCGAGTTCGACCTCAAAAACGTACACCTCGGTGGTCCAGTGTTCGATCTGGAGAAGCTCTCCTGGTTGAACGGTCAGTATCTGCGTGCGCTCACACCAGAGGCATTCATGGATCGTGTCCAGGCGTGGGCGCTCAACCGGGACAACCTCAGCCGGTTGGTGCCACTGCTGCAAGAACGCACGGAGCGGCTATCGGACCTTGTTGGACAGGCCGACTATCTTCTTGGGGACAGGCCGACGCTCACGGCAGAACATTTTTCCAGCAGTAAGCTCGAACCCGGGCAACTGGTGCAGGTGCTCGATCATGTGTCCCGCGACCTCGATTCGCTGCAGACCTGGGAGCGCGACGAACTGGTCGAGATTTGTCAGCGCCTGGCAGGCTGGATGAATCTGAAAATACGCGATTTCCTGCAGCCACTGTTCATCGCCCTGGCAGGCCGGGCTGTCGCGTTGCCGTTGTTCGATTCGATGGTATTTCTCGGTGCGGACCTGAGCCGAATACGATTGCGCGAAGCGCTCAAAGTACTCGGGGTGTCGAAAAAACAAGGTAAACGGCTGGAGAAGCTCTATCGCGAGTACCGCAGTAGTCTGGATGCTGGAGCGGGGTAGCGACGACGAGGTGAGCGATGGTCGACTTGAAGTGGTGGAACCAGACAGGATCGAACCGTCGACCTATACAATGCCATTGCTAGATTTATCTAATAAACTATTGATTTAGTTAACTATATGTAAGGGGCCGCACGCAAATTTGGCCTGCTGTGTCGTACGATGTCTGACCGAGTGGGGCAAAAGTCGGGCAGTCAGTAGAGCCCCACATCGGCCGTTTCTGTTTGGCATCCAGCGCGAACTCTTCACTTCGATTTCGATCAGATCCACGAGATAGTTCAAATGATTGATGAACACAATATCGCCTGGCAAGCTTGGTTTCACGTGGCTGGCGTTCAACCATTTTCGGTAGAGTATGAATAGCTTGAAGCAGACCCTGTTGGTGTGAGTCGTGATGTCCTCAAATTCCTCAAGCTCGAACTGCCCTCTAAACGACATATTCTTGTTCGCAATCGAGGCCTGACCGATGACCTCAACGCCGAATGGATCGCCCGTTATCAGGCGGAAATGGTGGGGAGTTAATCCATCAGATGGCAGGGAAGTAACAAAATGATTTTTAAAGCAATCCAGAATCTCGACAGTGTCTACACGGCAAGAAACAAGAAAAACCGGATTGTTGCTTTTTGCGTTAATTCAAACGAGATCTGTATTTTTAATCCGATAACCGGGCTCACTAATGAGGCGTTGGATAACCTTAAGGTCATGGGTAAAGTCAGCTGTGCTATTACGCCGAATCATTACCATAGCTCTGCATTAGCAGGGTTTAAGAAAGAATTCCCCAGAGTACGCTTGTACGCCTCCCTTAAAGCGATTCCCAGACTGGGAAAACAAACGGGACTGGGATTTACCGAGATTGAAAAAATCGAAAACAAGCTACCTAACGGAGTGTCTTTTATTAGACCTGAAGGTCTTGAAACCGGCGAAATATGGATTCGAATTAAGCATGATGGTCATATTGCATGGGTAGTAGGGGATGCGTTTTCTGGGCCTGCATTGTCGGACGAAGAAAGTAAAACCAACAAAGTTGAGTTACTGAAGACCTTTCCTGCTTATGGGGTTGAAGACATGGAACGTTACCAGAGCTGGATTCTAAGACAAATTAAAACCGACAAGCCTAAAACACTGATTCCCTGCCACGGCGCAATTGTTCAAAGCCCAAAACTGCCACAACAATTAGTGACTGTCGCAACGCAAGGTTAAACGGATAAAATGGTCAACTCTTCCCTGGTGATAGTGAAGTCGGTATGTCAATAAGCCGCCCAAGATAGAGAGCAAACAGTTCCAATGTCGGCTGAGGGCCGAGGCTGTGTGAAAACTCAGTGATGAAGGTCGATAGCAAGGCCTCGGCCACAAGCGGTCATCGGTCTCGCAGAGAAAAACTGTGGCAAGGTCGGCTTCCCAATCACGGCGCTGAACCTGCGAAGCGATTTTCCGCCGCCTCGTCCAAGCAATACCTGCAAGGCCGATGGCCAGCCATGAAGGACCGCTGGCCGTGAACTTGGAGTCAATCCTTAGAATTTCCTACCGGAGTTGATTGATACGATGCCTGGAGCCACTTTCCGTCCCGCCTGACCCAGGTTTCAACAACCCGTATTTTCGAAGGCAATTGCCTCCCTC
>SMVA01294172.1_pt1 | contig 18400 bp, 20 predicted proteins | sample 2456451 | NCBI WGS metagenome assembly SMVA01 (sample SAMN11095933, study PRJNA526329) | marine sediment metagenome | biome: Marine sediment; feature: Surficial sediment; material: Deep marine sediment; isolation source: Hadal surficial sediment | place: Pacific Ocean | collected 2014-05 | depth...
AAAAATGAGTATCCTGATTTGGGTGGAAACTATGAAGTGATACATCATAGTACTTTCCTGCAACAACTGATCGATGAAGGGCGTATTACATTGAAAGAAGGGGGATCTTTCAAAGGGAAGAAAATCACCTACCATGACTCTTGCTATTTGGGACGAGCCAATGGAATATACGAGGCCCCAAGAAAAGTACTGGAAGCACTGGATGCGGAGTTGATAGAAATGAAAAGATGTGGTGCCAATGGACTCTGTTGTGGGGCGGGCGGCGCTCAAATGTTTAAGGAGCCGGAGCGTGGAAATAAGGAAATCAACATTGAACGCATTGAAGAGGCCTTATCTACCAAAGCTACTATTATTGCCTCTGCATGTCCATTCTGCATGACTATGCTAACGGACGGAATCAAGAGTAAGGAAAAAGAAGACGAAGTGAAAGTTATGGACCTGGCTGAACTAATCGCCCGGGACAAAGGTTTTATAAAAAGCAATACATAAGATATGTTCGTTACATTCGACACACTATCTGATGAAGCCAAAATTTGGATATACCAGGCTGAAAGGGAATTAACATCAGATGAGCAACAATTAATCCTGGACATGGGAAAGGACTTCATGGATCAATGGGGATCTCATGGTCAGCCTCTGACGGCCTCCATAGAGGTGATCAAGGGTTATTTTGTGGTTATCTCTGTAGATGGCTATCTGCAAATGCCATCCGGTTGTTCCATAGATGAATCAGTGGCTTTCATCCGCCGATTAGGTGAGCAACTAAAGGTCAATTTCTTTGACCGTACCAAAGTACCCCTCTGGATTAATGGATCTGTACAGGTGGTCCCGCTGATGGAGTTAAAACAGGATATAAAAGATGGTAAAGTTCATGAAGATACACAGTTATTTAACACCTTAATTCAAAAAAAGAGTGGTTTGTCAAATTGGGTGGTTTCCTTGAAAAACTCCTGGTTGGGAGGGTATTTACCACAAACGCAAGCTGACCGGACAGATTAAACACACAAAGATTAACTCTATATTTAATAACTTACAGTTAACTTTATTTAAAAACAGGTTTAGAAAAATCAATGAAGGATGGTATGAAACTACGAAATCTAATGATCGTAGGGATTATGTCTTTTTTGGCGTGGTCCTGTAGCCAAAAAATTTCCGGCCCGAAAGGGGCAGATGGCAGTTTCGAACTGGCAGAATACGATGTGGCTATTGTGGCCTATGAAAAAATGCTAAAGGACAACCCAAACGATCCCCGGATAAACTATCAAATCGCTGAAAGCTTTCGGTTGTCGAACCGCATCAAACAAGCCGCTGGATTTTACGAAACTGCTTTTGAAAATGGGTTTATGAGTGATTCTGCGCACTTTTACTACGCGTTTTCTCTTAAAGCGAAGGAACAATACGATGAGGCCAGGGAAACATTGAATTCTTTAGTAGATGATACAGAGAATGTTCCACTGGCCAATATTGCGCGTAAAGAAATTAAAAACCTGAATAAGATTCAGGAAATGTCCCCGGAAAGTTATTATGAAATATTTACCATAGGCCCCATAAACACCGCTGCCGCTGAATATTCTCCCATGGTGAGCAACGGTGAAATCTATTTCACTTCAAACAGAGACGATACAAAAATTTATAAGACCACAGGAACACCCTTTACGGATATTTACAAAGCAAAATTGAATGGTGATGAGATAGACGTTTCAACAGTAGAGATACTGGGAGACCTGATCAATCTTCCCGGGATCAACGAAGGGACCATTGCATTTACTCGTGATGGAAACACGGTGGTTTTCGCCCGCGGAAATGACGGAAGTAAAAAAGGCGCCAAAGAGGTAAATCTCTATCTCAGCCGATATCGTAATGGCGAATGGAGCGAGCCTGAATTACTTGCTTTGAACGACCCCAACTCGTGGGACTCTGCCCCGGCATTTAATCGCAATGGCCGTACACTCTATTTTGCCTCAAACCGGCCAGGCGGCATGGGTGGCGTAGACCTTTATGCCGCGACGCTTGATGGGAACGGACGATTTAGTAATGCTCGAAATCTTGGAAACAACATTAATACCGCAGGAAATGAAATGTTTCCCTATGTAGATGACGACGGCAGGCTGTTCTTTGCATCTAATGGACATGCCGGCTATGGTGGCTTGGATATTCTGGTTGCGGTTAGAAAAGACGGTAAGACCACAATAACCAATTTGGGCGTGCCCATAAACAGTAGTGAGGATGATTTTGGACTTATTTATTATAGCCGGACCAAAGGGTACTTTACCTCCAATAGGGACGGCGGACAAGGAGACGACGATATTTATGCATTCATTGATAATTCCCCGTCACGAAAAATTATTAACTACATTTTGGCCGGTCGTACCTTGACCCCTGATAGTACCACACAGGCCAATGTTGTGTTAGGGCAGGTTAGAGTAAGATTAATGGACACTGAAGATAATGTTCTGGATGCAACCACCTCAGATGACAACGGAGGATTCGAATTTCAAGTGGATGGCGAAACAGACTACTTGATCATTGGGGATAAACCTGATTTCTTCACCACCAGAATAAGCTTCAGCACCATCGGAGAATCCATCCCGGCCGAACAGTTAATAGAGGAGATCACAACCAAGAATTTCCAAACAGAGTTGGTAATGGACCGCATTATTTTAGAGAAGGCAATAGTGGTGGAAAATATATACTACGGGTTCGACTCCTCCAATATTCGTGCAGACGCGGCTGTAGAATTGGACAAACTGGCACGATTCTTACAGGACAATCCTCAAATAAAGATCGAGCTAGGATCTCATACCGATAATTTTGGAAATGACGACTACAATCTTGGACTTTCACAACAACGTGCGGAATCGGCAGTAAGTTACATCATCTCCAAAGGAGTTGATGAAAACCGGATCCGAGCCAGAGGTTACGGAGAAACCAGACCCATAGCCGCAAACACCAATGCTGACGGGTCGGATAATCCGGAAGGCAGACAGAGAAACCGGCGTACTGAAATTAAAGTATTCGAGTACAACAAAGATACCGGCAAGATGGAAGAGCTCGAAGAAATGCGTACTCAGCCTGAAGAGCAATAAGGACGAAGGACGAGAGACGAAGGTGGTAAGGGGACAAGGGAATGCCGAATACCGAATGTCGAACACCGATTTGCGAAGTCTCTCCTGGTAATATCTGCAAAACCTAATGGCTAATCAAAACCAATTGATTACTCCAGTATCCTAATTGTTTATATACCCGTATATTATTCGTATAATAAACGCCTGGTAAACGCTTTGGATAAAGTGCATGTGTTTTATACATACGTTACCAGCCATAAATGACTTTTAAAGTTTCACTTTTTCTTCTTATACTATTCGTTACTAACATTGCTTATCCTCAAAGCTTGGAAAAACTTAAGGATAGAAAACTCAGGCATGATTCATCAAGATCAATACTGGAAGAAAAACAACTGGTGTTTGTTAAAACATTAAACGGAGAGGTAGTTCGCATTACTAATTCCCAATTGCCCAACAACATTCAAACCACTTATAATGTGTTGGTGGATCCGATCGATAAGACCCTTCTTGTCGGAATTTACCCATATAGCGAAAGTGGAGATTGGTTTCTGGAGCATGTCTATTATTTTGACGATAATGACCAGATATTTGCTTATAACCACCAGTTGAATTTCTTCAACGGGATTTGCGCAAGTATCATTCAACAAAAGACGTTGTATTACTTTGATCAGGATTCAAAAGAGATATTTAAAGAATATACGTTAACCGATGAATCCGGTGTCGACTTAACAAATAAGGACTGTGTTTTTAACTACCCGTATGAACCCCGCTTCTTTAATTCTCTATCAGAAATTATAATGGAAGAAGGGCTAAACGGCTGGTAACAATTAGGGGACAAACACAGTGGAGCCACTAGCAATAGTCACTGGTTTGGCACTGACCCCACAAGAGTCATACCGAAAGATGGTAGAATTCAAAAAGCTTAAAAAAAGTCCAATTATAATGTCAAAAAATGGGGAAGTAATTAAAGTTGAACCTGATAAAATACCACCCACAATAATGTATAAGCGATAATGGCTTCCTATCGTCAACTACTACCCTTATATTAAACTTTGGGCAACATGCAAAAAGAGCCGACCGCACAAATAGCTGAGCAAGTTAAAAAACTTGCTTTTATTGTAATCAGCCGATTTGAAGATCATGACATTGCGAAAAGATATTCCCAATTTAATTGACCTTGCTTTGGGAAATTGGGTAAAAGCTGCCAATAACGGCTATACCACCTATGGAAAAATATAAAGCTGAAATCAGCCCAGGTCGAAACGGTCAAGATTCATCACCTTGGCCCACGCCGCCACAAAGTCCTGCACGAACCTCTCTTGAGAGTCCTCACATCCGTAGACTTCTGCGAGGGCCCGGAGCTCCGAGTTCGAACCGAAGATGAGATCGACACGGGTGCCGGTCCACTTGAGTTCGCCTGTCGCACGATCACGACCCTCAAATATGTCTTCAGCCTCCGAAGTTGCCTTCCACGTGGTGCCCAAATCAAGCAGGTTTACGAAGAAGTCATTGGTAAGTGCTTCCGGACGCTTGGTGAAGACACCGTGCTGGGACTGACCGTTTGTGTTAAGCACACGCATACCGCCAACGAGAACCGTCATCTCAGGTGCAGTCAGCGTCAACAGTTGCGCCCGGTCAACCAGCATTTCCTCTGCCGATACCATGTATTGGGTCTTCAAGTAGTTGCGGAGCCCGTCTGCAGCCGGCTCCAAGACGGCAAAGGATTCCACATCGGTTTGCTGTTGCGAAGCATCTGCGCGTCCCGGCGTGAACGGCACCGTCACATGGTGACCGGCATTCTTGGCCGCCTGCTCGATGCCTGCGCATCCGCCCAAAACGATCAAGTCGGCGAGCGAAACCATTTTATCGTCGGACTGAGCACCGTTGAACTCTTTTTGGATGCCCTCAAAGGTCTCCAGCACTATCGCCAATTGAGCCGGATTGTTTACTTCCCAATCCTTCTGCGGCGCAAGGCGAATGCGTGCACCGTTCGCGCCTCCGCGTTTATCGGATCCACGGAACGTTGATGCCGACGCCCAGGCGGTAGCTACCAATTGGGACACCGACAATCCTGAAGCAAGGATCTTATCCATCAGAGTAGCGATGTCCTGATCATCAATCAATTTATGCGTAACCGTTGGGATAGGGTCTTGCCAGATCAGCTCTTCCGCAGGCACCTCCGGGCCGAGATAGCACGAAAGTGGACCCATATCCCGGTGCGTCAGCTTGAACCACGCCCGGGCGAACGCATCTGCGAACTGATCCGGATTCTCGTAGAAGTGTTTTGAAATTGGCTGGTAGATAGGATCCATCCGCAGCGCAATGTCCGTGGTGAGCATGAATGGCGCGTGACTCTTTGATGGATCGTGCGCATCCGGTACTGTACCGGCGCCTGCACCTCCCTTTGGCTTCCACTGATGCGCGCCGGCCGGACTCTTGGTCAGCTCCCATTCATAACCGAACAGGTTTTCAAAGAAATTGTTACTCCACTTTGTTGGGGTGGTGGTCCATGTTCCCTCAAGGCCACTGGTAATAGTGCTACCTGCATTGCCGTTGCCAAACATGTTTTTCCAGCCGAGGCCTTGTTCCTCAATGCTGGCAGCTGCGGGTTTTGCACCAACGTACTGGTCTGGATCGGCAGCACCATGGGTTTTGCCGAATGTGTGCCCTCCAGCAATAAGCGCGACAGTCTCTTCGTCATTCATAGCCATGCGGCCAAAGGTCTCGCGAATGTCCTTCGCCGCAGCAACCGGATCCGGGTTGCCGTTCGGCCCCTCCGGATTTACATAGATTAGACCCATCTGAACAGCGCCAAGAGGATTCTCGAGTTCCCGGTCACCAGTGTAACGCTTGTCTCCAAGCCACACACTTTCAGAACCCCAATAGATGTCTTCCTCAGGTTCCCAAACATCCTCACGTCCGCCGGCGAAACCGAACGTCTTGAAGCCCATCGACTCTAGGGCGCAGTTGCCGGCGAGAATCATCAGGTCAGCCCACGAAATTTTCTTACCATATTTCTGTTTGACCGGCCAGAGCAGCAAGCGTGCCTTATCGAGGTTTGCATTGTCAGGCCAACTGTTGAGTGGCGTAAAGCGCTGATTACCTGAGCCCCCACCACCACGGCCGTCAGCAATGCGGTAAGTACCTGCGCTGTGCCATGCCATCCGAATGAAGAGCGGTCCATAGTGACCGTAGTCGGCTGGCCACCAGTCTTGGGAAGTGGTCATCAGATCGAAGATGTCTTTCTTCACGGCATCCAGGTCCAGGGTCTTGAACTGCTCAGCATAGTTGAACGTCTCCTCCATTGGATTGGACAGGGAAGAGTGTTGGCGGAGAATGTTCAACCTTAGCTGATTTGGCCACCAGTCACGGTTTGAGGTGCCACCGCCAGCACCTTGCTGTAGAACTCCACCCATAAACGGGCACTTGCTTTCCCCGTTAACATTGTCACTTGGAGCACCTGCTAATGCGCTCGTATCTGTATTCTTTCCCATTTTTGATAAGATTTATAGATTAATGGGTCAATACTAAGAATAAATCTGCAATATTTTTTATATAATTCTTAAATAACTATTGACTAATCTTATCACCCTTGCTCAACTCCGATATGTAGTCAACTTGCAGCAATATGATTTGTTTAAAAAGGCGCTCCGGTTGGGATTAATTGACTACCGGACTAACTAATTTTGATTTATCCCAAAACTTCATAACCTGCAACGCTCTTTTTGTCTGTATTGCCCATTATACCAATCTAAAAACAGTGCACCCACACGAATGCATTGGCCCCATGCTAAGAAACCAATCCCTTTTCTTATTTTTGTGCCATGGATCAACGGTATAACCAACGAGGCGTTTCATCTTCCAAAAAGGAGGTCCACCAGGCAATTCAGAAAATTGATAATGGCCTGTTCCCAAAAGCTTTCTGTAAGATTGTCCCGGACTATCTGGGGGGTGATCCGGACTACTGCAATATCATGCACGCGGATGGTGCAGGCACCAAGTCATCGCTGGCATATATATACTGGAAAGAAACCGGCGATCTAAGTGTTTGGGAAGGGATTGCCCAGGATGCGGTGGTGATGAATATGGATGACCTGTTGTGCGTAGGAGCCATGGACAATATATTACTGTCCTCTACTATTGGCCGCAATAAGAAACTGATCCCTGGAGAGGTAATCAAGAGTCTTATCGAAGGCACCGAAAAGGTGTTACAAATGTTGAGGGACCATGGAATTTCCATTTACAGCACCGGTGGAGAAACGGCAGACGTCGGAGACCTTGTAAGAACGGTGATTGTTGATAGTACTGTTACCGCCCGTATGAAGAGGTCAGAGGTGATCAACAATGATAAAATCCAGCCAGGAAATGTGATCGTGGGCCTGGCCTCTTTCGGGCAAGCAAACTACGAATCAATCTACAACGGTGGTATGGGTAGTAATGGCCTGACCTCTGCAAGACACGATGTGTTCAGCAAATACCTGTCGGAGAAATATCCGGAAAGCTTTGATGCCGATGTCCCGGAAAAGTTGGTGTATTCGGGAACCAAGAAACTACAAGACTCAATCGACGGTCTTGACATAGATATCGGGAAACTGGTGCTCTCTCCCACTCGTACCTATGCCCCTGTCATGAAAGCCATTCTTGATGCCTCCCGGGACCGCATCAATGGGATCATTCACTGCACCGGAGGGGCCCAAACCAAGGTTATGCATTTTGTTGAGCGCCTGCACATTGTAAAAGATCAACTGTTTGATACCCCTCCTCTATTTAAATTGATCCAGGAACAAAGCAATACAAATTGGCAAGAAATGTATCAAGTCTTCAACATGGGACACCGTATGGAAATTTATCTGCCTCAAGAAATTGCCCGGGACGTTATTGAAATATCAGAAAGTTTCGGTGTACAGGCTAAGGTGATAGGATATGTTGAGGCTGCGGACTCAGCTGTTTTGACCATCAAGACTAAGCACGGCGTTTTTAAATATTAATCACTTCCAAATTGACTATGTTAGGCTCAAAAATTCTACTCATCTGTTTTATCCTGTTTCAATTTGCCGGTATTTCCGCTCAGGAAATTGCGCTAACTTTTGACGACGCTCCTCGTGGCGATGGAGGCCTTTATACCGGATTAAAACGCAGTGAAATCCTTCTAAAAAAACTGAAACAATACAATGTCTCTCAGGTGGCCTTTTTTGCTAACTCAGGTAACTTAGACGCCGTCGGTGAATTGAGATTAAAAATGTATGGCCAGGCAGGCCATATTATAGCCAATCACAGCCACACCCATCCTCATATTCAAGATGTAGGTGTGGAAAACTTTATTGATGACATTAAAGCAGCGCATCAAGCGCTTAAGGAATTCCCGGGATTCAGGCCGTGGTTTCGTTTTCCCTTTTTGGATGAGGGCAGAGATGAAAATACCCGGGATCAGCTTAGGTCCGCATTGGACGACATGGGTTATATCAATGGATATGTCACAGTAGATAATTACGATTATTACCTTGAGTTCCTGTATCAACAGGCGCTGAAAAAAAACAAAAAGATTAATTACGACCTCCTGCAAGAGCTGTACATCGAACATCTTTGGGAGAGTATTCAGTTTTATCAAAATATCGCCCTGAAAACCCTTGGGCGCTCACCAAAACATGTGTTACTGCTGCATGAAAATGACCTGGCAGCTTTATTCCTGGACGATTTGATCTCGTTTTTGAGAGGAGAGGGATGGCTGATAATTTCTCCTGAAGAGGCTTATAAAGATCCCATTGCCCAGCACATTCCAAAAGTACTGATGAACAATCAGGGCAGGGTAGCAGCCATCGCTAGAGAAAATGGAATGGCCCGCAAAGACCTGGTGCAGAAATCCGAGGACGAGCAATATCTAAAAGACTATTTTAACAAGAAAAAAGTGTTTCGTTAGCACTCCGTGAATCAGTCAAAAGCAATAGTGGAAGATAAATGGATCGAAAGAGTTACAAAATTAATGGACAGCTCTTTTCGCATCCCGGGCACAAATATCCGGTTTGGTCTGGATCCTATTTTAGGTTTGTTCCCTTTTTTTGGTGACCTGATTTCATACGGTATATCGTGTTCCCTGGTGCTGGCAATGGTTAAAAAAGGGGTGGGTGGAAAGGTGCTGGTAAAAATGATCAGCAATATTACCCTCGATTACATTATAAGTAATGTGCCTGTTATTGGATATATCATTGATTTTGGGAACAAAGCTAATGAACGCAACCTAAAATTGCTCCGGGAGCACTATGAAGAAGGAAAACATCAGGGATCAGGCTGGAAATACGTGCTAATAGTGTTGCTTATTCTATTAGCGATTATGGTTGGTCTGACCATTATTATTTGGCGATTGCTCCTGATATTCTTTCAATGGCTGGGTTCATTTTCCTGATACTTTTCATATAAATAAGTACGCATCATTTGATGATAAAAGCTCCTATGGGCTAGTTGGTGTAAAGGGAAACTGTCAAAGTAGATATCGAAATTCAGAAGCATCTGGTTTGGTTGTCTTGCGGCTATCTTAAAAAACCGGTACATCAGCCATATCATCATTTTTTGCCATCCAGGGCTATTTCGGTCCACATAAAAGTCCGTATGGATCCATCTACCCCCGGAACCAAGTGCATTGAAAAGCAGTTCAATCACATTTCCAATATCCTTTTCTTTAAAAACATCAAGTACAAATGGAGTAATGACCACGTCATAAACATTTGTCTTACCCTCCAAATCCTGTTCTGTACCGCAAGTAAAACTAACGTTATTATTTTCGGAGGTGATCCTGGCTTTGGCTTTTGATATCATGGCCGCGGACGATTCCAGAAAGTGAATGCTGGTATATGGGTACAACTTCAACAAAGGTATGATCATGGCACCAGTACCTCCTCCAAAAATCAATATACGCCTAGGATCGACTAAGTCTGACAGGAAGTGATTTTGAGCTGTCACCAGTTGATTCCCAAAAACAATTCGCCCCAGGAAGTCGTACCTGTTAGCTATGCGGTTGTAGTTAGGCACCCTGGTCATAATACCAAAACAGGTATAAAAAAAATCCCATCTCCCAGGAAGCGATAACGATCATGCTGTCTAAAAAATTCAGGCCACTTAAAAATAGCCATCAATGAAAAGCTCATTAACAAAATGATCCATTGACTGTTCATCATTACATCCAGTTCAGAACATATGAGCCAGCATACCGAAACCGTCAGTATCACAAATATGAGCATCCCCATTACCAGGGACCGGGTCATTGATTTCCCAATACTTCTGGCAAGAGATCCGAAGTTCTGGTGAAGATCGATTTCCATCTCGAAGTAGGAAAACAACAGTAAATTGCTAAACGCCAATACTACAAACTGTATGGTAACCAGAATATGCGGCGTGGTAAGAGTACCCTGATACAACGAAAACGGACCCATGATAACCCCGCAAGTATAGACCAATGCCACCATTATTTCTTTGTGGTACATTGATTTTTGTTGGAACCCCACGATAATAAAATAACCTATAACCACCAACGTCAGTGCAATTCCCCAAACCCTGGTAATTGTTGGAAGATACCACAGCATTACCACACCGGAAGCAATGCCTAATACTACCAGCACCGAAAGCGCCAGGAAGTTATTTTGATGGAACAAGTGTCTAAAAGTTTTTGCGGGATTTTGACTTCGATAGGCATCCCATAGATGGTCCATGGTGTATACGGTCCAGACAGCCAAGGCCAGAATAGCTAAAATTATAGTCGGCAATGATACCTCAAAAAGTTTAGCAAAAAATAAGCTGCTGATCACTGCACCCAAAACAACATCCAGGCTTAAAGCATTTACGTACCGGTACAAAACTAATTACCGGACAAGGCTTCTGCTCCGGCAACAATTTCCAGTATCTCTTTGGTTATAGCAGCCTGTCTGGTGCGGTTATAAGTCAACTTCAATTCCTTCAAAATCTCCCCTGCATTCTCAGTAGCTTTATCCATAGCCATCATTCTTGCTCCATGTTCAGCAGCATTGGACTCAAGTAACATTGTATGAAACTTAACTTTGAGTGATTTGGGAATAAGCTCTTCTATAATCTCCACCTTTGACGGTTCATAAATATAATCAGTAACCGTTGTCTTCTGGTTGTCCTGGTTGTTTGAAGAAATCACCGGTAAAAATTGTTCAGTTTGAAGAATTTGAGTAGCTATATTTTTGAATTCGTTATAAACTATATCAACACGATCAAACCTCTCCTCCCGAAACCCATCCATAGCATATTCAGCTGCCTTGCGAACATGGCTGAAAGATAAAGACCCAAACAACTGTGCATAGTCGTCTACTACCTTTACTCCCTTTCTACTGTAAAAATCCAGTGACCGCTTGCCTATTGGCATAACAGTCAGATTTCCTGATTCCCTGACAGCACTATATTTCTCACTGATGAGTTGACTAGCAGCTTTGAAAACATTACTGTTAAAAGGACCACAAAGTCCTTTATCAGAAGTAATGACTACCACTAAGACCTTCTCAGCAGATCGCTCATCTGCAAAAGGATTCACCACTTCCCGGTCATTATCTGCAGATACGTTTTGAAGAATGTCTGATAATTTTTGGGCATAAGGCCTCATGCGGATTATTCGATCCTGTGCTTTCCTTAATTTTGCGGCAGCCACCATCTTCATTGCTTTGGTGATCTGTTGCGTGGAGGCAACAGACGTTATCCGGCTTTTTACCTCTTTTAAGTTGGCCATCCTTTAAGCCTGATTAGTGAATTTTTTAGTCATATCGCCTGCTTCCTTTTTCAGGACTTCCAGTGTGTGATCGTCAAGTTTTCCCGCCCGAATGTTGTCCATAACATCCTTGTGTTGGTTTGTCATAACTGCCAGAAACTCCTTCTCATACTCTTTGACCTTATTCAAAGGTACCTTATCCATATAACCCCTGGTAGAAGCAAAAATCACGGCTACTTGTTGGTCCACCGGTACCGGAGCATATTGTGCCTGTTTAAGTACCTCTTGGTTTCTTCGCCCTCGATCAATGGTCAATTGAGTAGCTGCATCCAGATCCGATCCGAATTTCGAGAATGCTTCCAATTCACGAAACTGTGCTTGATCCAGTTTTAAGGTCCCTGCCACTTTCTTCATTGATTTGATTTGGGCAGATCCACCTACCCTTGATACGGATATGCCCACATTAATCGCGGGCCGTATACCAGAGTTGAATAGATCAGTTTCCAGGAAGATCTGTCCATCTGTAATTGAGATTACATTAGTAGGAATATATGCTGATATATCATTAGCCTGAGTTTCAATAATAGGCAAAGCAGTCAGCGATCCTCCCCCCTTTACCAGATGCCTGATTGACTTTGGCAAATCATTCATTTTTTGGGCTACTGAGTCATTGGAATTGATCTTAGCAGCGCGCTCCAAAAGGCGTGAATGCAAATAAAATACATCTCCGGGATATGCTTCACGTCCAGGAGGGCGACGCAACAGCAGCGACACTTCACGATAGGCAACCGCTTGCTTGGACAAGTCATCATATACCACCAATGCCGGTCTTCCCATGTCTCTAAAATACTCTCCGATGGCGGCCCCGGAAAATGGTGCAAAGTACTGTAGGGGTGCAGGATCTGAGGCATTCGCTGCTACCACCACAGTATATTCCATAGCGCCACCTTTTTCAAGTGCCAATACTACCCTGGCCACAGTAGAGGCCTTTTGACCACAGGCTACATAAATACAAAATACCGGTTCACCGCGGTCGTAAAACTCTCGCTGGTTAATGATGGTATCAATAGCCACCGCAGTCTTTCCTGTCTGGCGGTCGCCAATGATCAACTCCCTTTGACCCCTGCCAATGGGAATCATTGAATCAATGGCTTTGATCCCTGTTTGTAAAGGCTCATTCACCGGCTCGCGATAGATAACACCGGGGGCTTTTCTCTCCAGTGGCATCTCGTAGACTTCTCCGGTTAGTGGACCCTTACCGTCAATTGGCTCTCCAAGGGTGTTTATAACCCTTCCCAACATTCCCTCTCCAACTTTAATTGAAGCAATAGTTTGAGTACGCTTAACGGTATCGCCCTCTTTGACACCTTGAGAATCTCCAAACAGTATTACCCCTACATTATCTTCCTCAAGGTTAAGCACCAAGCCTTTTAGACCGTTCTCGAATTCAATCAATTCTCCCGCCTGAACTTGAGATAATCCATAAACACGGGCCACACCATCACCAACTTGTAAAACGGTGCCAATTTCTTCTAATTCAGCTTCGGTCTTAAAATTTGATAATTGTTCTCTTAGTATTGCCGAAACTTCATCCGGGCGAACTTCTACTGACATATTCCTTACTTTTTATTTAAATCAATACCTAAATTTTCAGGATTTTGAAAATTTTAATTTCAACTCTTTTAGTTTACTTCTCAGGCTTTCGTTTATTTGTTTCCCACCAAACCTAAGCACATAACCGCCGATGAGCTGGTCATCGATCTCCTCCTCTAACTCTACCTCTTTCTTTCCAGTGAATTGTCCAATCAGATGCTTAAAATCAGCCCTTAGTGAATCGTCCAGCGCAAAGACGGTTGTGACTTTGGCCATGCCGATTTCATGAATGATATTATATTGTAAATGGAACTCTCTGGTTATTGCAGGAAGTAACATTTCTCGATTTTTTCGGGTAATAATGTCAAAAAACGACGAGGTAATCGCATTCACTTTACCGTAGAATATCTCTCTGAGAATCTTTGATTTTATGTCATTGCTGATAATCGGATTTTTCAACATTAAGGTAAAATCCCGGTTCTCTTTACAGACTCCGGAAAACAACTGCATATCTCCATGGACTTCTTCCAGTAGCCCCTGCTCTTGAGCCAAGGTAATTAAAGATTTGGCGTATCGGGATGCTACTCGATATTCCGACATGACTTAGTTGGTGTTTATTTCCTTAATGAACTGATCCACAAGTTCGCGTTGGCTTTTATCATCCGATAAATTCCTTCGCATAAGCCGCTCCGCAATATCCATGGACAAAGAAGCTACCAGTTCTTTTATTTCAGCCAGAGCTCCCTGTTTCTCGCTATTTATCAAGGTTCGTGCATCCTCAATCATTTTTCCTGAAATCTTAGAGGTCTCATTCTTAGCTTCCTCCTTGATGGTGTTTGCAGTTGCAAGGGCCTCTTTAAGTATTTCGTCTCTTTCCAGTCTGGCTTCATCCAATAATTTCTCGTTATCAGATTGTAGCTTGGCCATTTCATCCCGGGCCTTTTCGGCTGATGACAAGGACTCCTTGATCGAGTCTTCCCGGTCTTTTAGGCCCTGAAGAATGGGCTTCCAGGCAAATTTTTTCAGTATAGCTAATACTATGGCAAACGACAGGGTCATCCAAAAGATGAGCCCAATATCCGGGGTAATTAATTCCATAATTAAATCTTAATTAAAGCTTGTATCCCAACCTAATGTCAAGGATACAAGCTTATTACAAATTAGGTTAGGAAAATGATCAAAGCACAAATAATGATTGCAAAGAACACAGCTCCTTCTACCAAGGCTGCTGCCACAATCATATTTCCCCTAAGATCATTGGAGATTTCAGGCTGACGTGCCATTGCTTCCAAGGCACTGCCACCGATTTTACCGATACCAATTCCGGCACCAATAGCGGCTAATCCAGCCCCAACCCCAGCGCCCAGATATCCGTTCGCTGCATCCAATAAAATTGATAAAATAGACATAACAAGTTATGATTTGAAATTAAATAAAATACAATATTAATGATGTTCCTCTACTTTTGCCATTCCGAAGTATATCGCGGATAGCAAGGTAAATACATATGCCTGTAGAAAGGCCACCAATATCTCCAGTAATAACATCGCCGCAGAAAATAGAGTAGAAACCACTGCAGTACCATATCCTACCCACATATTCATGTTCCCAAATATGAATATCATGCTTACGAAAACCAGAATGATCATGTGACCAGCGGTAATATTAGCAAACAATCGTAGCATTAGTACGAAGGGCTTTGAAAACACTCCGAATATTTCAATTATGGGCATTAACGGTATGGGAAATTTCAACCACCAGGGTACTCCCGGCATATTGAATAAGTGAATCCAATATTGTTTATTGGTATTGATGGCGGTAATAACGAAGGTAAATAACGCCAGAACCAAGGTCACAGCAATATTCCCGGTCACATTAGCGCCACCGGGAAAGATGGGGATCAAGCCCATCATGTTGTTTATCCAGATAAAGAAGAATGCCGTCAAAAGGAATGGCATATACCTGAAGTAGTCCTCTCCTATTGATGGCTTAGCTATATCATCCCTAATGAAAATTACCAAGGGCTCAATAACCGACTGAATTCCTTTTGGCGCCTGACCCTTATTTCTGGAATACGCATTACCCACTGTAATTAATACCACACACAGTAACAGAATACTGATCATTATTGCCGCTACGGTTTTGGTAATAGACAAGTCGTAAAACGCTGAACCGTCTTCAGCGACAATATTACCATCTTCCAATTTGTATCCATTATAACCAGAGTGTCCGTGGTGAAACTGACTAGACATAAATACCTCCAGACCTTTTCCCGGGCTGTAAAGAATTACTGGCAAGGGTATTGAAACATGATGACCTTTCCAGGTAAGAATATGCCAATCGTGCGCATCTAAGACATGCTCAAAAATCAATTCCCCAACGTTTAATTCCTCCGTTTCCTCGTGGGTGTTTTCAGGATCTGCCATTGCGAAAACTCCGGAAATTGTAAGTCCAAAGGTGAAGATTATCAGTAAGATGCGTCTTATAAAATGACTTTGAATGCTCTCGAATATTCGCATTATTTTTATACCCCGGAGGTTACATCAGTTTTTCGGAGGGCAAAAATAGACATTAAATATCAAAGAAAAAACAAATGGAACTATTATTGGAAATAATAACCATCCTGTTATTCACATGTGTTTAAGTGCTTTGTGAATTGAGGTGTTTTATTAGAAAATACACCTCCAAGGTGGTGTATAACAGGTATAAAACCAGAAAGCCAATAAGTAACCCAGCGGCTTGACCACGATACAAGAAGGCCATAGTCAGAATAAAAACGAAATACAATATTAGCTTTAGCATAGTAGCCACCATAAAGACTCTGATGAACTTTTGCGGCTTGCCTTCGCTTACTTTAATCAGTATTATGTGAACAATTGAGGTCACCAATATCAGAAATCCGATCATCATTAAAAAATGATAGGCGTTCAAAACTTGCGGCATCCAATTGGCGTACAATAAACCCAGACCAGTCAAAAATATACTCAGGGAAAAAAGAGCCTTAAAGAACTTACCAGGGCTTAGTTTCAATTTCAAAGGGATCTAACAATTTTATACAAAACCAGTCCCAAAGCAGCAATAATGAATATTAGCGTAAATACCGGGAACCGGAGGTCAAACAACTCATCGGTTTTAAGGCCGAGCCATGCAGAGAATCCCATAATGGCCATCATCTGAAAGGCAATGGCTGAGTATCGGGTATACTGCTTAAGCTGGCTTGTAGCCTTGTTGCGGTCGGTTTCCTTGGACATTTTGAAGTCCCTTTAATGGAACGGACGTATCATCTTCATTCGAGGTCTTTACCAGCCCCAATTGAATATCATCAATATGGGCCCCCATGGTACACCCACCATTAAATGTTGCTCCGGATTCAACAATGAGCTTGTTGGTCACTATGTCTCCATGAATAATACAGGTGGGTCTTAAGATCAACATCTCAGAAACCTCCACTTTCCCTCTCACCTCTCCCGCCACTTCGGCATTCTTTGCAAGTATATTGCCGTCGACATAGGACGATTGCGCCAGTGCAGCCTTACTCTTGGTGATCAGGTTTCCGATCACTCTTCCTTCAATCCGTAGGTTACCAGGTGTCATGATATTACCTTCAAGAATAGTTCCCCTGCTAATTATATTGCTGGAGGTGCTTTGTATTTCAACCGCACGTTTATCTTCTTTTTTAAACATAGTGGTTACGTTTAGAATGAAACGAATTCCTCGGGATTTACAGGATTGCCATTATACCATAATTCAAAGTGTAGATGGGGGCCTGACGTTAATTCACCGGTATTTCCTATAATAGAAAGAATATCTCCAGCATTAACAAAATTACCAACTTTTTTTAATAAAGCCGAATTGTGTTTGTAAACGGAGATCAGATTACCCTTATGCTGTACAGAAATGACGAATCCAGCCTCCAGGGTCCAGTCGGAAAATATCACAGTACCGTCTGCCACACAATTAACCGGCTCATTTTTTTTGGACACAACGTCAACCCCATAGTGCTCGTTCTTTACATTGTATGGAGACAGCACAATTCCGGAGATAGGTGAAAATAAAAAAAACTCCTGCAGCTCTCCTGAACTATTACTTCCCAAGTCCAGTAATATATCTCCACCTTCTTCGAACTCCTTACGAAACAGTGAATCAATTGGAGGCAGGTTATCAAGATCAATTTCGGTATTAAGGTTACTCAATCGCTGCCCGGAGGTATTCGTTTGTATGCCTACATTATCATCCCCTTTAATAATCATAGTAAGATTGTCTATAAACTGATCCTTAAGATCAACTTCGTATGCCAGGCTGTCCACTGCAGAAGAAAGTACAATTAGCCGTTTGTTTGCTTCTAGTTCGGCGTGTTCTGGATCAAACCATTGCGCAAGCAGAGTTTTAACCAGAAACAGGCTAATTACCATAAATACCATCATCAGAGTTAGGATAAAAACTATTAACTTAGCATAGGTGAAACTGAAGGTGCTTTTTTCGGCGAAATTCTCCTCGTTCCTGATGATCAGAAGATATCTGTTGAACAGCCCATAGGTTAATTTGAATTTAGCGCTCAAAGTATTTGTAAGATTGTTTTGAACAAAATTATATATAACATAGCAATTTTGAGTAAGTAATTTTGTATTAAATATGCATTTTTTACGTTGAATAAGCATATTATTCCGGTTGCATTGATTACCAAAAGATACCCTTATAGCCCTGGTTTTTGGATTGTAATATGGTTACTGGCAGGTTGTTCCTCAGAGAAGGACACTCTGGTCAGTAAGACTTACCATAATATTACAGCCCACTATAACGCCTACTTCTATGCCAATCAAAGGCTAAAAGAAGTTCAGGAGGCTATCGAAACCAGTTTTCAGCCCAACTATGACAAGATTTTAGATGTCTTCACACCGATAGACACTACAATTGTTTCCAGTAACCAGGATAAGCTTGACGATGCCATTAAGAAGGCCGCTGCTGCCATTCAATTCCATAAAAACAGTGCCTGGGTTGACGATAGCTATGTACTGATAGGAAAGGTGAA
>SMVA01040345.1_pt1 | contig 18392 bp, 8 predicted proteins | sample 2456451 | NCBI WGS metagenome assembly SMVA01 (sample SAMN11095933, study PRJNA526329) | marine sediment metagenome | biome: Marine sediment; feature: Surficial sediment; material: Deep marine sediment; isolation source: Hadal surficial sediment | place: Pacific Ocean | collected 2014-05 | depth 0-1...
CAATGCCGTAGAAATACCCGGCTCCGCGAACCTCTCCGACGATCGGTAGGTCACTCAGCGTTTCGAGCTCCTGCCGGAACGCATCCTGGTACTCGAGCACGCGGCCGGGCAGGTTCTCTCGTTCCATGATCTCGATGTTCGCAAGCCCGACCGCGCAGCCCACGGGATGCCCGCCGTAGGTCATGCCGTGCAGGAAGACCTCTTCGCTGTCGAGAAAAGGCTTTGCCACACGGTCGCTGATGATCGTCGCGCCCAGCGGCGCGTAGCCCGAGGTCATGCCCTTCGCGCAGGTGATGATGTCTGGTTGGTAGTCGTAGCGCTCGCAGCCAAACATATGGCCGATGCGCCCAAACGCGCAGATCACCTCGTCGGAAATCAGCAGCACACCGTGGCGGTCGCAGATTTCGCGCACGCGCTGGAAGTAGCCCGTAGGTGGCGGGAAGCATCCGCCCGCATTTTGCACCGGTTCGAGAAGGACCGCGGCGATGGTCTCGGGGCCTTCCTCCAGCATGATGCGCTCGATGTCATTCGCGCACACTTCGGCGAGCGCTTCGCCATCTTCCGGAGCACGATACGCCGAGGTGTTGCGCGTGTGGAAGGCGCCCGGGGGAAGTGGAGCGTAGGGGGTGCGGATGGCTTCGATGCCCGTGATCGCCAATGCGCCGAGCGTCGTCCCGTGATAGGCGAGATCGCGCGCGATGACCTTGTAGCGATTGGGCTGACCGATCGCGCGGAAATACTGCTTGGCGAGCTTCCAGGCGGTCTCCACCGCCTCACCGCCACCCGTCGTGAAGAAGACGCGGTTGAGATCGCCCGGGGCCAGCTCTGCGAGCTTCGCGGCCAGCTCGATCGCCGTTGGGTGGGCGTGCACCCAGAGTGGGAAGAAATGCAGATTCATCATCTGCTCGTAGGCGGCTTCGGCCAGTTCGCTTCGTCCATGCCCCACGTTTGTCAGGAAGAGGCCGGCCAGCCCGTCGAGATAGCGCTTACCTTCGTTGTCGAAGACGTAAGACCCCTCGCCCCGCTCGATGACCGCCAACTCGCCGTCCTTCTTGAGTTGCGAGAAGTAGATCCAGAGGTGCTTGTTGGCGAGTTCGACGAGTTCTTTCGGGCTGCGTTTCGCAATCATCATCATCCTCTTCGGGCGCTACCGCATCTGCGAACGGGGCAGTCTCTTCAGCCGCGATTGGGGCAGTGTCTTTGTCTTGGGGGGTGGGAAGGGTAACGGCGTGCTTCCGCGTATCAAGTACAAGAAAAGCAGATTCCCGAGCCCGCCCTCGGCGCGGCTGAATTTCCGAGCAGCAAGAATCGGGTGGCAGGGGTTGCTGGTCTCCATAGACTCCGAGCCATGAATGCACGTGACTACCAGCCATGAACGCACGTGACTACCAGCGCATCGAAGCCAGCATTCACTTCATCGAAGCCCACTATCGAGACGAGCCCTCGCTGCTCGAGATTGCGGCGAGCGCAGACCTGAGCCCGTTTCACTTCGAGAGGCTCTTCAAGCGCTGGGCGGGAACCACTCCGAAACGCTTCGTTCAATGCCTGCGGGTCGAGCACGCGAAATCGTTGCTCGAGCGCTCGAAGAACCTCCTCGACGTATCCTGGGATACCGGGCTTTCGAGCCCTTCCCGCCTACACGATCTTTTCTGCAGCATCGAAGCCATGACGCCCGGGCAATACAAACGCGGGGGCGACGGACTCAAGATCCGCCATGGATTTTACGCGAGCCCATTTGGGGATTGCCTGATCGCAACCACGGAGCGCGGGATCTGCCACTTCGCGTTCTGCGATGCAGTCAACGAAAATGTCAGTGCCCCTCGGCGTGCGAGTCGAGCAGATCAGTCGCGAGACTTGCGCGCGTTGCACGGTCGTTGGCCACGCGCGCATTTCGAGGATGATGGGGGGGCTTCCGAAGCGCTGATCACGAAGCTCTTCGACATGTCCGACCCAACCCGCGGAGCCCCGTTCTACCTGCTCGTGAAAGGCACGAACTTTCAGATCCAGGTGTGGCGTGCGCTGATTTCGATCCCGACCGGCTGCGTGGTCTCGTACAAGGACGTTGCGAAACGGGCCGGGAGAAGCGACGCGGTTCGCGCTGTGGCGGGAGCGATCGCTGCCAATTCAATCGCGTACCTGATTCCGTGTCACCGCGTCCTGCGCTCGACCGGAGCGCTATCGGGATATCGCTGGGGTAGCGAGCGCAAGCTCGCGCTTCTCGCGTGGGAATCGGCACCGAGCCGTGACGGACAATCGATCGCGAACTCTGCCTGACCGACGGGAGCCGCGTTGGCCGCATCATTTCGGTTCGGGCGTGGCGGTCGTTTGGTAGCCGTGCGGTTGAATGGTAGCGGTGGCTGGACTTGAACCAGCGACCTACGGCTTATGAAGCCGCCGCTCTAACCAACTGAGCTACACCGCCCCAATCGTTCAGACCGCCAGCAGCGGCACAGCATATTAGCGCAGGCAAGCTGGACCGGGTGGGCGTTGAATCTACTCGACGACGGACCCTGCGGCGGCGGGTGGCGCGAAGATCACGCGCTCGAGCGCCTCGACGCGTTGTTCGATATCCGCAAGAGAGGACGCGTCCGGTGCTGCCGGCGCAGCCGGTGCAGCCGCATCCGCATCCGCACCCGCCAGCGGCGCCGAGGACGCAGCGTCACCCACCAGATAGCGGGAGACGCTCTCCGCAAGAACGCCGAGCTTCGGGATGATCTCACTGGCGCTGCCCGCCTGGATGAAGACGCGGCGCGGCGCGTCGGCTTCCCCGCCGACGATCGGCGCGCAACGCAGATCCAGGCTCGCACCATCGCCGAATTGGGTATAGGAGCCAAACAATACGTACTCCGCACCGACCTTTTTGCCCGCCGCGATGGCTTCTTCGCGGCTGGCTGCCGGCGTGTCGAGTCGAATGATCACGATCTGCCCGTTTTGTTCCAGGCGGGCCGCGACCATATCCGCAAGGCCCGCACTGAGGTGATCCGTCTCGGGGAGAGAACTGTTGACCGACACGGGTAGCATCGCGACCCGGATGACCTCCGCGTGAGCGGTGCGCGGTAGCCCGAGCGAAACCGCTCCAATGATGGAAATGACGAGCAGTCCAGTTCGCACAGATTGCACGGAAATTCGCTCCCGGTTGAGAGCCCCGCTTGCCGGGGCAACATCAGTCAGGGGAGAAATACCGACCGGAGATCGGCGGGTCAAGCGGCCGAGGATCTGGAGAGGCGGGCTACTGGCGGGCGAATCCTTCGGATTCGCTTGCGGCGTGGCAAGACCCACTGGGCCGCGCTGTTAATTGGACGGGTTGATGGGCAATCGAACGAGGAAGGTCGATCCGGCCCCCGGTGTGCTGGTGACCTCGATTTCGCCCTGATGGTCGGTCACGAGCCGATGGCAGATCATCAGCCCCAATCCAGTTCCCTGGTCGGGCCCCTTCGTGGTGAAGAAGGGATCGAAAATCCGCTCGAGATCTTCAGCGGAAATCCCACAGCCGGCGTCGGTCACTTCGAAGCAAATCGCATCGCCGTTGCCGTCCGGGAAAATCCGCGCGCATACCTCTCCACCCTTTGGCGAAGCGTGGATGGCGTTGAGGAGAATGTTCATGAAGACCTGCTGGATGTGATCTCGAATTGCGACGATCTTGGGAACGTCGGGAGTCTCGTCGACACGGAGTCTCACCTCTGCCTTGACGGCCTCGCGATCGAGTAGCCGCACGACTTCACGAAGGAGATCTCCGAAGTCCACCGCCACTCTAGGATCACTGTCGCCATTGGTGGCACCGCTGCCTCGACCGAGGCGTCGCATCGTGTCGACGAGCCGCCGAATTCGGTCGACTTCCTGGCAGGCGAGTTCGTGATAGCTGCCCCAAAACTCGCTGTCGGGCTCGGACCGTTTGCTCGGTGCCATGCTCATGAAAGTGTGGATCGAGACCAGCGGGTTGTTGATCTCGTGGGCCAGGCCCGCGGCCAGCGTCCCCAGCGTTCCGAGCCGATCGGCGCGCACGATTTGCTCACGCGTCCGGCGCAGGTCTTCGACCATCCGGGCATTTTCGATCGCCACCACCGCGTGGTCGGCCAACCCTTCCAGCAGCGCCCGATCATCGGAGGAAAAGCGTGCGCCCCCGCGCCGGTTATCGACCACCAACGCGCCGATCGTACGGTGCTTTCCGATCAAGGGCGCGACGAAAATCTGATCGGCCGCAACTTCCATCGCCCAGTCTCGTATCGGAGCCTCCAGCGTGAGCGCCTCATCCATCGATAGCGTCTGCGACTCGCCCGCAAGAAGCGCTTTGACGAACTTCGGAGCGCGCTCTGGATCAATCGTGAGAGAAGCCAGCGACTGGTTGGCGGTGCTGTCCTGCGGCGCGAGCTTTCCCCAGGACAGAACGTTTTCTTGCTTGCCAAAGAAGAGAATCCCCGCCGCGTCGTATCCGAGATCCTCAATTACTTCTTCGAGCAACAGATCGAGCAGTGGCTCGATCGCCAACTGTTGATTCATCGACTTCGAGATTCGATTGAGCAGCGTCAATTCGCGAAGTAGTTCCGTGCGCTCCCTCGCAAGCGCAAAACGCTCGATCCCGTTGCGCAACGTGACCCGCATATCTTCGGGAGTCCACGGCTTGGGAACGAACCGATAGATCGATCCGCTGTTGATGGCACTCTCGAGTGTTGCCGCATCACCGTATGCGGTCACGAGGATTCGAATCGTCGACTCATCGAGCTGATGCACCGCGGACAAGAATTCGACGCCCGTCATGCCCGGCATGCGATGATCGGAGAGCACCAACGCGACAGGCCGCTGGCTCAGCACCTCGAGCCCCGCGGACGCGTCCGTCGCCGTCAGAATTTCAAACTCATTGCGGAATGTCAGTTCGAAGATCCGGAGGTTTTCGGGCTCGTCATCGACGTAGAGGATCGGAAATTGGCGATAATCCACGCCGCGATCTGTTCTCGCTCTAGCCATTTTCGCCCTGCCACAAGGCTGCGCGCCGAAAGCGCTTCTGATTCGGGGGCGGCTTTCGCCGAGCCGTGGCGGCGGGCACACGCCCAGCATGCGCTTCGGCCGCGTGCTCGAGAATGTTTAGGAGAAGTTGGTCTGCTCGGGCTCAGGCAGATGGCCCGATACCCTCTGGTGAGGCCTTCAGGCGCGACAGCATTGCGGGCAGCAGCAGGAGATCTGCCAGCAGGCACAGGACCATCAAGGCCGCCGTCAGGATCCCCAGGTGGCGGATGACAGCAAAATTGGAAAACGCGAGTACGCCAAATCCCAGCGCAACCAGGACCGTCGTATAGATCAAGGGCGGCGCCACACTCCGGTAGGTCGATTCGAGCGCGGCGGACGTAGATTCGCCGGCTCTCCACCGTGTGAAGAAGCCCGTAACCGCGTGGATGCTGTCGTCGACCGCGATCCCGAACGCGAGATTGCCAATCACGACGGTCCCGGCATCCAGCGGGACACCCAGCAGGCCCATCGCACCGAATCCCATCGCGATCGGGACCAGATTCGGAACCAGCGCAATCCAGGCGACCCGCACGGAACGAAAGATCGCGAAGAGAAGCCCGGAGACGGTCAAGAATGCGAACGCCAGACCCCTTAGCTGACCGAACGCGATGGCGTCTTCTGCGCGAGCAAATTCGTACATGACTCCCGTGGTGCGCGCCGTGTAGCCCGGTGCACCGTTTTCCTCCCACCAGCGCTCCGCCTCCTTCGCGACATCCCGAAGCGCCCCGGAACGATTGTCGTCGACCCGCAACAGCAAATTCGCCGCCTTCCAATCCGCGGTGATGAGATCGCGGACGTATGGCTTCGACTCGAGGAGCACCAGATACTGGCTGATCAACGCCCCGTCATCAGGCAGTGGTAACGTCGGGTCTCCCGAAAATCCTCCGTGCAGCTGTCGCAGGGGGTCCGCGATCGAAATAGAGCGCCCGACGGCGGGCAGCGATTCCAGATGGGCCGACAGGCGATCGATCGCCGCGATCACCGCCGGGGTGTTCACCGGCGAGGCGTCCGGCGCCTCGATCACGACATTCAACGGGCTGATCCCCGACAAGCGATCGCGAATCTTTCGGTAGGAAACTCGGATCGGATCGTCGGCCGGAAACCAGAGGATCACGTCCGTTTCGACCGCCAGGCGTCCTAGCCCCACGGAAACCCCCGCCATGGCGGCGAGCCAAGCAATCAACACGCCGCGGCGATGGCGGCGCACGAAATCGAGAACAGCCGGCATCCCCCGATCGCAAATCCAGCGCTGGAATCGAACCTCGCGCACCGGCAAGGGCCAGAGCGTCAATGCGGCGGGCCCGACGGTCAGCGTCGCGGCGAGGACCGACAGCACACCGAGCGCGCCGAAGATTCCGATATCCCGAATCGCATCGATGCGCACAAACGACACGGCGAGCAAACCGAGTGACGTCGTGAGCCCGGACAGCGCGATCGGAAACGACACTGCGAGCAGCGCTTCGACTCGCTCATTTTCAGCCACGTTCGAGACAGCACTCAGGAGGTGCAGCGAATAGGCGCATCCGAGCGCGAGCAGTATCGATGGAAGGACAACCGTCGTGATGGTCAGCGGCACCTGAAGCGCACCCATCACGCCGAGCATGATCCAGATCCCGAGTCCACTCGATCCGACGGGAATGAGCGCAGCTTGCGCTTTGCGAAATAACAGGGCGAGGATCAGCACGACGACCACGACCGTCAGGGGAATGAAGAGTGCCAGTTCTGAACGCGTGCGGGAGTCTGCGGCAAGTCGGAATACCGGTACGCCCGAAACCCACACCCGTGCTCCCTGGGTTGCTCGCTCCACCTCCGCCAGGATCGATCCGTAATGCGCCTCCGCGCCTCGCTCCAACACCAGGTTGACCGCAAATGCGCTCTCATCGGATGAAACCAGGGTTCGGGGAGCGATCCGATCGGCGCGCACGCGTGCCGCCAACACCTGCAGCGCTTCAGGAGTCTTTGGAACGCCGGTCGCGAGCGCGGGTTCCAGCGAAAGGTCGCCATTCGATGATACTTGGATCAACGGCACCGTAGCGAGGCTGTCAACGCGACCTACACCCGGAAGACCCTGGAATCTCTGGGTGATCCGGATGATTGTTTGGAGGGTGGCCGGATCGAATGGAGTGTCACCATCAATCAGAATCGTGAGGATTTCATCACCACCGAAGCGGCGCTGCGATTCTTGATAGAACGCCCAATCCGGATCCGAGCGGTTGAGCACGCTATCCGTCGAGGTCTCGACTCGTAGTTTCGCGACACCAAAGCTGGACACGATGGCGATTGACGCCCAGACGATCAGTACCCACCGCGGCGACTGGAGACCCAGACCGACCAGCGCTCGCGGAACACGGCTACGGGATTCGAGGCTCTTCATCCGGTCGATATCCGCGCCCGACCCTACCCCTGCGACACGCCGGGAACTCGGACCCCCACTGTATGACGGGACCCGTGCTTCCCGCAACAAGAGCCCGCAAGATACTGATTTTTAAACTATTTTTGGATCAGGCGAGGTTCCCGGAGAGAGCGGCAGGCGCACACGGAAGCGCGTACCCCGACCCACTTCCGAGTTCACTTCGATTTCGCCGCCGTGCGCCACGACGATCTTCCGGCTGATCGCGAGGCCGAGGCCGGTACCTTCCCCCGCCACCTTCGTGGTGTAGAAAGGTTCGAACAGCAGCGGAATCGCGTCTTCGGGTATTCCGGGGCCATCGTCGGCGACCGTCGCGACGAGCGCATCGTCTTCGCAACACAGCGATACCCGAATCGAACCCCCTTCTGGTGGAAAGGCTTCGGCGGCATTCTTGATCAGGTTGAGGAACACCTGGTTCAACGCACCCAGATCCCCGCAGAGGGTCGGCACACCCTCTTCAATCTCGAGTTCGACGCTGGCGTTGCGCTCCTTGAGGCCGTACTTCAGCAATTGAATCGTCGAGCGGAGACCCTTGCCAAGGTCGCAACCAGCCACCTGCTCGTGGGATTGACTGACTGCAGCAAACTCTCGAAGGTTACCAACGATCGAGTGAGTGCGCTTCAATCCCTCGCTGACGATTTCAGAGAGTTCGATCAACGTCGCTGCGAGATCGCCAGCTCGGCCCGATTGCTGTTCGGCTCGGCGTTCTTCAACTTCTCGCGCCAGCTGCTCGGTGTCTCCGGCATCGAGCGACGTCACGCGGCTTGCTAAATCGCGAAGCTCCTTCACCGTGGCGTCCATCGCACGCGCCGCGTTGAGCGCGAAATTGACGGGATTGTTGACTTCGTGAGCGATTCCAGCAGCGAGTTCACCCACCGCGGCAAATCGTTCTGACTGTATGAGCTGAACCTCGGCCTGCTTGAGGTCCCTCAGAGCCCGCTCGAGGGTCTCGTTCCGATCGGCGAGAAGCTTCTGGAGGCCTCGAACACGCACCAACGCGCGCACCCGCGCGAGCAGTTCGCGCGGGTGGAACGGCTTCGTGACGTAGTCGTCGGCACCCCGTTCGAGCCCTTCAATCTTCATCTCGCGCTCGGCTTTGGAAGTCACGAGCACAACCGGAATCGCCTGGGTCTCGACGTTCTCCTTGATCGCCTTGCAAAGTTCGATGCCCGACATCTCCGGCATCATCACGTCGCTGAGCACCAGATCGGGCGCAGACTCTCCCAACGCATCGAGCGCCTCGCGGCCATTGCTCGTGACACGAATCCGAAACTCGCGGCCTACGATCATCGCCAAGAGTGCCCGCATATCGGGGTTGTCTTCCACGATTAAAACTTCGGGAGCGCTCGCCGGCGCTTGCTGGGTATCCACGTCGACGCTCGGAGTCTCTCGACTGCCCTCCCAGCGCTCCACCGAGCGCTCCATTTCGATCAACGGATCTGCGGTCCCGGCGGTACGCTCCAAGTTAAGATCTGCTTCCATCGACTCGATCGAGCGACCGAGCCCAAGAGATCCACCGGAATCGTCGCTCAGCACTTCCTCGTCGAAATCGTCGTCCGGCTCACCAATCGGTAAGAGCAGGCGCATCGTGGTTCCCGCTCCCTCGCCTTCACTCTCGGCCCAGATCCGCCCTCCATGCAATTCCACCATCTCCTTCGCGAGCGAAAGCCCGATGCCGGTACCCTCGTAGCGGCGGGTCATCGAGGCGTCGACCTGGGCAAAGCGATCGAAGATCGAACTCAACTTGTTCGCCGGAATGCCAATGCCGGTATCCGAAACAGAGAGTGCGACCGAGTCTCCCTGAAGCTCCGCGAAGAGCTCGATGCGATCGCCGCGCTCCGTGAATTTCAACGAATTCCCCACGAGATTCACGAGCACCTTTTCGATCGCCTCTGCATCAGCGTTGACTTCTGGAAGCTCTGAAAAACCCCGTGCGGAAATCTCGACGCCTTTGCGGTTGGCGAGCGCCTGCGCACCCGTCACCAACTCATCCACCATAGGCGCAAGCCGAATCGCGCGCCGATGAATGGTGAACTGTTTGCTTTCCACTTTCGAGAGATCGAGCAGGTTGTTGATCATCTTATGAAGGCGCCGTCCATTGGCGTGCATGGTCGCCAACATCCGCTCCGCCGCTTCGGGGAAGCTCCCCAACTCGCCGGAACGCAGAGAATCCAGCGGTGCCAAGATCAGGGTCAGTGGCGTGCGAAGCTCGTGATGGATATTCGCGCTGAATCGAGACTTCGCGCGATCGAGTTCCGCCAACTCATCTCTCGCTGACTCGAGTTCTCGCTTTTGCCTGAAGTCGAGGAAGCGCATGCGATCCATATATGCCGCCGCCCAGCCCGCCTCGACACACGCAGCACCAAGAAAGAATAGGTGCTGGAAAAATATTGACCAATTTACAGCATCCTTCGCATAAAAAGGCAGTAGCGAATAACCTACGAAGGAAATGGAAGCGATCGCGCTCGCCTGCTTTCCAGACAACGGCGCGAGTACACCCATGCCAATTACCAACAGAATCATACCAACGTAATACCCGCTCTCCTCACCTCCTGTTTGATAGACCATGCCGAGAAATAGCATGGCGCCTGCTCCGCAAACTACCGCGGAAGACGCAATGGGATATCGCGAACTCGTGAAAAAAAAGATCAGGAAAAGTAGGAAATTCAAGGCGAATCTGGCGATCAAAAAGAAGCGAAAATGCTCAGGAAAAAGAAGCCAGTCTGCTGGAATAAAGACAAACGTCTGTAAAAGGAAGAAGATCAGCACCGCGTTGCGAAGAGCCCTCCCTAGGGGCTCCCCCTCACTGATGCGGCGATACTCTATATAGGTTTCTTGCTCTGTATCTGTGCACGCTGACATACGATGCACTGATCGTCACGTGATTTAAAAACTTTAGCAGACACATATAGTTAGCGTGGTACGCAGCGAGTTAATGATGGAACAAAACACACCCCTCTAGGGGCGAGTAGCAGAAACTATTAGTGCCTGAGGAGGGCAGCCAAGTGAAGGAGTAACTTTCACATCACTAAATCCCTCATTGGAAACAAGATCTCTGAGATCGGCCGCTTCCCAAAATCGAAACATTCCCAACTCTTCAAACTGAAGAATTCGTGCAGCATCATTTAGAAAATTCTGCGTCACCACACTGAGGTCTGCCTCTTCGATGCCAAGCAATTCCCTTCCAGCCAGACCCAATTGGAACTCCGCCACACTCTCGGCATACAGCAGCGAGATATCTGCATCGCTGCATAGTGAAGATGCAACCAGACGTCCTCCGGAGCGCAGCAATCGGTAAATTTCCTGCAGGACCAACTTCGGATTGTCTAGATAACCAATTAAAAAAGAAGCGATAACCGCATCGAAACACCCACTTTTCATCGGAATGCTTTTCTGGGAACGCAGTAAATTTAAATCCGCATTAGTGAACGAAACATTAATTTCGCCGGCATTCGATTTCTCCCTGAGCAAACGCGCCCTCGCCCGCTGAAGAGCTTCTTCAACAAAATCGATCGAGTTTACGAAAAGAGCGGGCGGGCAATCAGTCCAGCGTTGAAGGTGCACCTCAAATGCGCCATTCCCTGAGCCGAGGTCTAAAAGTCTATCACCAAACCGCAAACCGAGAAGAGAAACCTGAACTTCCATCATCCGCTGATAGGCGCTGCCACTTGCGAGCAGTTCGCTCCCGAACGACCGATCTCGTCCGATCAGATAATCGCGCCAAAATTCTTTAAGCGCTGGGTTAATAGATGGAACCCTTTCGCTCTCTTTAATACTAAGCCTCCGTAATCCGCGTGCACTTCCCTTACACGCTGGGAGTTCTCTTCCGATTGCAAGCCTCCCGATTTCAGTTGCAATTCTACAAAACACAGCGCCTGCTTTCCTACTAATGCCGAGTCGATGGCCGGTGGGGATAACAACGAGGCGGCGATTAGCAACGTCACCTTGTGAAAGTACATCCCGTACTCGGTCAAATTCGACCCACGCATCATAGCGACCATGATACCAGGAAACGGGAACTGTAATTCCTGCTAGATCGCTTCGGGAATCTTCAATGAACGTCATGTCATTTTCGGCCGCATCGAAGGCGATCCGATCAATGTCGATCACAACACCAAGAAGTTCTTGAAAGCCAAACCGCATTCCTTTCTCATATCCAAGTGCAAAATCCACTCCTCCGGAAATGGAGCGAGTCATCGATTGGAGATCGGGCGACCCCACCACCGAAATCCAGGCGCTGATCAACCCGTCACAATCTCGCGCCAGCGCTTTTCTCGCTTCGATTGCCGCTGCACTAAAGCTCACGAGCACTACCCTTGAAACTCCAAAATCGGATGATTCGCGCAGAAATCGAGCGACCTCTTCGATATCCTCAGCACCTTGAGAAAACACAAAATGGAGATACTCACGGCCCGGTATTTGGCAAGGTGGGTCGTTATGGGATTCTCCCCTCTTCCGAATCCCGTCAAATCGTACGACGCAAATTGGTTCAGCAGCTGCTTGAAAGGTCGCGACGATCGTTCGGGCCAGCGGAAGCAGCGCCTCCTTGGTCTGGCCCCAGCCATTCGGTATCACCACTGCGGTTGCTCCGCGAGGCTCACCCCAGGAGTCGACCAAACCGACGATTTCTTCTCCCTTGCTATTAAGAAATCGCAAGACCTGCGGCTCTGTGGACTCGAGATCTGTTTCGACTGCCTCGGATTCTCGGACCTCACTCGCTCCGTCCGTGATCGTTGTCCAGTAGTCGACTTGGATCGGCTCGATCGTCTCAGCCGTCGTTCGGACGATCCCGATCCGCGTCCAACCCGGGCGCTCGGCTGCGGGCCGCCAGTTGCGCAACTGCGCGCGGATCTGCGATCCCGCTTTCGTACCGTCGATAAATGTGACGTCCAAGAGCGCATCTGAAGATGTGATCGATTCACGCTGGACCAATAACCCCAATCCGCTCGGCGATATATCCGTCACAACACCATCGGCTTCCTCCCCCCGCTCGAATCCAAGTTTGACTTGATGGGGATCACCTGCGCGTTTATCAGGAACGCGGCGCAGTCTATCGCGGCGCTCGCTGTAGAAGATCTCTGTCGGAATCCGGACCACGAGCCGGCTACCTTCGATCGGAGCAGATCGGGTCGTCGCGAAAAAATAGGGGCGGCCGTCGAGGCTGAAATTGAGAAAGACCTGGCTTCGGGAATTCCGCTCGAAATTATGGGCATCGAAAATCAACTCACCGAGTTCGATCCGTTCGAGCTGCGCTGTTTCCAGGTCGACCTGTGTATTGAGGCCGCGGTGAAACACACAATGATTCTTGCGTGCGCGTTCGAGCAGCCGCTGAATCTCGGCAGAGTCCCCGATTGAACGCGGGTGAAGCCCCCGGAGAGAGGTTTCGGCGATCGGAGTCGAACCGTTGAACAACTCGCCACCCATTTTCGGCCAGGGAGGTTCGTCAGCGGCAACCCGCCGCGACCGACCCCTCTATGCTACGCCCTCCACTACGGTGAAGGACGAGGGAAACAGGCAGACCGCGTTGTCGGCTTGCCACCTCTTCACTCACCGAATCACTGCGACTCCTGGCTGCTCTGTGAACCCTTATATTCCAACATGTTGTGGCCGTAGTTGCAAGTATTTAATTCGTGCCGAAAGCATCCATAGCGCTGTTTCTGTCCCAATTAGGCCGCTCCACGTTAATCAGCCAAATTCGCCGCTCAGCCGTCGCCTGGCTTTCGACCTGCTTCGAACTCGCAGCCTCGCAACTCCGCCGGGCTCGACGCACCCATTGATCGTTTTTTGATCGAAGCTTGGCGGTCCCAAATCACGCTTCCTAGTACGATCGTTGGTGTCACCCACGAGCACCGACTCAATCTCACGTAGAGGCTGATACTGGAGGCAAATTTTGGACGACCACTCTGCACCGGCTTTCAAAAATACAGGCGTGAATAAAAAGGAAACGGCCCAATCGAACCCCGAACCCATCCAGCCTCTCTGCCGCAATACGGTGATCGGCGATTGGTATTTCGAATCCAATTGCAATCATCGCAAGAAGACACCAATTAATCGCCTGGTAGGCGAAAGTCGCGCCATGATGAGTCTGCGGGCGCAAATCACAAGATATGCGGAAACAGAGGAGACCGTCTTGATCTCCGGAGAGACGGGAACCGGAAAGGAGTTGATTGCAGAACTCCTCCACGAACTCAGCCCGAGGCGAAAATCCCCGTTTGTCGCCATAAATTGCGCGGCCATTCCAGCGCCATTGGCTGAAAGCGAATTTTTCGGGAGTACGCGTGGTGCGTATACGGGAGCCGTTCAATGCCGGAGCGGCTTACTTTCGAGAGCCAACGGCGGCACTCTATTTCTGGACGAGTTTGGGGAGCTCGCGCCTGAAGTACAGTCGAAACTGCTTCGCGCGCTGGATCTCGGAGCCTACCGCCCCGTGGGTGCGAATCGGGAGGAGCATGCAGACGTTCGAATTATTGCCGCTACCAACCGCGACCTAGAGAGATCGGTAGCTCGTGGCGAATTCAGAGCCGACCTCTACTACCGAATCAACGTGCTTCAGATCGTCGCGCCGCCCCTTAGAAAGCACCCTAGTGACATTCCACATATCGCCGGCGAGATCTTGGGTGGGCTTCTGCCCAAGGGCTCCAAGGTTCGAGTAACTGAGTCCGTCATGACCGAGCTGCTCCGTGCACCCTGGCCCGGCAATGTTCGAGAGCTCAAGAATGTCCTGCGCCGCTCACTAGTGATGTCGGGCGGGGGGGGAGTGATCGAACGCTTAGAAAGTAGCCTTCAACCGTGTGGGCAGAACCTTGCAGCTGTGCGAATCCAATGCGAACCCGCTGGGAGAATTATCGACGCCCTCGTGCGCAACAAGGGTCGCCTCGGAGCGGTAGCATACGAACTCAATGTGAGCGTGCGTACCGTCCAACGTCGAATGAAAGAGAGTGGACTTCATCTCAGGGATTTTCGCGGCATCTAGGGCGCCCGAACGCAACCCATTGCATGCAACGATCCCCTCTACCAAGGAGGCTATGCACACCAGGGTCGATTTCGCTGTTCCGATATAGAACCCGAAAACAGGCTTGATTAACCTCAAAGAGAATTCCGGGCTCCTGCACTAGAATCCATCTAGCAGGTATCCGGAGGCGCTCGAATGCCGCTCTACAGATTTGATGACTTCGAACTTGATGTTGGCCTCTACCGGCTTTCTCGCGCAGGAGAGCCTGTAGCGATCGGCCCCAAACCCTTCGATCTCCTCCTTTACCTGATCCGGCACGCCCAGCGAACCATTCCGAAAGCGGAACTGATACGCGAGGTCTGGCAGGCTGAAGCCGCCAGCGATTCATCCGTACCCACCTGCATCACTGCCGTTCGCCGAGCGCTCGATGACGACCCCGACAACCCCAGGTTCATCCAGACCGTCAGAGGGCGGGGCTACCGATTCATCGGGAGCGCAGCCTCAGAACCCAAAATCCAGACCGATGCAGATCGAAAACTCGTTGCAGCCTCAAAATCGAAAGCATTCGTCGGTCGGCAAGCTGAAATGGAGTGTCTCTCCTTGGGACTTTCCCAGGCCCTGGGTGGCGATCCACAGACGTTTCTGCTGTTGGGCGAAGCTGGGATGGGGAAAACCCGAATTATCGAGGAATTTGCCCACCGAGCCGCAGTGCGAGGGGTCTCCGTATTGGTTGGAAGATGCCGAGAAGAGGAGGGATCTCCCGCCTTCTGGCCGTGGATCCAGATCCTGCGCACACACATTGAATCGGGCCACCAGGAAACGCTGAGTAGTCTAAAGCCCTACGCAGCTGTGATCTCCCAGATGCTTCCTGAACTTCGCGAGCTGTTTCCAACTATCGCCCCTTTACCCCATGTCGAGGCCGAGCAGGCGCGCTTTCGGCTTCTCGATTCCATAACAAGATTCTTGCAGGCATCGGCGAAACAAAAACCTCTCGCTTTGATGATCGATGACTTGCACCGTGCCGACACGTCGTCACTCCTACTTCTCGAATTCCTAGTTCGCGACATGCGTAGCTCGCCCATATTCATACTCGGGGCATACCGCGATCTCGACATCGTCGGTGACACGACACGAGAACAATGCCTTACACGAGTGGCGCGCATGGCCACGACCAGGTCCATTCAACTAGCCGGAATTTCGCGCAGCGCCGTAAGCGAACTCGTCGGCCAACCAGGCGATTCCGAACTCGTCTCCGCGCTCTACGAGCAAAGCGCCGGCAACCCTTTCTTCCTAACCCAGCTCGTCCAAATGCTCGAAGTCGAGCCCGGGGAACTGGGGGACAAGTCAGCAGATGAATGGCGATTCGCGCTACCCACCGGAGTCAAAGATGCGATCGCTTCACAATTAAGCGGTTTGCCAGCCCAGACGCGCGAAACATTAACCGTTGCGGCCGTTATAGGGGGCGACTTCACACCCGCACTGCTCGCGCGGGGCCTCGGGATCCCGATCCCGAAAGTTATCGAGCAGCTCGAACCCGCAATTACGGCTCGGTTGATCGAGGATGCCCGACACCGACCTGGTAGCTATCGGTTCTCCCATGCGCTCTTGCGCGACGTCGTTTACGACCAGATCCCCAAACTCGATCGGGGCCGGCTGCACAAGAAAATCGGCGAAGCGCTCGAAGCGCTCCACGTGTCCGATCTCAATGCCTGCATCGCCGAACTCGCATTTCACTTTGCAGAGAGCGCCGGCTTGGGCGACGCCGGCAAGGCCATTGCTTACTGTATCGCCGCAGGAGAAGAAGCAGCCTCGCGCCTGGCGCACGAAAATGTGCCGGAACACTTTCGGAGCGCGCTCCGGCTTATGGATTTCCAGGACGTCGCCGACCCACGCAATCGCTGCGAACTGCTCATCCGACTCGGCGGAGCGGAGATGCGCATCGGAAAGCGTGAGGCGTCGAGGAAAAGCCTGCTACACGCGGCAAACATCGCGCGGCAGATCGACGCACCAGAACTTCTTGCTCGAGCAGCACTTGGACTCGCTCCCGGGTTTTTTACGATCGAGGTTGGCACCTATGACCCAGAACTAGAGTCGCTCTTGAACGAAGCCAGGTCCGCGATGCCCAAAATGCAAGGTGATTTACTCGTCCAACTGACGGCGCGCCTTGCCATGGCAGCCGTTTGGTCAAACACGAATGAAAGTTGCGACGAACTGAGCGCAGCCGCGCTCATTCTCGCTCGCGATGTTCAAAATCCCGTTACGAAAGCGTACGCTCTCCGCGCCCGACATGGCGCGCTTTGGGGCCCTGAGCGATTCGAAGAGAGACGACAGCTAATCTTTGAATTAGGCGAACTCTCCCGCGCCTCTGGTGATGCTGAAATAGCCCTCATGCACAGGATCCTAAATATCACAGCACTCCTTGAGCAGGGGGATATCGTCCGTGTCGACCATGAAATAATGGAATACACAACATTATCAAACAATCTCCAGCTACCACACGCACGATGGTATGTCAGCCTCTACCTCGCCATGAGAGCTCTTATGGAGGGCCGGTACGAAAGTGCAACCACTGCCGCAAATCAATTTCTTGAATTAGGTAATCGCGTCCAGGATTCGAATGCGTCGCAAAGCTTTGGCGGGCATTTAATTTTGCGACTTTGGGAAAATAATCGCCTAGATTCAGTCATCAATCTCCTCGCCCAATTCATCGCTGAGCATCCAATGATGCCAGCCTGGAAATGCGTAGCTTCTTTTTTCTATAGTGAGAATAACAATCCTGATGGAGTTCGGATCTTTGACTCTCTTGCTGAACTCGGATTTGACAACATTCCTCTTGATGAAACATGGGCGATTTCTATTCAGATGCTGACCAATGCCTGCTGTAACGTCGGGAACGCGGCTAGAGCTGAGCAGCTATATGACCTCTCACTCCCAGGAAAAATGCACCATACAATTGTTGGATATGGCGTCATGTCGTTCGGATCCCGCGCACGAGAACTGGGAAATCTTGCGAGCCTCATGGGGCGGTTCGAGGAAGCCGAGGAGCATTTTGAACTGGCGATCACCCAGAACCGGAAGACTGGTGCGGCGCCGTGGGTGGCTCGTTCGCAGTACGACTACGCGATGATGCTCACTCAGCAGCGGGACCCGACACTCACGGGCCGAATTCGCGAGTTGGTCACTGAAGCGCAGCAAGCGGCAAAACTGCTCGGAATGGTTCGGTTGAAACTCCAGGTAGAGGATCTCATCAAGGAGTTGTAGGCGAATTCCACTTGTTAAATGCGCACAGGGCTGGGACTCCAGCAGGCTAGAGGAGCTACAGAGCGCATTCCAGCGTATCGGGCGAGTTACTACTGAAAGGGATGACGACAAAGTGACATGGATTGGCGTTTTCCATGTCGCTATTGGCATCTCTCGCCACAGGCCAGCCAGTAATATCTTCCTTGCGAATATCGGGGCGAAACGCGCTGGATCACGCTTGTGCAAAAGCGCTTCTAAGAGCCCGATTTTTCTAGAGAATTAGTTTCACAACTACTGTCCACTGAAGGCCCCACCAACCCAAGAGTTATGCGTTTTGGATCGCGCGTTGGCACGGTCATTGCTGATAAGTACCCCACGGTTCGGCTGCAGCGAACTCCGCGAAGTCACTTTTTAGTAAGTGAACTCCGCACCGCGCAGCGGTGGAACTCACACAATCACTTTTCGAAAGCTCATAAATGAAGACGCCTCCTCGCCTCCTGTTGATCGATGTCAGCCAGCACTACTACGGCGCGTTTTCCGATTGGGCCGCGGAACAGGGCGTCGAGGTGGTCGTCTGTGATCGACAAACCATCGCGGAATATTCGCGTGAGACCGTGCTCTGCGTCTATCAATCCTACCAGGGGGAAGACATCCTCAATTGTGCGTGCGATCTCGTCAGCGAGGCTCGGTTGGTGCCGTTGGTGATCCTCGCACCCAAAATCAGCATCTTGGAGGCATCTCAGCTCATGGAAGCCGGGGTGCGAGATGTGATTCGAATTCCTGCGGCAG
>SMVA01140790.1_pt1 | contig 18382 bp, 18 predicted proteins | sample 2456451 | NCBI WGS metagenome assembly SMVA01 (sample SAMN11095933, study PRJNA526329) | marine sediment metagenome | biome: Marine sediment; feature: Surficial sediment; material: Deep marine sediment; isolation source: Hadal surficial sediment | place: Pacific Ocean | collected 2014-05 | depth...
ACCCGAAAATCAGGGTCAGATCGGACGATCGGCCTTGACTTCCGCCCTCCGGCCGAACACCTCTATGTTGCTGCCTGGACGGCCCCCGCACCGATTACAGGAGAACCTCGCCTGACGATTCGAACCCCCGTGCTGGTATTGATCGCCGCGATTCCTGCCGTGTTGTTGACGGTGGACAATCTCGAAGCGCAGGCCATGGTGCCACCAGGCGATACGTATGTCGAAGGGTCCGGTATCGCCCGATCCGGCTCAATGGCCCGTTGGCAACTCCCACCCTCAGGATCGCGGGTATTGCACGTGTACTTCGGGCCCCCTCCCGCACAGCGCGCAGATTACTGGAACGAGGCCCGCCGGGCGTTAAACGTGTGGGAGAGCATTCCCGGATTCCCCCTGAGATTCCGGACAGTACGACGTGCCGACGAAGCTGACATCGAGTTTCGCTGGATCTCCAGGTTCTCGACAGCACAGGCCGGCTCAACGCATCGGCAGCTGGATGACTCAGGTTCCATAGAGCGTGTTTCCGTGACGCTTGCAAACGCGCATTCCGATGGAATCAGGATGAGCAACGAATTCATTCGGCTCGTGGCACTGCACGAGGTCGGACACGTCGTGGGTCTTCCACATAGCGAGAACCCGGCAGACACCATGTATCCCGGCAACCGCAACCTGGAGCTCTCGCAACGCGACATTCGCTCGGTGCGGACACTTTACGATCTACCCGTCGGCGAGGTGCAATGAAGATCTATACGAAGACAGGGGACCGGGGTGACACGAAGCTTTATGGTGGGGTCACCGTACCCAAGCACGATGCGCGAGTCGAGGCATACGGGACGGTAGATGAACTCAACGCCGTACTCGGCAATGTCATTGCCCTCGATCCGCGGGGAGACCTCGGCACTGGAGGCCTTGTCGAGATCCAGTCTGATCTCCTGACACTCGGTTCGCTTCTCGCGGCCGCCGATCCGGAGCGTGCGATGAAGAAGGGAACGCTTCCGGAAATTTCGGCCGACCGCATATCGGATCTTGAGGCCTGGATCGACAGGCTGGATTCGGAATTGCCACCACTGGATGCGTTCATTCTTCCGGGTGGTTCGATGGCGGGAGCCCAACTGCATGTCGCCCGCACCGTGTGTCGAAGAGCCGAACGAGCGATCACCCCCCTCCTCAGTGAACGACCCGAGCTCGGTCAGGTGATTCTGCCGTTCATTAATCGGCTGTCTGACTTGCTGTTCATGCTGGCACGATCCGTGAATATCCTTTCGGGAGCAGAGGAAGCCCGCTGGGAGCCGATGCGAAGGCGCCGGCCCGACAGATAGCACGCGGAGAATACACGGATCCAGGCAATGAAAGATCTTCAGGATCAAAGCTCTGTGAACCTGAAGTCCGACGCCGCAGACGTTTCTATCGATGAAGTCGATCGTGAAACGGTACGCCGGATTGAGGATTTCGTCACCGCCCTGTTGAAAGATTACAGGACGCGGCAGGCATATGTCCGGGGTAATCAGCTGATCGAGCGGTTTCACGGGGCTCTCCTGAATGACCTTATCGAACTGTGGGAAAGTCTCCCCCATCTCACACTTACCATCGACGAAGGACAGCTCTTCTGGCGGTCCCAGCCTGTCTACGACCAACCGATCGGACACGACAACTTCGCCTTCATGTTCTTCCGCGAGGGGATTCGGACCCTCGCATTCCTTCCCGGCTGCGAGCAGGGCGAATTGCGCGAATTCGTGGAAATCCTCGCAAATGTGCGCCGTGGAAGCTTTTCGGACCTGCTGGCGACCCTCTGGCACCGGGACTTCTCGTTTATCCGAATCGAGTACGTGGACGTTGGCGAGGATGAAGGCATGGAGGTGCCTGCGGGAGACAGGAACGCGGGGGCAGGCGAGACGATAGCGGACATGTCAGAGATCAGCCGCGTCGTAGAAGCGGGGCCGGTTTCGACCGAGGTAGACGACGCGTTCCACCAGATTCTGCTGTCTGATGCTGACCAGGCATACCTGATGAGAGAGGTTGAGCTCGACGAAGAACGAGACCTGGTCCATGACGTCACCCTGGCTCTGCTCGACCAGTTCGAAATGCGTGACCATGAGCGACGTCAGCAGGTGGTAGACATCCTCCGAAGATTCCTCCCCGACCTGCTTGCCATTCCCGACTTCAAGACGGTTGCGCTCATCGTAAACGAGCTGCAGCTGCTGGCGAACAAGACGGGCGAACGTGATACGCAGGAGCTCGTCGTTGCCCTGCTGCGCGACATGAGCGAAGCGATGGCAGCCCTCGTCAGCACGGCGGCCGAGGCATTCGGACAAGATCCTGAAGTGGATGAGGTAGATGCTCTGCTCGGAGCATTGCAGGCCGAAGCCCTGCCAACATTGGTGCGAGCCCTTCCGTCGGTATCCGACCCTTCGCTGCGTGGCCGAATAGAGCAAGCGATCGACAGCCTTGTAGCTCGGTTCCCGGCGCATCTGATAGAACTCTTGATCGCCGACGACCCGGTGTTGGCCGCCGAATCTGCGTTGATTCTGGCGCGACTGGGCGTCGTCTCAGCCGTTCGGGATCTGATTCGACTCGCGAGCAGGCCCGAAACCGTTGCACGGCGCGCAGGAATCGAAGCGCTTGCAGTCATGCCGGCTGACGAGGCAGGGCCCATCGTTCTCGGGGCGCTCGACGACCCCGATTGGACGGTACGCAAGACAGCGCTCCAGTCGATCACTCGCCTTACCCCGGTGGGTGCGGCACGAGATCTCCGGCAGCGCATCTCGAGCCGGCGCTTTGCCGGCCGCGATGAGGTGGAGCAGGCTGCCTTCCTGATGGCGCTCGTGGCTGTCGGACCGGAAGAATCCGTTCCTGAACTCGCTCAGCTTCTAAACGGGCGCGGACGCTGGGGCGGCAAGCAAGCGGCAATCGTAAGGGCCGGCGCGGCACGAGCCCTGGCATCCGTTGGGACACCAGCAGCGGCGCAGGAGCTTGAAAAGGCAAAGAGCGACCGTAACTCGACCGTGGCAAATGCTGTCCAGCTGTGCTTGCGGCATCTCGAGCAGACTCATGAGGTGCTTCCCGACGAGGACGAAGAATGAACACGAAGAAACCGAAGCAGGGCGTCAACACGGCGGTACTCACGGCAATGTACAACGCCACGAAAGCGCTGCAGCTGTATCCCGTGGAAAACGAAATCGTAGGGCGCTCGTTATCAGAGTTGCAGGGTCTCGTGGACAAGGTGTTTGAGCGAGAGGGCGGACTCGCGGTATGGGTTGCCGGCAACTACATGTTCGTCAATGACGTCCAGGTCCGCGTAGACCTGACGGACTACGCGACGCTTGCGGCCCTGCGTGGAGCATTTCTGGGCCACGGGATCGGTCGGATCGAGTTCCAGAAGGGGATCCGTTCCGACGACTGGATCGTGTTTCTCACGGAGTTGACCTCTGCTACGCAACCGGGGGTCTCTCAGCTCGAGGCGTTCCAGGCGACGCTGCGTGACGGGGGCGTTACGCGCATCATCGTGGGTCCGACAGCCGCTCTGTTCAGTGGCGCACAGGACAGCAGTGGTCTCGAGGCTGCCCGACGCACGTATGCCTACTCCGTAAAGGCAGCGCACGAGATGATGAACGGTCTCGTGCTGGGGAAGGCGATCGGGGCCCAGCGGGCGGAGCGGGCCATTCTCAGAATCGTCGATCAGGTGCTGCAGGATCGCGCCGCCATGCTCGGCATGCTCACGATGGCAGACTACGACGATCGTTCGTTGACCCATGCGGTCAATGTGTCCATCCTGTCGGTAGCCCTCGGCGAACATCTCGGGTTCGGCCGAAAACAGTTGTTCGACCTCGCGTTTTCGGCGTTATTTCACGATATCGGCAAGGTCCTTATACCCACGTCAGTCCTCAACAAAGAGAGGTTTCTGAGCAAAGAGGAGTGGCGCATGGTAAGCCAGCACCCGGATTTTGGACTGTTGATTCTGTTCGACATGGAGGGCCTGAGAGAACCCCCGTACCGGGCCATGCTTTCCACATATGAGCATCACATGGGCACGAATCTGGCGGGCTATCCTCGCGTGATCCGACGGCGACGCCAGGGTCTGTTCGCCAGAATCATCGCGATCACCGAAGCCTATGACGCAGCGGTTTTCAGAGTCAACGAGCGGGTCACGCCGTGTTCGCCGGACGAGGTGATTCGTCAACTCCTGGGTGAAGATACCGGCATGTACGACAGGGTTCTCGTGCGAGCGTTCACGAGCATGATGGGCGTCTATCCGGTTGCCACTCTCGTAATCCTCGACACGGGTGAGCTGGGCATTGTCGTCGCACCCAACTCGAACCCCAAGGCGATCTCACGACCTCTCGTTCGCCTCGTATCGACGGAAGACGGTACGCGGATCGGTGACGGGCCGATCAGGGATCTCACTGAAGTCGACCCCGCAGACGAGAGCTTCGTCCGATCCATCGCACGTTCGGCGGATCCTGGACGCTACGGGATCAAGGTGTCAGACTTCGTCGCATGAACGCGGACGAACCGACACGTAATCCATTTCGTTTTGAGCCTCGACCCGGGGCCGTATTGCGCGGTGACGTGTGGAACCCGTCGCCGAATGCCGCGTTACCCGGCGCGGCAATCGTCGTCTGTCACGGATTCAAGGGATTCAAGGACTGGGGATTCTTTCCGTTTACCAGCCGAACCCTGGCCGAACAACTCGGATGTCCCGTGGTCTCGTTCAACTTCTCGGGCAGCGGAATCGGTGACGACCTCGAGACGTTTTCGGAGAGCGAGGCCTTCGGCCACAATACGTTCAGCCTTGAACTGGCCGATCTGAACGCCGTGCTGGACGGGCTGCGGTCGGGACGACTCGGAGATCTGTCCTGTCAGCCTGTCGACCGGATTGGCGTCCTCGGTCATAGCCGGGGTGGAGTGGCGACGATTCTCAGCGGAGAGCACCCGGATGTCGTGGCGTTGACGACCTGGGCTGGCGTCGCCTCACCCATGAGATATGCGGAATTGTTCGAAGGCCTCGGGCCGGGAGATTTCGTGGAAATCAAGAACGCGCGTACGGGCCAGATCCTCCCGCTATATATGGACGTCGTTGATGACCTGACGGCCAACGCTGAACAGTTCGATCTCGAGGCCTCGTTGGGCCGCAGCAGGGTCCCTCTGCTGGTCGTTCATGGAACGAAAGACCCCACCGTGCCGCCGAGCGATGCCGAACGGCTGGCTGCCGCCGCACCGGGAAGCCGGTTGGCGTTCATCGAAGGAGCCGGTCATACGTTTGAAGTCGGCCATCCGTTTGCCGGACCCTCGCCGGAGTTCGCCCAGGCTCTGGCCCACACGAGTCAGCACTTCGAGCATCATCTCGCCACAGATCGCTAGCGGGCCAGCCGCGGGTCGCTAACCGGCAAACCAGATTCAATCCAGCTTGTACAGCGTTAGATCCCCTGTCCGATGTACGACCGGGAAGGGGAGTGATCGGCTCGCGCTGCCCACGAAGTAGTCTACCCCGTACACGTCTCGGAACTGTTTGAGTTGCTCGACTTCAAGTCCGTACATTCGCTCCCCGATACGCTGCGCCGCACGAAGGCCGTATCCGTCGGGACTCTGCCCGCCATTGGCCAACGTCAGTCGTGTGAACCACTCGTGAATGTCTGCCTCTGACTGTGGGGAGTGCTTGTATGAAACGAACGGTGAGCGTTCGGCCCGTACGTAGAACGTTTGCTGGGAAGGGTCGATCAGAAACGTCGCGTCCGTGGGCGTGTGTATGGAGATCCAATCATACATGGGAGCATGGGCCGAATTCGCCCAACGGATCCCGGGGCGCAGGTCCGGCAGTCCCGATGCAATCTCAGCAGCAGCCGGAACCGTGAGCGCCGCGATCAACGCCAATTCCATCCAACGGACTCGAGTAACGTCCACTGGACGAACCATGGACTCAACCTGCCGGCTGAGGAACCAGGCGATCAACATCAGTGTGACGAATGGCAGCAACGAGTCGGGAAACCGGAACCAGTAGAACCGCAACAAATCGGTCAGATCCAGCGCCCAGATGAGCAAGCCGGCTCCAAACAGTCCGACGCTGGCTACCGCATAGCCAGCCAGGAATCGAATCCGCGGACACCGGGCCCGGCGATAAGCAAGAGTGACGAGAAATGCTCCGACGACCAGTTTGGCGATCCACAGACCGCCGCTCCATACGTCCGGCAACACGTGATGCGGAACCCGGAACGTGACGTAGGTGGTCCAACCGTCTCCCGCCCCGGCCCCACCCTTGAGGTGCTGGAAGACAGCGAGAATTCCCCATGCCCCTGTCAGAAGAAACGCCCACACGTGCCTGAGGTCCCGCAATTCCGCCAAGTGCGTCTTGCGATTCATCAGCAGGCCTGCGGCCGTGCAGCCGATGGCGTACAGCCCGACGAGTACATGAAAGGAAAGCGCGGCCCCGGCCGCCGCGAATGCGGCGAGCCAGCGACGGCGAACGACAGCCACGAGAGAGAACAGTACGAAGGGCCACGCCACGGTTTTCGTCTCGAATCCTCCAGTCATTCGCTCCAGAGCAACGATCGACTGATTGTTGAGAAACAGGAACAGAAACAGCAGTCCGATAGCGAAGTGGATTCGGAATGTTCGCAGAAATGCGAATGCGGCCGAGGCAAACAGAGTATGGATCACCAGTCGACCGGTGATCGCAGCTCCCTTGAAGCCAAGTACAGACACTAGCGGGCCGGTGATTGCGTTGAACACACCCCTGTATGCCGTACCGAGGTTCAGGTACCAGTCGACCGCCAGCCAGTCGGGATCAAAAAACTGGAGAGCGACGGGAAGAGCATCCACTTCATTATTGGAGAAGTCACCGAAAGAGAAGCTCCGGGCCACAACGACCAGCCAGAGGGCCATGAACTGAAGCGTTGTCACAATTCGATCGCGGCGGCACATTGGCTTACGATACGGAGACGGTTTGCGTCTCACCATCCGCAGCATTCACGGAGCGAACATGCGCACCTTGATCCGGCGCTCCGCAGTCAGTCTGTTGCCGCTGACATGCGTGATCACGACGATGGCTTGCACCTTCGAAGTAAAAGAAGGGGAAGACACGGGGCTTGAAGCCTCCGTGACGGCGATGCTGGAGCGATCGGCCGACGCGTGGAACAGGGGAGACCTGGACGCGTTCATGTCAGACTATTCCAGTGCATCGACTACCTCCTTCATGACACCGGACGGACCCGTTTACGGACCGGAACAGATCAGGACCGGCTACGAACCGGCCTTCGCCGCTGACGCTCGGCGTGACAGTCTGCGGTTTGAAGACCTGAACATCCGGCGACTTCCGCCGCTGATCGGCCTCGCTACGGGCAGGTATGTCCTGCACCGGGACGGCCGGGTCACGGCAACCGGCTGGTTCACGGTCGTTTTGCGGCGCGTGGGTGACGGATGGCGGATCGTTCACGACCATTCCTCGCCGTCTCCGCTCCCCGAGATTCTTCCTGAAACGGAGTCAGTCGAATGAATCTGGAAGGCTCTCGATGCGTGGTAACAGGCGGCAGCACTGGCATCGGGCTCGCAACGGCAAGGCAACTCGCGGCGGCCGGTGGGCGGGTTGCGATCTGCGCGAGAACAGCGGAAACGCTCGAGGCTGCCGCCACTGAATTGCGTGAGACCGGCGCCGAGATCCTCTCGCTCCGCGTCGATGTCTCACAGGAGGAGGAAGTCGATTCGTTGGTCCGTGCCGTGAACGAGGCCTGGGGCGGCGCGGATCTGCTGGTTAACAACGCCGGAATCGGAGTTTTCGGGACGTTCGTGGATCTGGACATTGACGATTACGACCGGGTATTCGGCGTGAACGTGAGAGGGTTGTTCCTGTGTTCTCGCGCGTTCGCACCGGGGATGGTCGAGCAGGGCGGAGGCGTAATCGTCAACGTGGCATCGCTTGCGGGCAAGAACGCTTTTGCCGGCGGGGCCATATATTCCGCGTCCAAGCATGCCGTGATGGGTATGTCGAAATCGATGATGCTGGATCTCAGGCCTCACGGCGTGCGCGTGTTGACCGTGTGCCCGGGAACGGTGTATACCCCGTTCTTCGATCGAGTGGATCAGTTCAACCCTGTTGAGGAACGATCTCTTCAGGCAGATGATGTGGCGGAGATGATCCTGCACGTCGTACGGTTGTCTGAGCGTGCGACCGTCAGTGAATTCGAGATTCGAGCCGTGAACCCATGACCTCTAGGGCAGACAACGACATGAATGACAAGACAGAGACCAACGAGACAGAGACCAGCAAGACAGAGTCCAGCGAGCAAGAGTCCGGCGAGACAGAGTCCGGCGAGACAGAGACCGGCGAGGCCAATACCCTCGCGGAGCAGGTGCGGGAAGCACTCAAGGGCGTAATCGACCCCGAACTCGGCCTGAACATCGTCGACCTGGGACTGATCTACGACGTAGAAGTCGAAGATGGCCAGGCGACGGTGACCATGACGCTCACCAGTCCGGGATGCCCGGCAGGAGGGATGATCATGTCCGGCGCGCAGGAAGCTGCCCGCGGAACAGAGGGCGTCGAGGATGCGGACGTCCGGCTGGTGTGGAAGCCGTTCTGGACCCCTGACCGCATTGATCCCGATGTAAGGGCAGCGCTCGGATTCTAGCCGGCAGTGACGAAGTGTTGACGTCAACCCCGTAACCTCGATCTCGCAGGAGGTCGAGGTGAGGTCGGCCGTGTCCGACGGGGGCGCCGGATGCTCCGTCGACCCGCCTCTACTTCCGGCATCGCGGGCACGATCGGTTCGCTTCCGCGACCCCCTTGCCTAGATTGCCCCCCATGTGGTTCCGTCTATTGCTCGCATTCACACTCGTACCGCTCGCCGAATTGTGGCTCTTGCTGCGCATCGGCTCGGTACTTGGAGGCCCCTGGACACTGGCGCTCGTCGTCGTTACGGGTGTGGCAGGGGCGACGCTGGCGCGTCGTGAAGGAGCTCGGGCCTGGTCGGCCGTGCAGGCCGAACTGGCCGCGGGCAAGCTCCCCGGACGGGAACTAATACAGGCCTTGCTCGTTCTCGTAGCCGGAATAGTACTGGTAACCCCGGGCGTGCTTACCGATGTGGCGGGACTGGCCCTTCTGATCCGCCCGATCAGATCGGCAGTCGTCCGCGGATTGGAACGGCGCTACGGCAGCAAGCTCGAAGCACGCATCGATGCCGAGGCATCGGCGAGTGGTCGAATCATTGAGATCTGATGGAGGATCGAATGAAGAATGGAATGAATCCGGAACTCGGTCTGGTGATCCTGCGGGTCGTTCTCGGCGTTATCTTCATCGCGCACGGCTGGCCGAAGATCGGCGGCATGGAAGGTACGGCGGCGTATCTCGGCGGCCTCGGTATCCCGTTCCCGTTGATTGCCGCCTGGGCGGTGATGATTCTTGAATTAGGGGGTGGCATCCTCCTTCTGGTCGGTTTCCTCGTCACGCCGGTGGCGCTGCTTCTCACCGCGCACATGCTACTCGGCATCGTGCTCGTCCATGCTGCAAACGGCTTTTACGTCCTTGGCCTGGGCACCGGGGGCATGGAATTCAACCTGCTGCTGGCGGCCTCCGCCATGATGCTCGTGTTCGGCGGACCCGGACTCGCCGCATTCGATAGCCGCAATTCTGCCTGATGCTGGATGGCTCGGTCGTCGTCTCCCGGCTCGCCGCACAGAGTCGAGAGGGCGCTGATTCGGACGCGCTTCTGCATTCTGCGGACCGGCAGATCGAAGCCACATCGGATCGGTTCGATTGGGTCGGCATTTATCTGCTCTAGCGCGACGTTCTCACGCTGCACAATTTTGTCGGAGCACACACGGAGCAGACACGGATCGCACCCGTCCCCGCCTGCGCGAACGCTGAATTGACTCACACTCGGGCGGCTACTCCAGCCGTCCGAGCGCCCAGGCCGCGTGCTCTCTGACGAGCTCCGAATCATCATCCAGGCAGCGACGCAGCACAGGGATCGCGTCCGGCCTGCCGCTGTTCCCGAGACCGACGCACAGGTTCCGCAGCATGGCGTCACGACCGGGCCGGGCGAGAGGTGTGTCCCCGTAGGCCTCCCGGTAGGCGTCCGCGTCCAACTCCAGCAGCTCCTCAGCCCACTTCCGCAGAGTAGGAAACTCGGCGGGTTTTCCTGGTTTCAGCGCCGTCGGGTCGCTGGGCTCAGGCTCCGAATTCCACGGGCATACGTCCTGGCAGATGTCGCAACCGAACACCCGGTTTCCGATCGCGGGGCGCAGCTCCTCCGGTATGGAACCGCGCAGTTCTATGGTCAGATAGGAGATGCACCGGCGTGAGTCGATGACGCGCCCCTCGAGGATCGCGTCGGTAGGGCAAGCGTCGATGCAACGCCGGCATGTCCCACAGTGGTCCGGGACGAAGGGGGGATCGGGTTCAATGTCGAGTGTCGTAAGCAATTCTCCCAGCAGGAACCACGAGCCCAGCCGGGGATTGATGAGCATCGAATTCTTGCCGATCCACCCTAATCCGGCGCGTTGCGCGTGGTCCCGTTCCAGGACGGGTCCGTAGTCCACGTACCGGCGCACGAGAGCATCGGGATCGATCGCCCGAACCTCTTCTGCGAGGCCGTCCAGGCGTTCCTCGAACCAGTCGTGATAGTCGATCCCGCTGGCATATCGGGCCACGATCGGATGATCCGGTTCACAATGGACGGAATCGGGTCCGGCAGATACAGAAACCGGGGCATAGGACAGTGACGTAACGATGACCGTCTGGCAGTCGGCGAGCGCTTCGTGTGGGTCGAGTCGCCGTCGCACGGCATCGGGGCGGGCCATCCATGACATCTCACCGTGGTGACCGGCCTCCAGCCACTTGAGATATGTATCCGCATGTTTCGGCGGTTGAGCGGGCGCGAACCCGATCGCAGTAAACCCCAAACGGCGACCCGCTTCACGCAGCCGCTCGGCTGCAGCACGAGCTCCCGCCGATTCAGTCAAAGCTGCCGGCGCTCGGACACAGATGTGCCAGTTCGCAGCCGGCGCAGTCGGGGCGCCGGGCGTCGCACCGCGCGCGGCCATGCAGGATCAGGCGAAACGCGAACGGTATCCACTGATCTCGTGGCAGAACCTCCATCAGGTCGCGTTCCACCTTCACGGGATTCGTTTCGTCCGTCAGGCCAAGCCGGGCCGCGACACGCTTCACATGGGTGTCCACGACTACGCCTTCAGCCTTATCAAAAGCGTTGCTCAGCACGACGTTTGCGGTCTTTCGCGCGACTCCGGGCAGCTCGATCAGCTCGTCCATGGTATCCGGCACGACCCCGGAATGAACGGCTACGAGTCGCGCACCCAGACCCCGGATGTTCTTCGCCTTGTTGCGAAAGAATCCGGTCGAATGTATGAGCGTCTCCAACTCCTCGCGATCCGCTTCCGCGTAATCGAATGCCGCTGGATATCGGCTGAACAAAGCAGGCGTGACCTTGTTCACGCGCTCGTCTGTGCATTGCGCGGACAGGATCGTCGCCACCACCAACTGAAGCGGGTCTTCGTAATCGAGGCTGATATCCGTATCGGGATAGGCAGAGGCCAGGAGCGGGGCCATCTCAGCTGCCCATGCACGCCGGGATTCGAGCGAGCCGACGCGCCGCTTCCGCTCAACCATCAAGTTTTTCCAGTCGATCGATCCACCGCAGTACATGGGTCAGCCGTATCAGCCCTGGTGGCTGACCATCGAGTTCTACCAGGGCGGGGCCGTCGCCCAGGACGCGCAGCATTTCAATCGCCTGGTTGAGTGGTGTGCTGGCTGCGAGTCGCGGCAACTCCGCCAGCGGCGTCATCACCTCGAACACGGGCACGACGTCCCGACGGGCGTGGGGAACGTCACCGGCAGACTCGACGGTCAGGGCCCCTACCGCCTCACCATCACGCTCGACCAGGAATACGTCGCCGGAACTCCTGAGAGCGTACTCGACGAATTCAGTCACCGACGAGGCAGCACTGACGGGAGCCGGCGGTTGCCCGAGCGCGACCGCCACCTGGAACTCCGCCAGGGAAGCCTGGCGCGCGCGATGTCTGTTATTCCGCAAGGCGCTCGTAGCCGCACCGGCGAGAAACCACCCGAGGAATGCCGCCCATAATCCGGCCAACGTACTGCCCGCCAGGAACAGCCAGCCCCCCAGACCTATCAGCGCCCAGGCGAATAGCCGACCGACACCGGCAGCCCAACTCGTCGCCTTCGTGAGGTTGCCCGTCACCTGCCACAGAATCGACCGGAGAACACGTCCCCCGTCGAGCGGAAACGCGGGGACCATGTTGAACACGGCGAGGATGAAGTTGAGCTGCGCCAGTGTCGCCGCCAGTAGCCGGGCCTCTTCAAATCCGGCAGAGGCCGCGCCCACGGCACCCACATGGAACAACCCCGCAAGCGCGAGACTCGAGAGCGGGCCGACGATCGTCAACACGAACTCGTCCATCGGCCGCTGCGCTTCCATCCGCATCTCGGCAACCCCGCCGAAAATGAACAGGGTAATCCGCTCAACCGGGATTCCCCGGGTCTGCGCCATGAGCGCGTGAGCCAGCTCATGGATCAATACGGACACGAACAGCAGCAGCGCCGCCGCCAGTCCGAGCAGCCAGCTGACCGGCGCTCCCAGGCTTTGCCCGAATTGAAACGCGAACGTCCAGGTCAGCAGGACGAGCACGACAAACCACGACCAGTCGAGACGTAGCCGGATTCCGAACAACCGCCCGGCTTCGATGCCGCCGCGCATCATGACTGTTCGCTCTCCCACAGGGACTGATACAAGCCCTTGAAGTAAATCAGCGGATCATCATCGATGTCGCCAGGGATTTCCAGGTGAACGACGCGGCCAAAGAACACGGTGTGATCTCCAACGGGAATCGCCCGCTCGACGAGGCACTCACACACCGCGAGCGCACCGGACAATACCGGACATCCCGCAGAGCCTGCCCGCCATGACACGCCGACGAACTTGTCCATCGCCGAGCTACTGAACCGTCGTGCGAGATCCGCGTCTGCTCGTCCAAGGAAATTGAGAGCGAACCGTCGGCCGGCCGTAATCGCTTCGTGAGTCGCCGAGCTGGATGCCAGGCTGGCCAGGACGATCGGCGGCTCGAGCGATACGGAACACACGGCCGTGGCCGTGAGCCCGTACGGCGTACCGTCCGCAGCCGCCGAGGTCACGATGCTGACTCCCGCGGCCAATCGACTCATCGCCTCGCGAAACCGGGTCGGGTCGACCGTATCAGGGAACTGGTTCACGCCCCTCCGACTCGAGTTCGAGAATCCACAGTCCCGAATTGAGGTCGCTGACGAACAGCGAACCCTTGTAGGGCTGCGGACCCCAGGACATGGTCGTATTGGGTGGACTGGACGCGGGAGATTCCGTCATGAACCAGCCGATCTCACGCCCCTGTCTGTACAGATCGCCGCGTAACTCTCCGCTGATGTCAACGACTCTGACTCCTGCTTGATAATAAGCGACGTACAGGCGGTCGTCCTCCACCCACATGTTATGCGCACCCGCCTCTGGAACCCGGTAGTAGGCAATCTCATGCGGACGCTCGATCTCCGTGACGTCAATCACGTGCACGTAACCCCGGGGACCGTTTACACACTCGGCGCATCCGAAGATTTCGTCAGCCACGAATACCCAGTTCCGGTACCGGATCGCATGGTGCGTGTTGCCATAGGACTCCGCTCCGAGGCGAGTGTGATACTTATGCTGCGACACGAAGCGTGGCTCGGTGGGTGTCCCCCCTCTGATTCCGGCTCCGACGTCGAGAATCACGAGACCGTCGTTCCAATAGCTCAGGTAGGCCAGGCCGTCCTGCACCATGACGTCGTGAAGCGAGCGGCCCTCCGACTCGAGACCCCACCTGCCTGCATGACGGGGAGAGGATGGATCTGAAATGTCAATGATATGCAGGTCTTGCGTGCCGTTATGCACGGCATATACCAACTCACCCTCGATCCAGACGTTGTGGACTCCGCCCGTCAGATTCTCGGTGAAGTGCGTGATGAATCTCGGGTGGGCCGGGTCGAGAATGTCGAACAGGGTGATGCCGTTACGGCGACTCGACGCTCCTTCACTCGTCACGACGGCGATCGTTGCGTTGCCGTTGATCTTCACGTCGTTCACGCGCCGACCATCCAGCTTGAGCGAGTCCGTGAGTACCGGCTTGGCCACGTTGGTTACATCCCACGTATACATCGTGGCCGCAGCAAGCGTCCCGGTATAGGCGTAGTCACGCCCATCCACACCCTCGAACACCCAGAGATCCGTCGTAGCACCGGCACCCGCCGGAACGGTCCGGTTGGCCACGGCCCTCACTTGCTCTCTCGGCGAGCGCGAACGAGCACGAACCTCTACCAGCCCGGCCAACTCACCGAAGGTCGCGGTCACGCGATACAATCCCGGAGAGTTAGCGACGAACGTGCCGTCTGACTCAACGAGTGCCGATCCCCAAGGATCACCACGCACCTCCGCGACGGACCATTCAATCTCCGCGTCCTCGACGACCGATCCGCCAGCATCAAGAGCCGCCACCGACAGATGAACCACGTCGCCTACCCGTACATCCGATTCCCGGGGGGTGACAGAGAGACTCCGCACCGGATTCGGGACAACCCGAATGTCTCTCGATGCCGAGATTCCTTCGGACTCGACTTCCACTCGGGCAACTCCTGGCCCGACTGCCTGAATCCGACCATTCGGACTGACCCGGACGACGGACGCATCGGTAGAGTGCCAGGTCAACAGCGGGGGCGCTTCCCGACGGCCAAACTCCGTGTACGCCGATGCCGTAGCCGTCGTCCGCGTGCCCTCATACATCTGCGCGGATACTAGAATGTCAATCCGCTGGAGGGGCGCCGGAAGGACGGTCATCTCGGTCGAACCGCGTGCCACTCCGGGTACAGGCACGGCCTCGATCAGGGCTTGTGCGGTGATAACCGCTGGACCCTCCCGAACGGCCACGACGGCCGCGCCATCATCGATTACGCCGAGGATGCGACGTGGGGTTCGAATTCGAAATCCGACTCCGGCAACAATCTGGCCATCTACTCCCAGCGCGTGCACGACGACGCGCGCCGTGTCTCCCACGCGGATGGACGACGGCTCCACGATGAGTACCACTTCTACGATGCCCGGCCCCGGCTCCGGTCCCTGCTCTGTCTCCGGACGAGCCGCCGACACCGGTGCCGCCGCTGGTGGTGTTGGCGAGACTTCCGGAACCTCTACCTGACTCGAAGCGCACGCCGACATGACGAACCACAGACAGATCGCCGCGATGGGGCTGCAGATTTGTTTCTTCATTCAGTCTGTGACTCCGTCGCGTCTGTCGGTCCGGACATCCGGGTGGCCAGGAATCGGTTGAGTGCCAACAATATGACCAGCACCACAGCCCACTGGATGAGCACCGTCCCGACGTTGAAACTGGAGAACAGGGTGAGCGTGGCCCGAAGGTCCCCGCCTTGCACCGCCTGCCATAACCACCAGACCGTGAGCACGACAGATTCCACCAGCACGAACCGCATCGCCCAGTTCCACCAGCGTCCGATCACTATGTCGCTGCCGGGCTGGTTGATCAGTGTGATGCGGAACCGGTCGACACCGTACTTCATCACACCGAACGCGAAGAAGAAGCCTGACACCATCAGTCCGACACCCCATACCCAGTCCTGGTTCTGGAAGAACGGCAGGGACAGCGCAGACGGCACGCCGAACAGGAATCCGGCGATTCCGACCAGCATGATCGCTCGCTTGCGGATCAGGCCCGCGTCCATCAACACCCGGGTCGCCAGTTCGATCATCGCGATCAGGCTGCTCCATGCCGCGAACACGAGCGCCAGGAAGAAGAACACCATGAACATGTTGCCGGCCGGAATCTGCGCGAACAGCTGTGGCACCCAGATGAACGTCAGTCCCTCGTTGCCCGCTCCTACGATGGTCCCCGCGGCTGCCGGCATGATCGCAAACACCGTGCACAGGACCATGATCCCGGCCAGCAGGGAAACCGCGTTGTTGCCGAACCCCAGTACGAACGCGTTGAGCGCCGTGTCCTCGGTTTTGCGCAAATACACGGCGTACGCCAGCACGAGACCCCACCCCGCACCGGTGTCCCACGCATTCTGGGTCAACGCCTGGAGCCAGATCTCAGGAGTCGCGAGGTCGGACCAGGTCGGCGTGAACATGAACGCGAGGCCCGCGGCAGCCCCGGGAAGCGTCACGGCACGCACGGTCAGGACGAGCACGAGAATGAGCAGGCCGGGGATGAGGATGCGGGCCGCTCGCTCAATCCCCTTCACACCACGGGCCACGACGAACACACCGAGTCCCATGGCGATCGCGTGAGTGAGTACGGCGGCGGGAGATCCGACGTAGCCCTCCCAGAAAGTCATCGCCGCCTCCGGCGAAGTCATCGGAATGCCTTGCGACAGCGATCCCCACAGGTAGCGCAGAGTCCAGCCCATGACGACCGAGTAGTAGAACATGATCGCAGTCGCCGTGAATGCGACCCATGCGCCCATCCAGGCGTAGCCCTTCCCCATCAGCATGGCGAACGCTCCGATCGGACCGCGCCGGGACGCACGCCCCATGGCGAATTCGACGAGAATCAGCGGTACCGACCAGAGCAGCAGAAACACGGCCCAGGCGAACAGGAATGACCCACCTCCGTTCGTGGCCACGATGCGGGGAAACCTCCAGATATTCCCGGTACCCACGGCCATCCCCAGCATGACGAGCATCGTTCCCCAGCGGGAAGAAAACCTTTGAGTTTCGCTCATGCCTCGTTCTCTCCGGAGCCAGGCCGGTGGTCGATTTCCGACAGCCAGCCGAGCAGTATTCGGTTGAATACGTCGGGCATCGATATGTGCGAACAGTGGCCCGTCCCGGCAATCTCGAGGTACCGGGCTCCGGGAATCAACTCCGCGATCTCCCTGGACCAGGCGACGGGAGTATACCGGTCCAGCGGCCCTTTCAGGACGAGCGTAGGAGCCTTGATCGCTCCCAGCTCCGGCCCCAAATCCTCGCTCTTGAACAGACTCACCCGCGAATCGGATGCCTTCGGATGTACCGTGCGGGGCCCGGACCACAGCACGTAGTCGATGACGCGCCGCGAGCCTGCCGATGAGTCGAACACCCACACGTTCAGTCGGCTCCAGAGGCGGGCCATCATCCGGCCGAGTACGGTGGGAAGGTAGCGAGTCGTAGCCATCGCTACCGGGATGAGGAGAGTCGCGTTCAAACCTACGTGGTCGTAGCTCACGCGGGCCATCGAGTTGGCGACGACCAGCGCGGCAACCTGCCCGGGATGCCGGACGGCAAACCGCATCCCTATCGAACCCCCGAGACTCTGACCGACGATGATCGCACGCGAGACCCCATGCCCGGCCATCAGCTCAGCCACGTCTGACACAAGGCGCTCGAAGCTCATGTCCGGAGTGACCTGATCACGAAGGTCGGCACACAACACGCGGTGGTGCTCAGCCAGCACCGGCAGCTGATAGCGGAACGTCTCCTTCATGCCATCGGCTCCGGGGATGAATACGACTGCGGGGCCTTCACCCGCATCTATCAGCCCGACAGACTCGCCATCGGAGTAAGTGAACCGGGACGTCGGAAGCGGCCTTCCGGAGTCGTCGAGAACCGGGGGTCTGCGCAGGCGGAGACTGGAATTGCGGCGTCCCATCAGCCAGAGCCAGGCTCCGCCTGCAATGGGGATAGCGAGCAGCCACCAGATCACGCAGGGACCCGATACACGGGAAATGTGCCCTCGGGACAGTCGATCGCGGCTGCCCCTGCGAACCAACCGTACTGCGACCACGGTTCGACGATCGTGAACAGCAGCCGTCCACCGGGTTGGTCGGCGGGAATCCACCAGGATCCCGCCCGAAAGCGGCGCACCTGGAGCTCTCCGATGGACGCATCGGCGACGACCTCGGGACAGACGGGATACGCCTGGACGGAGCGGCTGATCGGTCCGTTCATGCGATCGACCTGAAAGCCGTGGGCCCTGAGAGAAGCAATCAGCTCACCTTCTCCGCCCTCGATCATCCATCCCGCCGGCGTGCTCAACACCGCTTCGACCTCCACGACCGGAAGCCAGGGGCTGAGCCTCGTCCGCACCCGCAGGCCACGTTCGTTGAGTTGTACCCACGCCAGCTTCGATCCGGACGTCCTGGCTGTGTATCGAGCAGCAACGGAAAGCGAGGTGTCCGGCAGCACGGTGGCCCGTTCCACGACCCGCGTCAGGTCGACGGCCAGCAGCGCCGCGGCCTCGAGGAATGCCCGTGTCGCCACGTACATCCTTTCGGTCCGCTCCTCCAGCCCCATGATGTCACGGGAGGACGACGTTTCGACCAGAAATGATACCGCGCCAGCAAGGGCGAACGCGTTGCGGGCATTGC
>SMVA01450818.1_pt1 | contig 18374 bp, 24 predicted proteins | sample 2456451 | NCBI WGS metagenome assembly SMVA01 (sample SAMN11095933, study PRJNA526329) | marine sediment metagenome | biome: Marine sediment; feature: Surficial sediment; material: Deep marine sediment; isolation source: Hadal surficial sediment | place: Pacific Ocean | collected 2014-05 | depth...
AACGGCGAAATCCCGGCCAGGACCGCAGCACCACTCGCGAACAGAAGTCCTGCGGCACGCGCTTTCATGCCGCCTGGGCGTTGTGCCGCGCCGTTCCAACCTTTATGCCCTGCCATATCGGTTCAACCTACTGTCATCGATGACGGTTTAAACCATAGTCCACCGCTGCGCTTCAAGTCACCTCACACCTGCGCCGGCCTAACGCGGTGCGCCGCCCAGGCCCGGCATTTTGCCTTTTAGCCGCATCACATAGCCGATGATCTCGGCCACGGCTTTGTATTGCTCGGCTGGAATGGCCTTGTCCAGCTCCACGTTGTCATAGAGGGCCCGTGCGATCGGCGGGTTCTCGACCACCGGAATATCGTGCTCCTTAGCGACTTCGCGAATTCGTAATGCGATTTGGTCGGCGCCCTTGGCAACCAGAACCGGCGCATCCATGGCCTCGTGATCGTACTTGAGCGCGACGGCATAATGGGTCGGGTTGGTAATCACGACGTCGGCTTCGGGAACCGCAGACATCATGCGCCGGCGGGCGCGTTCGGTCCGGATCTGGCGCAGGCGCGCCTTGATCATGGGATCTCCTTCGGACTGCTTGAACTCATCCTTGAGATCCTGTTTGGACATGCGCATCTCTTTGTGGTGCTGCTGCTTTTGGTACAAGAAGTCGATCGCCGCGATCGCCGTCATGATCGACAGCACGCCCATCAGCACCCGGACCGCCAAGCCCTGCAGGGTGTCCATGAATTGACTCGGATCCATCGAGGTCACGAGAATGACGACTTCCCGCTCCGGCCACATGAGGACCACGATAACTGCGCCCACAATAGCAATTTTAAATACACCCTTGATGAACTCCACCACCGAGCGGGTCGAAAACAGGCGCTTCAAACCCTTAAACAGCGACAGTTTGGATAGCTTGGGCGTAATCGTCTCGGTTGAGAAGATGAAACCGTTCTGAATGATCCCTGAAATAAAGGCGGCAAGCAGCAGTACGGCAACCGGCATCAGCATGGCCAGACCCAGGCGCCCAAAGGTTTCGAGCATCAGTTCGCGCAATTCCGCGCTGCCGTCGATCCGAATGCTGTGCGGCCGGGAAATAAAAGTGTAGAGGCTTTCGGCCACGCCGCCGACGAAAGTCTTGCCGAATACGCCAATCATTAGCGTGGCCGCCAAAATCATGAACCAGTGCGTGACTTCCTGGGATTTTGCGACTTGGCCTTTTTCGCGCGCCTGATCGAGCCGGCGTTGAGTCGGATCTTCTGTTTTTTGTGAATCGTCTTGGCTGTCTTCTGCCATGACTCGCCGGGGCCGAGCGGGATCGAATCCTTGCTAGGCGCACCGCTCCCTTAAGGACCGACGAAGGGCAGCATTCGGCCCTCCAGGCTGTCGATGAACCAACGCACGGTGACTGGCAATGCGATGAACAAGACCGCGAGGCCGACCATGATCTGTAACGGCATCGCGACGAAGAAAACCTGCATCTGGGGCATCAGGCGTCCCAGCAAACCCAGGCCCAGATAGAAAATCAGGCCAACGACCACGAAGGGTGCGGCAATCTGAAACGAAAGTAGGAAGGTATCCGACATGGTGCGCGTGACCATTTCCGCGAAATCGGCCACCGGCGGCACCTGCCCCGGAACGAACAGATCGTAACTATCGACCACAGCCATCAGCAGCAAATGATGCAAATTGAGCGTCATGATCGTCAGCAGCGCGACCAAGGTCAGAAACGAGCCGGCGATCGAGCCTTGCTGGGCAGCGCTGGGATCGTTGGTCAGCGCGTTGGCCATGGAGCTCATATATCCTATCAGCATGCCGGCAGTGGTCAGCGCGGCGAGGAACATGCGCGCGATCGTCCCGATGAACACCCCGATCAAGACCTCTCCCAAGATCAGCAACATGAGCAGGGGCACGCTTTCGGGCATACCGGGAAGAGTCTTCGACAGCACCGGCGCGACCACCACGGATACCATCAGCGCAATCAGCAGGCGCAAGCGCGGCGAGACGAAGGGCTCGCCATAGCCGGGCAGCAACATGACCGCCCCGCCGACGCGCACGAAGATCAGCATAATTGCGAAGATTTCCGCGGGGAGGATCTGTTCGAGCATGACCGGTTAGCCGAGGGCGACGATCCGGTCCATCAAACTCTCGGTAAACGTCACCAGAACCCCGAGCATGAACGGTAGAAAGAAGATCAGCGACAGGTAGATGACGATCGCCTTGGGAACGAAGGTCAAGGTCATCTCCTGCATCTGCGTGAGCGCTTGAAACAGCGAAATAGTCAGGCCGACGATCAACGCCAGCAGCATGATCGGCGAGCCGACCTTGAGCATGACGATGACGGCCTCGCGCGCCACGTCCATGACTTCAACTGAATTCATCTCAGCTCAATCCCCCGCACCAGTATGTCGCCTGCCAATTGAATTTCCAGCTAACTAGTGGATTCGGAACACTAGATCGGCATGCGGAGAATTTCCTGATAGGCTTGGATCACCCTGTCGCGCAGGGTGACCACGGTCTGCAAGGTCATTTCGGCCTTGCCCACCGCCATGATGACTTCGTTGATGTCGGCCGTCCCGGCAGCCGCCTGCAGGCTTATGGCTTCACCTTCCCGAAGACTCGATATGGCGCTTTCGCTGGCTTCGCGCAGCATGTCGGAGAACCCGGTGCCGCCTTTGGAATGGGTGGCGTTGGGGTCTTGGATCGAGTCTTGTCGGGCAATCTTCTCGTAGGCCTTCACGGCCTCGGTGAAGTTAATGGCCATAGCATGCTCCTGGGCGACGCGCACCCTTGCCTTAGGCCGTCCTGGCAGATTGGCGGCCGCCTTCCTGGCGGCCACTAAAACGTTCGAACGCTTACCGCAGCAGGTCGATGGTTCGGCTCAACATGCCGCGCGCCGCCTGCAGTACTTTGAGGTTGGCCTCGTAGCTGCGCTGGGCTTCGCGCATGTCGGTCATTTCAACCAGGGTGTTGACGTTCGAAATCTTCACATAGCCGCTGTCGTCGGCCGCCGGATGACCGGGCTGATAGCGCAGACCGAACTCCGTGGGGTCGCGCCCGGCTGGCCCGACTTCGACCAGATTTACGCCGAGTTCACGGTCCAACTGGCTGCCGAAAGTCACCAGCTTGCGCCGGTAAGGCTCTTGGTCCGGCGTGAGCGCCGTCGAACCGGAGTTGGCGATGTTTTCCGAAATAACGCGCAGGCGCTCCCCCTGCGCCTTCAATCCGGCGGCGGAGATTCGCATGGAACTGTTCAGTTCAGCCATTGAACGCCCTCACCTGCTCCCAGTCTAACTGCCGCCGCGGAGTGCCATACGGAACATGGCCATGTGCTTGCGGTATAAGTTGGTCATCAGCTCGTAATCCGTCTGAGTCTCCGCCACTTTCAACATCTGCTCTTCGATAATGACAGCGTTGCCGGACGGCGATGTCTCCCAGGAACTTCCCTGGCGCTCGACGCGCGCGGGCCCGCCGCGCAACACCGTGCCCTGGAGGTGCGCGGCATTGGTAGCCCTCGGACTGACCTTGGGACTCTGACTGCGGAGAATGCGGTGAAACTCGCTCGGGTTCAGATCGGAGGGCCGGTAATTGGGCGTATCCGCATTGGCAATATTGTCGGCCAGCACCCTCTGGCGCTGGCTGAGCCAGTCCATGCGTTTGCTCAAAACCGCAAATATGTTGAAGTTGCCTTCCATGCCTCTCCCAAGACCATGCCGGACCTAAATACCCGGACAGGGCCTATTATCGGACTTTGTCCGTTAAGAACTCGTAAAATCGGTTTTATTTCATCCCAAATGCTGCTTAATTAGGCTCGGTTGGCGTCACATGAGGGCGCCGAAGTGGGGCCGGCATAGGAAGGAGCTGGAATGCTCTATCTAACTCGGAAGATAGGTGAATCGGTCATCATCAACGATAATATCGAGGTGACCGTGATCGATATCCGCGGCAAATCCATTAAGCTCGGGTTTACCTTTCCAACTGACGCCACCGTCTTGCGGCGCGAGATATTTGAGCGCATCCAGGCGGAAAATCGGGCGGCGGCGGCAGGCAGTGAGGCACTCGCGCAGGCTATCAAGGGCCGTGGCCCAGTTGGTCTCGAGCGAGGCCAACCCAAAGACGGCTCGAAATCATTGGGCTAACTTCCCGGCCCTGAGCCGTCCAAATATTAATGGACGCTTGATTAAACCTTTCGTTAAGCATGTTGCGCCAGGATGGGTCCCTGGGCGCGCGAGGGCTGATTCGTGGCCGCTCCCGAGCCTCCGAAACATGACAAGGAGGACGCGTAACGGCCGTGGCCGAGGAATCTCCCAACTCCGGGCGCCGGAGGCCTGAACGCCGCCGGACGGCCCGCCGGCAGGTGGCGGTCGCCATCGAAAACCGTGCCGGGGACCCCCAAGGTCAAGGCCGCGCAGCACCACGCGTGGTGGCTTCCGGCCGCGGCGCTCTGGCCGAACAGATCCTGCAGATCGCATTCGACCGCGGGATCAAGGTACGCAACGACGCCGATCTGGCCGAAATCCTCGCGACCGTGGAGGTCGAGAGCGAAATTCCACTCGAAGCGTTGGCCGCAGTCGCCGAAATACTGTCCTACGTCTATCGAACCCAATCGAAGACCACGGCGCCCAATATTGCGGCGCCCAGTGTCATGGCGGCCAATTTCATGGCGGCCGAGACCGCCGGTGAGAACGGCGCATGAGCCAAAGCAGCGAAATTGCGGCGGAGCTGGACGCCGTCGGCGACATCATCGCCCGCGCCAAAGCCGAACTGGCCGCGGGTGCCAGTCTCGACCTTGCCCCCCTTGAACGAAAAATCGAGGCGCTCTGCCCCCGCATCGAGGCCCTCTCACCCGGCGAGGGCCGCGCCTTAAAGTCCGGTTTGCTCGCGCTGGTTGACACCTTCAACAGCCTGGCCGGTTCGATCGAGGCCGCCCTGAATGAGGTCAAGGCCGAGATGGGCGGAGTCTCGGGACGCCAGCGGGCGGCGAGCGCTTACGCCAAAAGTTCAGAACCGAAATAGTGGGATCGCCGGTGCGGACCGGCGTCTGAAACGCCAGAGAGAGCCTTAATGGATTTCGATATATATCTGCGATTTATACTCGCGTTGCTTCTGGTGCTCGGACTCATCGCCGGATTGACCTGGGCGGCGCGGCGCTTCGGCTTCGGCGGTCAGCTGACTCCGAACGCCGGCAAGTCGCGCCGGATCTCGGTCGTCGAAGTCCGGACCCTGGACTCAAGGCGCAAGCTGGTGTTGCTGCGGCGCGATGACGTCGACCATTTGGTGCTGCTCGGACCCAATCAGGATCTTCACCTGGAGGCCGGCATCGCGGTCCCGCGCGAAGCGGTCCATCCGGTCAGTATCGCCGCCACCGGCAGCGGCGCCTCCCATTCTGCCGGCTCCCATTCTACAGACAGCCAGCCGGCCAAATTGCCGACGGCGGAAAGGCGAAGCTCGTGACCCGACGCCGCATAATCGTCCTGGGTGTCATTTCGCTGCTGCTCGCGGTCCTCCCGTTCGAGCAGGCTGCCGCGCAAATGCTGCAGTTCGACATGGGCAGTGAAGCCGACGGCTCAACGACCAGCCGGCTGATTCAGCTGGTCGCACTGGTCACCATCCTGTCTCTGGCGCCATCCATCCTGGTGATGTTCACCTCTTTCACCCGGATCGTGGTGGTGCTGTCGTTCCTGCGCTCTGCGCTTGGCATCCAGCAAACCCCGCCGAATTCCGTCCTGATCAGCCTGGCCCTGTTTCTGACCGCCTTTGTCATGATGCCCACATTGCAGACCATCTACGATCAGGCGATCCAGCCCATGGTCGCCGAGGATATCGACGAGATGGAAGCACTGGAAAAAGCAACCAGCCCGGTGCGCGAATTCATGCTCGATCACGTCCGGGCCCAGGACCTCAAGCTATTCCTGGACATGGCCGAGATGGACGCGGTCGCAACCCCGGAAGAAACGCCGATGCGCGCGCTTATTCCGGCATTCATGATTTCCGAGCTGCGCCGCGCATTCGAGATCGGCTTCTTGCTATTCATGCCGTTTATCATCATCGACATGGTGGTCGCCTCGGTGCTGATGTCCATGGGCATGATGATGCTGCCGCCAATCATGATCTCCCTGCCCTTCAAGTTGATATTTTTCGTCCTGGTCGACGGCTGGTATCTGGTCGCCGGTTCCCTGGTGCAGAGTTACAGTACCTAGAGTGCGATCGTTTCAAATTGAATCAATTTGAAACGTGAATCGACCTGTAATACGGAATCCGCTTGATTGATTCCCAGCATTTGTGATTCTCTGCGCCCGATATCCACAAGATATGGGGTGCGAGCTTATGGGATCCCGCAAGATGGTGTTGCGTCGGACGGAGTTCTCGGCGTTGGATCGGGCCTATCGGGTCGAGCGCGACGGGCGCCGCCGGTCTCATATGCAGATGATCTGGTTTTTGCTGCAACACAATGCCGTCTCGGAGGCGTCGCGGGTGACGGGGTTTTCGCAACGTTGGATCAACAAGTTGATCGATCGTTGGAATGCGGCGGGCCTTGCCGGCTTGGGTGACCGTCGAGGCAACAACAAAGGGGCCCAGCCCTTGCTGGACGATGAGGGTCTGGCGGCCTTGGATGCGGCTTTGAGTGAAGATCCCGCCGATGGCGGTGTTTGGAGCGGTCGGCAAGTCACGGACTGGATGTCGGATTATTTGGGCCGGCCGATCTCTGCCAAGCGCGGTTTCGACTATCTGCATCGTCTGAACTACAGCCGCCAGCAGCCGCGCCCTCGGCACGCCAAGGCCGCGAGCCCGGAACAACAGGATCGGTTCCAAAAAAAGTCTCCGAGACAGTGGAGGCCGTGCGTCGAAAAGCCGCTGGAGACGCGCTGCCCCGGAACTCCGCCCGCCGAGACGAAAGCCGCCGAGCCAAAAACCTGGGACCCGCCCCCGGCGGCGCGCTCGAAATCTGGGCTTTCGACGAGCATCGCCTCGGGCTGAAGCCGGTCATTCGCCGCATCTGGGCTAAGACAAGGACAGCGGCCCGTGGCGGTGAGCAGCCACAGGTACGAATGGCTCTACCTCTATGCCTTCGTCCGACCGGCCACCGGCGAGGTGGTATGGTGGATTGCCAACACGGTCAACGTTGCCTTGTTCCAGAGGGTCCTCGATGCCTTCGCCAAGGAGCGCTCCATTGCCGAAGACAAGCCCGCTGTCCTGCTCCTCGACAACGCCGGATGGCATCACGGCAAAGATCTCAAGCTTCCGGACGGGCTCAATCCTTGTTATCTGCCCGCCTACACCCCCGAACTCCAACCGGCCGAGCGCCTGTGGACACTGACCGACGAACCGATCGCAAACAAGGCCTTCGACAGTCTTGAGGATCTCGCCGATATCCTCGGCCAAAGATGCTGCGCACTCTCAAGCCAACCCGAACGCATCAATGCCAGCACCAAGTTCTCATGGTGGCCCGCCGAATGAATCAACCGAAATCCGTATTGGATCGCGTCGATCTAAGACGATAAGAATCTAGCGCAAGTTTATCGAATCGTAGGACTTATGGAACCCGCGCGGCGGCGGCAACGCGGCGCCACGGGCGGTTACTGGGCCTCGCCAGCCTTGAGAGCCCGGGTGTTTTGGCGGTAGCTGGCCATGAAGGCTTCGGCGTCCGCGACGCCTGCCAACTCGTCCTCGACCGAATTGTCGCGGCTCGACCGCGGATTGCCGACCAGAAGATTGAAAGTCTCGGCGTGCGGCCCCCTGGACATGGCTTTTTGATAGGTCTGGCCCAAGCGGCGTATCCGGTCGCGATCGTCCGCCATGGTCAGGGCGATCAACAGATCGACCACGGCTTTGCTTTCATCCTCGCGCAAGGGGCGCACCCGCGGCGGCACATCCGACACCAGGCGTTCTAGCACCAAGGCCGTCGCTGGCCAGTTCTTTTGACGCCACAGGATCCGCGCCCGCAGACGCAATGTTTCGGAATCGTTGCCCGCGCCCAAAGCCGCGAGCGCGGCTTCCTCCTGATGGAGGTCGAGCAGGGCTTGAGCGCGCAGGCGATGCCGTCTCGCCACCAACTCGACCGGCAGGTCCGGCGCCTCACTGGCATCCAGGGCTTCGAGCGCCCGGTTCGGTTTTTGTCCCAAGAGTTGAATCTGGGCCAGGCGCGCCGCAACCCGCGCACGCGCCTCTCCCTTCAGCCGGAACTGAACCTGGGCCTCGAGTACGTCGGCGGCGCGATCCAGAAGGTCGATCGCGACCAACCGTTCCGCGAGATTGAGAATGACCGCATCCCCTTCTTTGCCGAGCGGAGTCAGCTCCTTGAACTCTTCAAACAAGGTGAGCGCCTGGAGCGGCGGAAGCTCCGATTTTGGATTGCGGAATAGCTCGGTGAATACAGCGCGCATGCGTGCCGCCACCGTGGCCGAGAGTTCCGGGTTGGGGGTATGTGTCGCGGCGCGGCGCAACAGGCGGAGACCCTTTCGATGCTCGCCCCTCATGATATAAAGATCGCCCAGACGCTGGAGCAGGGCGAACTCAAAGCGGTCGCCACGCCAAGCGAAGCGCAGGCTTTCCAGTGTCCCGATGGCCTCATCGGCCGTCATCGAGCCATCCTCGAGCGCCAGATCGAGGAGCGCGACACGGGCCCGGATACGCGACGAGGCGTGCTTGCTGGCGGCGACCCGGCGCCACAACTCGGCGGCGGCCTCGGTGTCGCCTTCCAGATAGAGCCCGCGCGCGACCAGATAGGCGACTTGCGCCTCCTGCATATGGCTCGGATTATCCATCCGCACCGCCTCGAGGTAGTGCTCCGCGCCGCTCCAGTCGCCGGTGGCCACGCTGGCTTCGGCAGCGAGTAGACGCAACCGGGCCCGCACGACCTGTGGATAATCGCCGATCAACTCGCCGGTCGCGGCAAATCCGGTGGCGGCATGGTCCCATTGCTGGCCGACTGCGGCCAGCGCCGTGCGCCACAAATCTGCTTCCCACTCACCGGCCAAGGCGGGATGGAACAGGCCTGCCGCGGCAGTCGTGTAGTCGTCGGTCATGAACTCGGCCGCGGCGACGATCAGAAGCGCCCTCGGGTCCAACACGATCTGGTCGTCCTGCACTTGGCTTAAGCGAATCATCGACATCGACTCGGTGAACATGCCATGGCCGAAATAAAACTTCGCCAATTCCAGTCGCACGATGCCGACCCGATCCGGACTGGCGGCAGCTATTTCCCTGATTAACCGGTGTTTGTTGGTCATGAATTCCGCGGCACCGCCACGACGCCAAGACGCGGGATCGAGCAACCGGACGCCGCGACGTGGGGCCGGCTGGTTCGATTTCAGCAGAGCCAGGCTCCCACCCCGCGAGACGATCAGGCCCTCGTCGTCGCGCAATACGACCGCCTTCGGCATAGCAGTGACTCGCAGTGTCTCGGAAAGCGGCTGCACGATCAGCCCCTGGTAGCTGGCAAGGGTACGGAACTGCGGAAATTCCCGATCGGTAGGGCTGCCCGGGCCGGCGTCAGACAGAGGCACCACGATTAAGCGATCGCCCCGCTCCGGATCGACGAAGGAAACGATTCGGCCCTGCGCTTCGAGCGGAAATGAAATCCATGGGTCACCGGGCCCACCTTCGACCGTCATGTCGATGACGGTCTCGAGCTTTCGCATACCACGCTCTAGATCGACGATCCAAGTGTGTCCCTCGCGGCGCAGCCGGGCTGACATGAGGCCCGACGCGGCAAATCTAATTATGGTTGCGCCATCGACCTCAAACTGCGTAATCGGCTCGAGTTCGGGTGCGGCCTTGGCCGTTTCGCCAGCAAGATCGCCCGGCGGCGGGCGGTCAAACACCAGCCATAGGCTGTCGTCGCGGGTAAACGCCGCCGCGGCCGGGACAGCCCCCGCGGGCCACTCGAAGCGCAGAGAGCGCCGACGACCCAAAGACAACGTCTTGCCTGGCAGGGGTGAGGTATCGATCAGGACTGGGACCGTACCGCTCGGCACCAAGGTCCGGCTGGCCGCAGGCGCCGGCGTCGCCGAGGTTTCGCTTTCGTCGCTTGCCGCCGCCGCCGGCGTAATTACGGGACTTTGCGGCGTGACGGTTGCCTGGATGGCGGCCGGGACCGACGTTTGTTCGGTCGCGGCCGGCGCGTCCGCTGACTCTGCCCTTGGCCTCGCCTTGGGTTTTGGCGGCACTTTTCGGGCCGTGGCCTGCATGCCCGCGGGCGCCGCGGCGCGATCGGGGGTTGGCGGAAATAGCGAGATCGGCTCGGTGGCGGCAAGTTGCGTATTTGCCGAACGATCCGTGGTACCGGTCGGGACGGAAAGGGCTGGAGCCGCCGGGGCCGGGGCCGGGGCCACTTTACCGGCCAACGTTCGAGCCTGATCGCGGCGCCATTCCACGGGCGTTGCCGCCTTGGCGCTGACCGAGGTCTCCGGCCGGAGCACGTCGAGCACGGTCTTACCTTCGCTCTCGAACAGCCGGGTCCTGGCGCCCGCGATCGTGGTCACGGTCACCGACAGCCCGGCGCCCGCGGCTTCGGCCACAATGTGCGAAACTTCGGGTGGCGGATCGGCGCGAAAGGCTTTCAGGTCGAGTGTGGCGGACCGATCGAAATGCAACACGATCTTTCCGTCTATTTGCTCGAGGCGCGCTCCCACGGGCCGGCGCCAATCGAAAACGATGCGGCTGAAGCCCGGGTGTTCGCCGACCCGCACCGCAACACGCTCCCGATCTTGGGCGGCGGCCTGTCCCACAGCAACGAAGACAGGGGTCGCGAAAATCAGCAGGCCGAGGGCCAGAATCAAGTGTCGCAACTGGTGTATCATCGGGGTTCCCGTGCAGATTTATGGATCACGATATCGAGGCGGGCGCCTTGGCCGCTCCGTGAACCGGTGGCCGCGGTGACCCGCGAGACGATCCGGCCGGTATAGCCGGTACCGATTAGAATTCTGGAAAAAGCCGCGGCCCGGGCCAGGGCCAGCTCCCAATCGGCGCGCTCGAGATGGGCTTCGACCTCGACCGAGTTATTGAGATTGCGCAGCACGCTGACCAACGCCGAGCCGAGTTCCGTGGCTTGGGGCACCGGCACCGCAGCGCCAGCGCCGAACACCAATTCAACTGGCAGCGAAATCACCAAACGCTCGACCGCTTGATGAACCGAGGCCTGCGCCAGCAACGGATGGGCGGAAATTTGTTCGCGTATTATCGGCATTAAATAGTCAAGTGCCGCACCCGGTACCACCGCTTGTTCCTCGGGATGGAGATCGAGCGCCGGTTTGACATTCTCTTCCTTGCGCAGGGTGTTGAGATCGCTGGCCAAGCCTTCTACTAGACCCAGCCACTTGCTTTGCTCGATCTGAGACATCGAAAACATCAAAATGAAGAACGCCAGCAACAGGCCCATCAGATCGGTAAAGGTTACCAACCAAGCCCGCCCGGCAGCGCTCGACAAGTCCGGCTTGGCGACCAGATCGAGATATGAGGACCGCTGGTCAAGCCGGCCCGCCGGACCGCGCGTGCCGGTCACGGACATGCGATCAGCCCTCCCCCCCTCCGGAACCGGCCCCGGCCCCGGCCCCGGCCCTGGCGTTGGGGCGTAGGCGTACGACAAAACGCAGGCTATTCGCCGCACCGGGCTGAAGCCCCGTCGAGAGCCCGTCGAGCGGCGCGCCTTCCGCGTTCAGACGCGCGGCCAAGACCGCTGCGCGGCGCAATTCAAGGGCCGCGGAATTCGACGTCGTGGTTCCTTCGACGGCCTTCTGAGCGCCAATGCCCACCAATATTTCGAACAGATAGCGCGGGCCGCCCTCGGGAGTCTTTCGGAGCGAATGTGCGAGCCGCTCGAGCAGGGCCGCGCGACCCTGGCGAATGTGCGGGCTTCCCGGCTTGAACAGGGCGCTGGCGGGAAGGTCGATCTGCACCGAGTTGGCGCGCCGGAGGCTTTTCGCTAGCGCCAAAGGTGCGATCGCCTCGAACAGGCTGCCGACTTCCCGCATCTTGGCCGCAACCTCAGGCAATTCACCGAGCGCGTTGCTAGTGGTCGGCAACTGGCCGGCCACTTCAACTTTGCCGTGGAAAGCCTGCTTGACACTGTCGAGGACCGCCCGCGCCCGGTCGGTCTCGAATTCGGCCAAGCTGTTCAGTAGGATGAAGAAAGCCAGCAGAATGAGATTCAAACTCAACAGCAGCATGATGTTGCTGTTGCTTCGCGTGTCGTGACCGGGGGACGCGGCGGTCGCCATGCCAGATCAATTGAAGCTGGCTAGAAGGGCGTCGATCTCTTCCTGGCTATTTCCTGCGCCGGGTACCTGTGGACCGCTCAACAGACCCTTTTCCGATTCCGCACTGGACTCCGTTGTGACTGGCGCCTCGGTGGATTCCTTGGTCCCACTCGCCGCGGTGCCGACTTCTTTGCCGAACGCCTTGAGCAGCGCGTCCACTCGCGTTTCGACGTTCTGCAAAACGGTCACCACCTTAGAGATTCGCTGCCCGGTGATGTCCTGAAAGCTGCAGGCCTCGTAAATCCGGGTCACGGCATCGGAAAGCCCGCCAGCCTGCTTTGGCGACAGTGTCGATGCCAGCTCTTCGATGATTTCGACCGCATCGAAAATTTCGTTGGTTGCTTTCTCGGTGGCGCCGACGATGGCGCTGAGCTGGTCGCTCGCCTCGGGCAGATAATGAGAGTTGATCTCATCGACGCGGATATTCGTGATCTCGGCCTTGGCCCTATTGATGTAGTCAGCCAGAGCTTCGATATCGTCATGCAGGCGCTGACTCAAGCTGAAATGATCGCCCTCGATCGAAGCCATAATACTTTGCACGACTTCGAGAATGTCTGCGGGATCGACGCGGCCTGTCGACTTCGATAATCCCTGGAGTCTTTTTTCGACGTCTTCTTTAAGGGCGGGCATAGCCATGAGCCTAAAACCTAAAAATTACCGAGAACCGTCGTCAACTTACCCTTAAGGGTCGCCGCATTGAACGGCTTGACAATGTAATTGCTCACGCCGGCTTCTTTGGCGGCAATGACATTTTCGCTCTTGCTCTCGGCGGTAATCATGATGAACGGGATTTCTTTGAGCTTGACGTCCGCACGAACCTCCTTGAGCAACTGCAAGCCGCTCATGGGCTCCATGTTCCAGTCGGAGATCACCAAGCCAAAATCCTTATCGCGGAGCTTGGTCAACGCCGAGCTACCGTCGATCGCTTCATCGACACTATTGAAGCCGAGTTGCTTGAGTAAATTTCGGATGATCCTGAGCATGGTTTTGTAGTCATCCACGATTAGGATCGACATGTTCTTATCGACACCAGCCATTGGTTGCTCCTCTTTTCGGGGCGACCGAATATCGGTCCCCACCCCTCTCGAAAACTCGACCCGGAGACTAACCAAGCTCGGTTAACACTGGGTAAACTCGAAGAAATTTCGTGCCCATTTTCCCAATTCCGCCATTCTGCGCCAAATTATTGCGCCGAATTACTGGGCCGATTTACTGCGCCGAATTATTCGGCCGGGGGCGGCTAGTCCTGGAAACTCCGGCGCTGCGCCAACTGGATGGTCAGGGCCATGGCATTGGTCGTATTCATCTTGGCCAGAACCGCCGCGAGCTTGCGCTCCTTCATGCGTTCGGTCACCGGCAGCAAAATTGCCATGTCCAGTTCCTCGAATATCCGGGCCGCATCCTTGGGTTTCATGTTTTCGTAAATTTTTACTAAGCTCTTGTATTGATTTTCTGTTTCTCCCTCGATCGACTTTCGCAGCAGTTTGAGTGCGACGACTTTTTCGTCGATACGACGCTCCACAGCCAACAGCAGGACCTCGCGTTGCTCCAACTGGTGGGCGCGCAGATCGAGCTCCTTGCGCCGTTCGGCCAGCGACTGGAGCAGATTGATCTCCTCGTCGCTCAGCGAAAAGGGGTCGGAGGGCAGCGCCATGATCCGGACGCTCTCGACCTCGGGCGGAGTCGGGTCCTCGCTGGCGGCGCCTGCCGTCGGAGCCGCACCTGGGGCGGCCGCGCCGAATTCGGCCGCGGGCGCCGTCTGGTCTGCGGTTTGGGCCCGCGCGATGGTGCCCAAGCCGGTCCAGAGGTCACCGACCCGGACCGTCAGTGCAATCAAGGCCGTCGCGATAAGAACTGGAAATAGGCGCAAGCGCATGAATGGTTATCTCCTCCCGATACGCCGCGGTCAGCGCATGCCCTGCAGGGCCTTGAGTAATTCGGACTCTGCCGCCGAGAGATCCGCCGCACCGGCGTTCGGCGCGGCCTTCTCGCCGGGCGGTTTACCCGGTTCGCCGTCGGCATGCTCTGGTTCGATTTCAGCGTTATCGACCGCAACCGCAGGCGTTTCCGCCTTTTTCTGAGGCGCCGGGGCGCGAGCGGTGGCCAAGTCTGGCGCCGGTTTGGCCCGCGCCCCACTGACCCCACCGTCGAGCCGCTCCGCCAGTCCGGTCCCCTTTTCGATGAGAAAGCCCAGGTCGTCCACCAGGCCGCGCGCCGCCTCCACTTTTCTCTGCAAGTCCTCACCCGAGCGGCCGGCCGCTTGTTTGAGCGTTTCGATACCATTGCCGGCGCGCTCGGCGGACTCGGAAAAGCTGGCGATCAGCGCCGCCATATCCGATTTACCGTCCCTTAGAACGGTAAGCTTACGGTTCAAGACCGCGGCGTAGGCGATGGTGGCGACCAGGAGTACCGCAATGAGCGCGTCAATAATGAGGCTGAATTCCATCGACTGGCTCACTCCAACTCGCTGCTCTTCTCCCGAGCCACCTTGTCCGCAATGCGCACGGCGATGTGACCGCCCTTGCGGCCCATGAAGCCGGTAAGCATGGGTATTTCCCCACAACGAATATTGATTTTCGAGGTTGGCGTGGCGTTCAGCTCGAGCCGGCTTCCTACGGTCCATTCGAGAACCTCGCGCAGGCTCAATTCGACCTGATCAAGGACCGCTTCGAGTGTAATTTCGGTCTGCCAGAGCTCGGTCGTCAAATGCCCTTCCCAGATCGAGTCACGGCCGAATTTCTCGCCCATGAACATCTGAAGCAGCAGTTCGCGTACCGGCTCCAGGGTCGCATAGGGGATCAGAAGCTCGATGCGTCCGCCGCGGTCCTCCATGTCCACGCGCAGCGTCACCACGACGGTTGCGTTGGCACCGCGGGCGATGGTGGCGAAGCGCGGATTGGTTTCGAGCCGCTCGAACCGGAATGTCGTCGGCGACAACGGATCGAAAGCGGCCGAAAGGTCGCCGAGCACCACATGCACCATACGCTCGACCAAGTTGCGCTCGATGGTGGTGTAGGGCCGCCCTTCGATACGCATGGCCGCGGTGCCGCGGCGTCCGCCGAGCAGCACATCGACGATCGAATAGATAAGCGCGCTGTCCACGGTCATCAGGCCGTAGTTGTCCCACTCCTCCGCTTTGAATACCGCCAGCACGGCGGGCAGCGGGATCGAGTTCAGGTAATCGCCGAAACGCGCCGAGGAGATATTGTCCAGGCTCACCTCGACGTTATCGGACGTGAAGTTTCGCAGAGAGGTCGACATCATGCGGACCAAGCGGTCGAAAACGACCTCCAGCATCGGCAGGCGTTCGTAGGATACCAGCGCCGAGTTGAGGATCGCCTGAATGCCGGACTTGTCACCGTTGTCGAGACCATCGTCGTCAACGCCGAGCAGGCTGTCGATTTCGTCCTGATCGAGGACCCGGGTCGAGCCGACCTCCGCCGCGCCGCTCTCCTCGGCCGCGTCATTTTCGTCGTCGGCCATTGCCTCCCACTCGGCAAGCATGGCGTCTTGGTCTACGTCGTCCTGACCTTCCGCGCTTTCGGTTTCGTCAGCCATCAATTACTCCCCTGTCCGTTCAGGAATGCGGCCCAAGTTGCGTCGCCAAGGATCGCTGGGCAAAGGTTATTGACCAAAGATTACTGGCCAAAGGCTACTGAATGAGCATTTCACGAAACAGGACATCCCTCACCACTGTCGGAGCGGCGGCGTTGGAGACCCGCATGAACAACTCTTCGCGCAGGCGCTGGAGGCCTGCTGAGCCATGCAAATCTTCGACCCGAAGCTCGCGCAGGTAGACTTGGAAGTCATCGACGATGCGCGGCAGTATAGCGTCGAGCCTCGCGAAATCTTCCTCGGATCCGACCTCGAGACTGACCGATATCTTCAAATAACCCGCTCTTCGGCCGGACGTGTTCAAGTTGACCAGCATTTCGGGCACCTCATAGTAGACCGAAGGGCCCAATTCCTCCTCGACCATGAGTTCCTCTTCGTGCTCTTCGAGGCCTAAAAGGGAATCGAGCAGACCCGAGGCGTAGATGCCGCCACCGGCCGCACCGAGGAGTAGGATCGGAAGAACGATGAAGAGAACCAGCTTTTTACCTGGGATTCGGCGGCCGGATTTCGAACTTTCGCTGTCCTGGCTGTCTGCCCCCGCTTCGTCTTCCGAATCTTTTGTCGCCGTCTCATCAGTCATTCGATGGATTTCTCCCGTATTAAAGTAGTTTATTTAAGGTTCAGCCTACGCCGGGGTGGTTAAGAACTGGTTGAGGTTCGGGGCCGAATGGTCGCTGCCGCGCCAACGGCAAGAACTACCCGGCAAGCTCTGCCCGAAAGGAACTGCTGGACCCCGCAGAAGCTGCGGCAAACCCATCGTACCGGGTTGATAATACACGAGGAAATTGTTGGCACGGCTCCTGCATAGGTACCCGTGACACGCCGGTTTCGCGGCGTATTGGACGACCCAGGGCGACCGTAGGACGGCCCGACACATATCGGAAAACCATGGAAAATTCACTTACCGTTGCCTTAGCCCGCCAATCCGTACTCGGCCGCCAAATGGACGTGATCGCGACCAATCTGGCGAATCTGGAGACTGCCGGCTTCAAGGCCGAGAACATGATCTTCACGGAATACCTGGAACAGACCGCCGACGGCGAGGTTCTGAGCCTGGTGCACGATGTCGGCTTCATACGAGATCTCTCGGAAGGACCCATGGTCGGGACCCAGAATCCGCTCGATCTGGCTATCCACGGCCAAGGTTATTTTGCCATCGAAACCTCGGACGGTGAGCGCTACACCCGCCACGGGGTGTTTCAGCTCGACGCCGACGGGCAGATCGTGACCACCGATGGAAATCCGGTACTCAACAATGGTGGTTCCGCCATCACGATTCCGCTGGATACCAGCAGCATTACCATTACTCGAGACGGCACTGTCTCCGCCGACGCCCAGGAAGTGGGCAAGATCAAATTGGTCAGCTTCGAGAATCCACAAGCGCTGTCCAAGATCGGCAGCGGCCTCTATGAGGCGGTGGACCAAACCCCAACGACAGATACCGATTCCGAGATTATGCAGGGCATGGTCGAGAAATCCAACGTCCAGGGCGTCGTCGAGATGACTCGGATGATCGATACGGTCCGGTCCTATCAAGCCGCGGCCAAGCTCGCCGATACCGAACATCAGCGTATTCTCGACGCCATCGAAGCCCTGGTAACGACGGCCTAACGGCCCGGAAAGCAAGGAAGGATACCGCTCATGCGTTCGCTTAGCATCGCTGCGACGGGCATGTTGGCCCAGCAATTGAACGTCGAAGTCATCTCGAACAACATCGCCAACGTGAACACGACCGGATTCAAACGCCAGCGAGCGGAATTTCAGGACCTGCTGTACCAGGACCTGCTGCGGGCCGGCACCAATTCCTCGGAATCCGGCACGATTGTGCCCTCCGGCATTCAGATCGGCCTGGGCGTCAAGCCGGCGGCGGTCTATCGCATCACCGAGCAGGGCAACATAACAATTACCGGCAACGATCTGGATATGGCGATCAACGGCAAGGGCTACTACCCGATCGAGATGCCCTCAGGCGACATCGGTTATACCCGCGCCGGCGCGTTCGGACGCAGTCCCACCGGCGATCTGGTGACCCCGAACGGATATATCGTCCAGCCGGGAATCACCATCCCGACCAACGCTGTCGGTATATCCGTCAACGCCCAGGGCCAAGTCTCGGCGACGATCCAAGGCCAGACCGCGCCGCAGGTCGTCGGCCAGTTACAGCTCGCGATCTTTGCGAACGACGCCGGCCTGCAGGCCGTCGGCGACAATCTATTCCTGGAAACCACGGCCTCCGGCATCGGGACCCTGGGCAATCCCGGCGCACCTGGCTTCGGCGCCATCCAACAAGGTGCGTTGGAAACCTCCAACGTCAACGTGGTATCGGAAATCACCAACCTGATCACCGCCCAACGTGCCTACGAGATGAACTCGCGAGTGATCAAAGCCGCCGACGAGATGCTCTCGAGCGTTGTCCAGCTCCGTTGATGAATGCAGACCGGAAAGAGTACGCCATGCGCCATTTTCTCATTGCTTTCGCCGTCGCGCTTATCGCAAGCGCAA
>SMVA01057792.1_pt1 | contig 18369 bp, 15 predicted proteins | sample 2456451 | NCBI WGS metagenome assembly SMVA01 (sample SAMN11095933, study PRJNA526329) | marine sediment metagenome | biome: Marine sediment; feature: Surficial sediment; material: Deep marine sediment; isolation source: Hadal surficial sediment | place: Pacific Ocean | collected 2014-05 | depth...
GGGGCGTCATGAGCAGTTGAAGCGGGCGGCTGAAGAGATCGAAAAATTAAGCGCACGACTCGAAGAGCTTCAAAATGCCGAAATAGTCACACGGGAGATCTTGGATTCAGTCCCTGTCGCATCGCTCGAACAGGATCTCCAGACGCAGAAGGATGCCGTCGTAGAAGCTGAAAAGCTCTTCTCCCAAATCTCCTACGAGCGCGAAGTTCTACTCCGCCGGCAGCGCGAAATTGTGGTCCGAAAGAGTTCACTGAACGAGTCGATCGATCTCGCGCAAAAAGTGGTTTCGGGAATAAAGGGCGGACTGGAAGAGGACCTGGAACAGGTCTCTGATCTACAGAAACGGGTAATTCAGGCTGAAAATGAGCTAACCGAAGCCGAGACCGAGAGTCGGGAAACCTTCTCTCGTTTCAACGAAGCAAATATTGTCGCCGTTCAAGCCACGAATCGGGTGGATACGCTGGAGCGCGAAAAACAACGCACGACGGGTGACCAGAATACGCTCGGAGAAGAGTCCGAAGCCAGAGCGGAACGGATATCGAACTTGCAAAGCGAATTAACCACGGCAATGGAGTCTGCCGCCTCACTTGATATCGAAATCAAGCGAATGCGTCAAACAAGAGGTGAGCTCGATCGAGCCGTCAGTGTCTCCAAAGATGCGCTGATGGAAGTCAAGGTTTCAATTTCCGAACTGGAAGTCCTGTTGAGGGAATTGCGACGCGATCGCGAGCAGACCATCACGGGCGAATCAAAAAAATCGATTCGGAAAGCAGAGATAAAAACGCGTCTCGATGACCTCGTTCAAACCATTCAAGAGGACTACGAAATCGTCCTCGAGACCTACGAATTGGAACTGGACGAAAATTTCTCTGGAACAGACGCCCGCACGGAAATTTCGACCCTTCGATCCAAGATTCGCAATCTAGGTCCTATCAATGCGCTGGCATTGGATTCATTTGAAGACGAGAAGGATCGGTTGGACTTCCTTCGCAAGCAACTTTCTGATCTGGAGCACGCCGAGAGCACGCTGACTGAAACGATCGACGAAATCAATCTTACAGCATCTAAAAGATTCGATACTACTTTTTCTGCTATCAAGGATAATTTCTCCAGACTCTTCAGTGAGCTTTTCGGAGAAGGGGCTAGCGCCGAAATCATACTTGAGGATCCAGACGACCCTCTTGAGTCACCCATTGAAGTCCTCGCAAAGCCTTCCGGGAAAAAGCCGAGTGTTCTGGCCCAGCTCTCTGGTGGAGAAAAAACGCTCACAGCTATCGCGCTTCTTTTCTCCATCTACCTGGTGAAACCGAGCCCTTTCTGCATTCTCGACGAGGTGGACGCGCCGCTGGACGATGCCAATATCGACCGCTTTATGAACCTTATCCGGTCGTTCTCCGAGTCAACCCAGTTCGTGCTTGTAACGCACAACAAGAGGACCATGGAGGCGGCCGATCGAATGTACGGTATCACCATGCCGGAGCAAGGCGTCTCGCAACTGGTTGGAGTAAGTTTCGATCCGGATCTTCAGTTGGTTGCCTGAACACCGAGGCAATTCCCCGCCCGGACTATTCGTAGTCGTGTTCGAAGTATTCGATGCCCCGCTTAGGGCCTGCAGATCCTTTTTCTTTGATCTTGTCGATCAGGCGATCCGCAAATACAGCTGCAGCATCGTATCCGTAATTGCGCAACAGATGGTTCATGGCGATGACTTCACACAGCACTGTTACATTTTTCCCAGGTGTGATTGGCAGTTTCACCAGTGGAATCTCGACTCCCATGATTTCGTGAATACTGTCGACCATTCCTAACCTCGTGTACTCCTCGTCGCTATCCCACGGGTGGAGGTGAACCACGACTTCGACCCGTTTCTGAAATCGAATTGCGCGGATGCCAAACATGGCTCGAACGTCGATCAGGCCCAAGCCTCGGATTTCCATAAAATGCTGGGCAATGTCCGTACCTGCTCCCATGAGAACCGATTCTTCCTTTCGGGTGACAACCACGACGTCATCCGCGACCAGCCGATGACCGCGCTCGACCAGGTCGAGTGCGACCTCACTTTTCCCGATACCGGGTTTCCCTTTGATGAGTAATCCCACACCGTAAACATCAATCAGCGCCCCGTGAACGGCCTGTTGAAGAGCAAATTGATCGCTCAGAAATTCTTTAAGGAGAGACATGAACTCGATCGTCGGAAGCGGTGTCTGAAAGACCGGTGTTTTGGCCTTGGTGGCGATCTTTATGAGTGTCTCACCCGGATCATTATTTTCCGTAAAAAAGACGCAAGGAAGCTCGAAATCAATAATTTTTTTAAACGACGACTTTCTCTCCTTATCTGAAAGGGCATTCAGGTATCGCGTTTCAGTATTGCCAATCACCTGGATTCGATGATGGGTGAATAGATCCAGGTAACCAGCCAGGGCCAGTCCGGGTCGATGCAAATTGCTCTCGGTAACGCTCCGGTTTTCGAGTGGCACGTCGTTGAGCTGGACGATCGTCACGCCGACGGTTTCGCCCAGCTGCTGGATAAGAAATTCGACGTCGATCGATTCCTTTTTAAATGGTTTCGCTTGTCTAGCCATGGATCAAGAGCTCAGTCAATTGGGAGTGTTCCTATGGAACTTCAACGGTATCCAATATCCGCTGAACAATTTCCTCGCTCGTAACTTCTTCGGCCTCAGCCTCATAGGTAATGGCTACCCGGTGTCGCAGCACGTCCATCGCGATCGAGCGAACGTCCTCTGGCGAAATGTACGCACGGTGCTGTAGGAAAGCGTGAGCCCGAGCCGCGAGATTCAAATTGATGGTGGCTCGGGGAGATGCCCCATATTCAATCAAAGGTTTTATCGCTGCAAGCCGATACTTTTCCGGATTCCTAGAAGCCATGACGAGATCAACGATATATTTCTCGACGCGCTCATCGATATAAAGAGCGTTCAAAACCGCGCGGGCAGACAGAATCTGTTCGGGTTTGACGACTTTGCGAACCCTAACACGCTCACCCGTTCGTGCCATCCGCCGCATAATTTCCAATTCTTCCTCGCTAGAGGGATAATCGACCTTGATTTTCATCATGAATCGATCCACCTGCGCTTCAGGCAGTGGATAGGTGCCTTCCTGTTCAATGGGATTCTGGGTTGCAAGCACCAGAAACGGCTCGTCCAGTGGATATGTCGTCTCGCCGATCGTGACCTGTCGTTCCTGCATGGCTTCCAGAAGAGCGCTTTGAACTTTTGCTGGAGCACGGTTGATTTCGTCAGCCAGAATAATATTGGCGAATATCGGTCCCTTCTTGATGGTGAAATTGCCTTCCTTCTGATTGTATACCAGCGTGCCCAGAAGATCCGCTGGCAGCAGGTCCGGTGTAAACTGTATGCGTTGAAATTTCGTGCCTATTCCGTCGGCCAGAGAACTGATCGTAAGCGTCTTTGCCAATCCGGGTACACCCTCCAAAAGAACATGGCCATCGCCAAGGAGACCGATCAAGAGGCGCTCGATCATATACCGTTGCCCCACAACAACCCGACTCATTTCATTCAAAAGGTCGTCAACAAACGCACTTTCCTTTGAAATCCGCTCGGTTACTGCACCAATATCGAACGGCGCCATTTCCCCAACTGTACTCGTATCTGACATTTCGGCCAAGTTATAGAATAAATGTTTCTGGTCTGCCCGAAGCATGAGCCGGCCAGCTATTTCGTAAATGATCAAGAAATGCCGGAAGCCTGATGGGTTGTCCGGCAATTAAAACAAAGGAGCCCTCCCCGACTTGCGAGGCCCCATATACCCCTTCGATAGTGAATCGTTCAGCTTCATCCACAACGAAATCCTGTATCGGCGACGTGATGCCCCAGTCATCGCGTCGCGATGCATGGGACATGAACATCAGGCCTCCCATCAGCTGCCAATCCTCATTTCGAATGGCAGCCACGAGTCGCTGCACCCGCCGATTTTCAGTCACAAGATATTTCAATCCCGGTCTCATGCGTCTGGGGAGCAGATGGGAAGCCGTTTCAAGATCCCTGTGTTCCAGGTCACGTAAGGAACTGAGTTCTGAAAACTGTTTTTGTTGAAGGCGCGCTAGAATTTCCTGTGCTCTTTTACTGCGTCCCGCCCGATCGGTGGTCTCGTGATCTCCTTGGGTATCTATAAGCGCCCATCCTGGCACGGTCGTGCTACTGTCGTCCAGGATTAGATGCTCCAAGGTTTCTGTATCGACCAGTACGAACGAGTCTGGAGACGCAGACTCCGATGCGATCACAAAAGCAACGCTCAAAGGATAGGATAGTACACGTTCCAAACTCTCATTTATTGACTTGACCCTCTCATTTTCTTCTCTCTCGATACCGAGCAGCTCCTCCAACGCTCGAACCAGGGACACGCTTAAGGAAGAAATATAGGCTGAAGTAAACCCGGCAGGTACCGCCGAAACAATGGCGACGTCCAACCCTCTGGGCGGTGGTATCGGTAGAGACGTCAGCATCTCTCGAACGATCCGTACGACTAAATCCTGTGTATCGTCCTGTAATGAGTCCAGTTCAAACACTGAACTCTCGTGCTCGCTACCAACCACCAAGCGTACACTGGTCCCTTCAGAGATCCCAACCGAAACAGCGGTTCCCCTGCGCATGGGTTTTAGAAGAGCAAATCCATTGAAGTAGTGAGCGTGATCGGCTTGCACTCCTGCGGAGCCAAACGTGAAAGCGGTCGACACAGAATCAGAATCGAACTCCGAGAGACTCGACAGCAGGGATATCGAACGGGACTTCGATTCATCGGGCGATATACCCTGACCAACCTGCATCCGGTTCAATGCATCCTTGAGTGGACCTGTGAACGATGACAATGCACTACCGGGTAAATTTTTAGCCATGAAGCCCGACAAATCGTCTGGCGTATTCTCGGACAGATCGTCGGATAGATCGCCCTGTTTTTCGTCGCGTGACGTTCCCGACCCCTCCTCGGAAAATTGATCCGGCCCGTTTTTATCATCATTCCGTTTTTCTGTCATAGCAGCACGTCACCCGGCTGAATCGACGATCCTCTGACATAATCCGTCGCAGGCATGCGCTTTTTCCCTTCCTGCTGGATTTCGATGATTGCAATCTCGCCGCGCTCGCACGCGATTACGAGTTCACCTTCGCACCGAATAACCGTGCCGGGTGTTCGTTCGGGTTCGGCGCCGACCGCTTCGATACTTTCCGGTGCACGGTCCCGCTGTTCGGAGTCATTCAGCTTCGTACGGCCCGGCTCTACCAGCTGACTCCTGAATATTTTCAATTCTTTCCCTCGGTGGTGTGTCCACGCACCCGGATTCGGCGACAGTCCACGAATAAAATTGTGGACAGCAACGTTAGCCAGATCCCAATCGATCCGACCATGTTCGCGGTGAATCTTTGGAGCGGATGACGCCAGAGAATCGTCCTGCGGCGAGGTTTCAACGGTCCCGTCCAGGATGCGATTCGTGGTTTCCAAAACGACTTCCGCCCCTATCACCATCATGCGATCGTGTACCTCGCCGGTGGTTTCATCGGAATGAATCGACATCGAGCGCTGGAGAATCACGTGTCCGGTATCGACTTTCTCCTTCAGGAAAAAGGTGGTCACTCCTGTTTCAGATTCCCCGGCCATGACGGCTCGATGGATGGGCGCTGCACCCCTGTATTTGGGAAGTAAGGAGCCATGGAGATTGAACGCACCCAGACGGGCCAAATTAAATACAGAGGGCGGCAGGATCCGGAAAGCGACTACAATGATCAAGTCAGGCTCGAGGCTTGCAATCTGATCCGCAAATCCCGAATCCTTAACCGATTCCGGTTGGAGAATGATCGTGATACCGTGCTCGACAGCGGCCTTCTTTACCGGACTTTCCGAAATCAACCGACCTCTTCCTCTCTCGCGATCCGGGCCTGTAACCACGCCAATCGGTCTAATTCCCGATTCAACAAGCAGGTTCAACGAAGAGACCGCGAACTCGGGAGTACCCATAAATATTATGTTGGCCATGGTATCTAAGCGACCCATGAACTGGGCAGATTCCTGGTTTTTCAGAGTCGGTTACGATACGAACTGTATCGCCTCATTTCCACCCAAATGGAGGATTCAAACCGGACAGCTTTCAGCCAAAACGAAAAAAGGAACCACGAATGTGATGCCTTCTAGAAACTTCAAATATGATGAGACGACCAGGGCCTCTAGTAGGACGATTTCAGCAAGTGTTCAGAGACCCCTGCTCTAGTATCTAGTACAGACGTGTACGCTCGTCCCAGACCGGAACTAAAAGTTCATAGTCTCCGAATCCGGTCTTATCGATGAAAATGAACTGTCGACCTATTCTCTCGTAAATCCATACTTCATACGGCTCATAATCGAAGCTGTGGGGCTTTCGCTCTATGAAATCAGGTTCACCATAACGAACAAAGACAAACCCCCGATCTGTTTTCCAGCCTGCTTGCACAGCTCCGTATGCCCTGTTCGCCGCCGCAACTCGATAATAGTACTCCTCCATTTTCTCGTTGCGTTTCGTATTCGGTGTGGGGTCCCGCTTCTCCCAAAAATTCTGGAATCGCTCGATCTTCTGAACCTGATTTTGCGCATCCAGAATGAATTTCAGCTCTTTTCGCTTGGCGTAATACTCGAGCTGCTGAATGGCGTCATCAATATTCTTTATGTGTGCTGTCAGCCCGGTCCAGTGCGCGAGGAATGACTTCTCAGCTGTATCAAGGGTTTCCCCGTCCGAACCAATAAGACTGACCCGAACGATATATACACCCGCTTTCAAGTCGTTAATGGAGATATCGACGAGATGCTGACTCTTACCTGCAGGTATAGGAGTAATCTCTTCTTCCATAAGAACAGATTTGTCACCTTCCCTCACTCCACTTCCTGTCCAGGATACCGGAACCGCAGCGACGCTATTTTTCACAGTCCGAAAAACTTCTCTACGAATGGTGACGTCGCGAGCCATCTCCGAGTAAACTTCGTAAAAGACTTCCAGGCCGGCGTCGATGGTAGATATATTTGGGTCCACCAGCGGAATAATTGAGAACGTCTCGGCGTCGTACGACTCGAGTAGCGTGAGGTCGCTGATTGCTGTAGTCGCTTCAAAGCTGCGGACGCTGGCCGGCACTTCACGAACATACGTCTGATTCGAATTCTTGTCGATCAGTTCGAATTCAAAAATGTATCGACCCGCTCTCAGGTCGAATGACTGGGTGGTAAAGTCTGACTGGTCGTCTGACTGCGTTTGCGCATAGGTATCAACGAGAATATTGCCGTCCCATGTTCGACTCAGAACCACATTGCGAAGTCGATTATTGTCGCTGAGCTCAATCGCATCGAAAGACACCTCGTAGCTGGAAGAAAAACCATTGGCCGTGTTGATGAAGTTCAAACGGGAATAATCAATCTGTGCATACACATCTACACGCGAAATATTATGCGACTCATCACTTCGGGCGCTTACGATATCGACAAAGAACTCAGGGACGATATCCTGCGCTCTAGAGTTAGAAATAGTGAAAACAAAGAACGCAAGAACACCCGTTGCCTTCCAGAATACTCTCCAGAAACCAGTGTCTTGGATCTTTCTAGACCCTAATGTGCGTTCGAATATATGACACATTGTCATGATATCGTCTTAATCCTCTCTATCCTTCTCCGGTTTCGACAGATGTTTCAGCAAATGAAACACGTCGAACGTGTTACAATACAAAATATCGGTATTACAAGCAGTTGGATACAATACTTGTGAGCAGACGGTCAAAATATTACGATGAACGGCTTGGGGAGTATATCGAACCGGAAACGGTGGGATTAACCATCATGCGAAAAGTGCATCAACAAAGCGTTGCCGGTCAAATACCTGTAGGTCCTCAAGACCCTCTCCAACCCCTATGTATTGTACGGGTATTTTGAACTCATTTGAAATACCAATCACAATGCCCCCTTTGGCAGTTCCATCCAACTTGGTAAGTAGAAGACCCGTTACATTCACGCTTCTCGTAAACTCCTCGGCCTGACGAATCGCATTCTGACCCGTCGACGCGTCCAGAACGAGCAACACCTCATGCGGGGCTCCTGGAATCTGTCGATCCATAATACGCCGAATTTTTGCAAGTTCATCCATGAGCCCACCTTTTGTGTGGAGTCGTCCGGCTGTATCGATGAGCACGACGTCGATATCCTTACTCTTCGCCGAGGCCAGCGTGTCGAATGCTACCGCCGCAGGGTCGGATCCATGACCCTGTTTAACAAGGGGTACACCGGCCCGGTCCGCCCAAATGCCCAGTTGCTCGATCGCTGCCGCACGAAACGTATCCGCGGCTCCGAGCAGTACCTTTTTCCCAGCCTTTTTGTACTGGTAGGCGATCTTACCGATCGACGTCGTCTTTCCAACTCCGTTGACGCCCACGATCATGATCACATGAGGCTTGTTCGGCAGTTCGGCCTCGAAGCTGCGTCCTTGATCGTTCGGATCACGAAGGAGTAGTTCCGAAATCTCGCTCCGAATCAACCCATTCAGTTCTTTCGTCGACACAAATTTTTCCCGGGCGACACGCGCTTCGACACTCCGAATAATATCTAACGTCGTTTTCACGCCGACATCACTGGTCACCAGAATTTCTTCGAGTTCGTCGAGCACATCGGCGTCGATCTGGTCTTTCCCACGCACCAGGCGGTTGAGTTTCCCGAAAATCGACGTACGGGTCTTTTCAAGACTCGACTCCAGACTGCCGGCTGTTGACTCGCCACCCAAGATGTTCGTACGTCCGAGTGCCACTGCTATGAATCCCCTTCACTTTGCTGCCTAACTACTTGCGGCGCTTTCATGAGCCGCACGAACCGAGCAAGATACCTGAGAAACGAATACACCAGAACGACGGTCGAAGCAATCAGGCAAAACTGCATGACGGGCGGATCAGCCAGTAATAGAGCAGCCAGGATCGTAATAGATATTGAAGTGATTGCGATTTTTCCCGAGAAAAGACTCATTACGACGATGCCGGACCGTCGAATGATCAGTTCACCACCGGCCATGATGAGTAGGTCTCGAGCAAGAATGACAATGAGATACCAAGTGGGCAAACTGCCTTTGATCACGAGCGCGGCAACGACCAGACCTCCTCCGACTTTGTCCGCAAACGGATCAAGAACCTTACCCCACTCAGAGACTGAATGAGACCACCGCGCCAACCGTCCGTCGAAATAATCCGAGGCGATGGCCAGCACTACTAGACTTAAAATCCAGAGCAGAGGACCCTCGACTAGAATCAGGTACGCGACGGGAATAACGATCGCGATTCTGGCTAAACTGAGTGAATTCGGAAACGTCCAGAACTTTCCTAACTCGGACCAGCCCTTTCTTACCGACTTGGATTCCATAAAGGATTCTTAATCTTACAGGTGCGCTCGAAAATACGCACGAACTGGATGCACGTTCGGCCAAGATGTAGGGTTCACTTCGCATTCTTCACGATTTCGAATGCGCGGATCGCGGGAACAGACTCGCTGTCAGATCATCTTTCTGTTTCTCCACGTAACGATTCTGAATATAGGATCGAATTGTCACCTCAGCTGATCGTTGATTCGTATGGGTAATCCCGACATTGTTTTTGGAATGACGGGGGACTTGTATCGAAACAGCCGGGCGATCAAGCAAGTCAGAGCGTTGGCGGCGCAAGACTGGTCGATTCACGTCATCCATCTCGGAGAGAGTACTCCGAATATTGAATGGCCCCGAGGTATAACTACCGAGACGTTGACAACGAAAAATCGACGGGGAATTCGGTTTTTTAGAGAAGTCCACAAGGCATTTCTCGAGACTGCTGGGGGCATTAATGCGCGTTGTTATCACGCGAGTGACCTGTATGTCCTGTCTGCTCTTGCCAAAGCATCAAGGCGGTTCGACGCCGTATACACGTTCGACTCCCGAGAGCTTTACGCCCATGTCTCTTCCACGGAGCGTAAACCGTGGACCGGCTGGTTCTGGTCTCTGGTTGAGAGCCAATACCTGCCTGGCGCGACAGCGGTCTTTACAGTGAGCGAACGAATCGCGTTGCACCTTGAAAATGAGTATCGTATCCGCCGTCCGGTCCTCGTACAAAATGTCCCTCCGAAAACAGCGGTAATCCGCTCCACCAAACTGGCTGACCTCGCCGGTCTGGATCCGTCCACACCAATTATTTTGCACCTGGGGTTGATGAGACCGGCCCGGGGCTGCGACCTGCTCATCGAGGCGATGAAGCACGTGAACGGTGCACACCTCGTTTTTCTTGGATCAGGCGAGGAGCAGAAGAATCTTCAAGAACAGTCTCGATCTCTGGGTCTTGAGGCCAAAGTGAGTTTCCTTGATCCAGTCGAACCGGACTCGATCCTGGAATATGCAGCGGGAGCATCTGTCGGTGTCTCTCTTGTTCAAGACACCTGTTTGAATCATCGATTCGCGCTACCGAATAAGTTATTCGATTATCTGGCTGCTGGAGTCCCGGTGCTGGCGTCCGATCTTCCCGAGATTCGATCGATCGTGGAGGGTTACAATGTCGGCAAGACGGTCGATCAAAGAAGCCCTGATAAAATTGCGGATGCATTGAATCAAATGATTCACGCCGATGCAGACCGTAAGACCTGGATTCAAAATGCTGATCGACTCTGTGAAACATTTAACTGGGAAAGCGCATCTCAGCGCTTTATTAAGACATTTCGCCAGATACTTCCTCGATACTCTTCAGCGAAGAAATCTTTTCCCGAATCCAGTAAGCACACCCTCGGCCCGGAGACGGATTAAAAGATTCTTGAGAATAATGATTCAGAGCCGTCAGATATTGATCCGTACCGTTATTTATTCGCTCACAGCGTTGCTCGCAACCGGGGTGGTGTTCGGACAGAATCACCCGAAGGCGAACGGAGCTCCTGTCGAGTGGCCTTCGTTTGAATCGGCGTTGGAATCCGCAAAAGACACAGGAAAAATTGTACTGATCGATGTATTTGCTCCGACGTGTCCTTGGTGCCGAAAAATGCAGGCGGAAGTATATACGGACAGGCAACTGCAGAACTACTTGTATTCCACATTCGAAATCGGAAGAATTGATATCTCGATTGACTCTGACACGGTGAAGTTTAAAGGATACGAATTGTCCTCGGCTCAGCTGGGCGCCGGATTTGGAGCAACAGGCACACCGACGACCATTTTCATGGAACCCGGTGGAGAATATATCACCCGACTACCGGGGTATCACGGACTGGACGAATTCCGGGAAGTTCTCCGGTACGTAGGAAGCGGATCGTACAAAGACATGTCCTTCACCGACTATCTGGAAGTGAAGGAATAGAGCAGCAGTCCGCTTAGCGAATTCAATTCTGGTGCGGGCTTACTTTTGGTTCGGGTGGGCTTGAATGCCACCGTCCACATAAATCTCGGGGCGTCGGTGTTTCAGAAACAGCAGCCTGGCTGGTGAATCTTGGACTCTCGATAGTTCCACATCGGCAAACAGGATTGCATCTTCGCCCGAAGGCGCCTGAGCAATGATTTGTCCCCGCGGATCCACAATAAAAGATTCGCCGGAAAAGGTGAGTTCGTCTTCCTCACCCACTCGATTTGCAAGCGCCATATAGAACCCGTTCTGGAATGCGGCAGCCTGTAATTCGGCTTCGAACACTCCTTTCGGCCATTCTCCAATCGTTCCTGCCTGCGGAATGACCACCAAATCTGCTCCACCCAAAGCGAGCGCCCGTAGGTATTCCGGGTAGTGTCGATCATAGCAGATCGCCACACCGATACGACCGACCGCCGTTTCGTACACGGGCGCACCCGTATCTCCTGCGTCGTAGTAGTCCTGCTCGAAGAAACCCTCATACTGCGTAATATGACACATCCTTGTGATGCCAAGGAGCGTCCCGTCAGCATCAATCATGGGGGACGAATCATAAGCCCGATCCCCAGCCCGCTCGTACAGGTTCAGCACGATTACCATCCCAAGCTTCGCAGCCTCGGCCGAAAACGTCTCGGTGATCGGGCCCGGTATGGATTCCGCCAAGGCCATTCGATCTCCCTCCAGGCGATGCTGTGGAAAAAATCGGGTGAATGCCAATTCAGGGAATACGGCGAGCTGGGCTCCCGCGTCTGCAGCTTCCCGTACTGTTTGAATACCGCGTTCAACGTTTCGCGCGACGTCATCGGAAGCGCTTTGCTGTATCAGGGCAATCTTCATGTATTTCGCGAGTGGTATCTGATGGCGAACCGTAGTCCGGGTTCGGGATTTGGTCAGAATGGGAGATCTGGAATAAACGAGGTCTGTTCTGGAAACGCAGAGCCCTATGCCCGGATCCGGGCCAAAACGATTCTGTCCTTCCCGCTCAAGTCGGAAAAACGTTCAATAATCCCGTAACCCGCTTCTGTAAACACGCCCTCAACGCCCTGGACGGCGTCCGTATGAATTTCGACGAGCAGCAGTCCTGATTCTGAAAGCGTATCCAATCCAAGCTGCGCGAGGGCCCGGTAGGCGTTGAGGCCAGTGACATCCGCGAAAATGGCCTCAGACGGTTCGTGCATCCAGACTTCAGGTTCAATCGTTTCTTTTTCACGCGGGGTCACGTACGGGGGATTGGAAACCAGAAGATCCACGCTCTCGTGCCGTGTCAGTTGTCGTATGCGTTCAGAAATCGAATCGCTGAAAATATCATCCTCCCGCCAGACTACGTTTGAGTTGAGTTTGTCTGCGTTTTCTTTGGCAACGAGGAGCGCATCGGAACTGATATCGATCCCGAAAACCAGCGCGTCCGGTCGGGCATGCTTGATTGAAATTGCAATACACCCCGTTCCCGTACCCATATCTACAACGACGGGTCTCTTCGTGGTCGCGATCTGATCCAGTGCGTGTTCGACCACCAATTCCGTTTCCGGTCGCGGAATTAAAACCGATGGATTTACCACAAATCGGAGACCGTAAAAATCCGTGTACCCCAGAATGTACTGTACGGGCTCGCGTGCAAGACGCCGGTGAATAAATGCTTCGAAAACCTGAGCATCGGACTCCGATACTTCGACGTTTGGGTTCGAGAAGAGCTCGACCGGTGAAATGGATTCTGCTTCCAGAAGTAACCAGTCAATTTCCTTCGCCGCCACTGGCACCGAGGCAGTGGAGAGCTTTTTCCTAGCGGACTCGATGAGTTTTCGTCTTGTTGTCACTCTGTTGGTGCCGTATGGATTCAGAACTTTTCTTTGGGATCTGTAGACCACGACGACGAAAGCATTGCCACGCTTTGCGGACAACCCAATTCACCCCATCTGTAAGAAGGACAGTGTATCTTCCGCCCGTTTTACGATACACCGGGTGAAACCGGGTTTGATCTCTTCGTCTTCAAATACTCACAGCTAAAAATATTACGTTTTCACTCGTAATAATAATTTCGAGGTACACGGACAGAATTGCAGTCATCGATGAGCATACAACAAAAACTTGAACACCTGGCCAGCAACCTCTGGTGGAGCTGGAACCCCGAAGCACTCGACCTCTTCCGTCGGTTAAACCAGGAAGCGTTCGAGGTTTCGAACAGCAATCCCCGCGTAGCCCTTCGTCGAGCCCTTGCGTCCGTTATTGATGATCCGGGGTTTCAATCGGATGTAGATGGAGTTTATTCCGAGTTCATCTCCTATTTGGACGGCGGAACATCCTCCAAGCCTTCTGTTCGCATGGCGTACTTTTGCATGGAGTTTGGCCTCCACGAAAGTCTACCGCTTTATTCGGGGGGTCTGGGAATTCTGGCGGGTGACCATCTGAAAGCCTCGTCCGACTCGGGACTGAATCTAACAGGCGTTGGGCTTCTTCTCAGACACGGCTATTTCAAGCAGTATTTCGACGACAATCTTTATCAGCAGGCAGAATATCCCTCTATAGATGTAACCAAGCATCCTCTGGAGCCGGTCCTGGATGAGGCCGGAGAGACGCTCCTGGTGTCGGTATTTTGCGGCAAGGAGGAAGTATTCCTCCGAGCGTGGAAACTGAACGTCGGTCGCATTGAACTTTTTCTTCTTGATTCTGACATAAGCAGGAATCAACACGAGAATCGATTCTTGACAAGCCGTCTCTACCAGGGCAGGACTCATATTCGCCTCAAACAGGAGATCGTTCTCGGTATCGGTGGTATTCGTCTTCTGAGGGCTGTCGGCAAAGACGTAGACGTCTATCATATGAACGAAGGCCACTGTGCTTTTTTGACGCTGGAACTACTTACGAAAGATGGATGGGATGCCGGCCAAGACTCTGTTCGATCTCAGTGTGTTTTCACAACGCACACGCCGGTACTAGCAGGTCATGATCGATTTGAGCCGAAGCTCGTGCTGTCGGAACTGAGTGATATTCGACAACGACTGGGTTGTACGAAGGAAGAATTCCTCTCACTCGGCAGGGTAAATCCAGACAGCGACGATGAGTTGTTCACGATGACGATCCTGGCTCTGAAGCTTTCTCGAAATTCGAATGGGGTCTCGAGGCTCAACGGTCACGTCGCAAGAGAACAGTGGCATCCTCTGTATAAGGAGAAATCACTGGATGAAGTGCCTATCGGCCATGTCACCAATGGAATTCACCTGCGCACATGGACGTCGATTCACGCCCGGCCATTCCTCAAGAATCAATTTGGGGATTGGGAGAATCGGAATGTTTCTGCGGACGATTGGTCTGGAATTCGGAAAACATCTGATTCGGAGCTTTGGGCCTATCGTAGGATGCTGAGGACAAAATTGATCGAGTTCGTTGAAGATCGGGTCGGTCGTCAGTCGTTTGAACAACCGGTTGATTTGTCTGTCGACGCGTTGACGATTGGCTTCGCACGACGATTTGCGAGTTACAAACGTGCGCCCCTCCTGTTTTCAGATCTCGACCGGGCGGCCCGCTTATTCTCCAACGCAGAACGACCCGTGCAAATCATCTTTGCCGGAAAAGCCCACCCGGACAATGACGAAGGGCGGTACTATATAAAACAGATTCTGGAAATTACCCGGATGCCGGAGTTTTCAGGGAAGGTGATATTTCTCGAAAATTATCACATGGGTATCGGAAGAATGCTCGTCTCAGGATGTGACGTTTGGTTGAATAACCCCCGGCGACCTCATGAAGCCTGCGGAACGAGTGGTCAGAAAGTAACCATCCACGGTGGTCTCAACCTTTCTATCCTGGATGGATGGTGGGCAGAGGCGTTTGACGGATCAAACGGTTTCGCAATCGGAGATCAAGATCAGGATAACCACCTGGATACTACTGAAGGAGATTCTCGCGATGCAGAATTCCTTTACACAACTCTTGAAGAACAGATTCTCCCCATGTTTTACCAGCGTAGCAACGCTGGATTCCCCGTGGAATGGCTGGGTAAGATCCGGAATGCCATGCACGACCTTACTTTTGAGTTCAGTGCACGACGTATGATTCGCGACTATGTCGACAAGATTTACACCGTAAGGGACGTTTCAGAACTGGCCTGATAGAGCTCTAACGAGCCGTTACCAGAGCTTCACACGAAAGCCCTCGAAATCTCCGAAGGCTGATGTCCAGGAAACTTCGACGTCGTCGACTTCCGCCTCGTCCGGACCTTCACTGACTGCCTCGAGCAGTTTATTCAGTTCTTCGACCGGCCCTTCCGCCACGATCGAGACCGTTCCATCGTCTTCATTTCTAACCCAGCCATCAATGGGCAGTCCGGCAACAGCCTTTCGGATAAAAAACCGAAAGCCGACACCTTGAACCTGTCCAAGTATGCGAAGGGTTAGTCTGGCCCTTTCAAGCTTCACTTCTACATCTTCGAAAGAATTACTCATGTTCCAATTTATTATTCAAACTAATCCTTGGGTCAAAGTCCAGTTCTTGAACTCAGACACCAATTGATCAAACGATTCTAAAGCAAAAAGTCTGGGTTGAAGGTTCCACACTTCATACTCCTGATCAACAACGCGCTCCGCGCTGAACGGAAGTACTTCGGCTTTTCCACTCACTGCGTGCGCGACCTCTCCCTTGGACGATAAGATTCCCGCACCAAAAATGCGAAGACCATTTGTTTGTCGAACCAAACCAAATTCGACAGTGAACCAGTGCATTCGCTCCAACTGAACTCTCTGCTGACCTGTCGCGTTCATAGCGGCCTGGCCAAAATGTTGGTAGTAATCAGCGAATGCAGGCTCTGTGAGCATTGGCATATGTCCAAACATGTCGTGGAAGCAGTCGGGAGCCGGAGTATAATCGAGTTCATCCGTTCCCCGGATATAATCTGTCGAAGGAAAAATGCGGTTGGATATCAGTGAAAAAAAATCTTTCTCGTGGAGCAATCCTGGAATTCTCGCCAGCCGCCAGCCCGTTGCGGTCTCCATTTGCGCACTCATATCTGCAAGCGACGGAATCTTGTCCGCGGTCATACCCAACGATTCAACTCCGTTTACAAAAGCGTCACCTGCGCGGCCGGGCAACAGATCCATTTGCCGATTGAACAAAAATTTCCAGTTGCTCCGATCTTCTTCAGAGTAATCCGGAGAAATGATTTCGTCGCCGACTGGAGCCGGACCGTCGAGACGTACCGGAATGCATCGAGGATCAATCCCGTCTTCAGCTGCGCGTTCATACGCAGTTTGTCCGTTTTCGGCCACGGAAGCATCGAGTTTTGATGCATTTTTCATTATTGGTAGCAAAGAAAAGTAAATAACAAGCTATGGTCTCTTGAATACGACGAGCACAGTCGCCGGTTTCTAATCCTATTTTCGACCGGAGTGGATACTAGTTAAGTAGCCCCGCGATCAAGAATGCTACAAACGCGAGACCTCCCATTGCCAGGGCATAGGCCATCTGGGTCTTGATATGGTCCACGTGGTCGCACGCAGCTGACATGGAAGAGATGAGAGATGTGTCGGACAGCGGTGATGCATGGTCTCCAAACACGCCTCCAGACAGGACTGCACCCAGCATCAGAGCCGGGGCAATTCCCAGCCCGTCCGCTAAAGGCATAGCAATGGGTATCAGCACTGCATAGGCCGTCCATGACGACCCTAGCGTGAACGAGACGAAACAACCGAGTACAAAAACGAGGGCCGGAATCCACCACGTCGGCCATCCGGTTCCAAGAAGATTTACGACATACGGACCCATTTCGAGGGCCCGGGAAACTTGACCCAGAGCGAAGGCCAGTACAACGAGGATAACCATTCCGACCAGACCGGCCGAACCCTTGAGAACGAGTCCAATGGATTCAACCGGGTTCATCAGCGCTTTTCCATTGGACCCTGATCCGGGAAGCGCATATAAAATCATCGCTGAACCCACCGCAGCACAAACGGCCCAGAGCACCGAGATCGACCCGCTTCCCTGCATAAGCTGTCCGTCGCCGGTAATGTAGAGTCCGATGAAAATCATTCCGACCATCACCGCGATTGGTAGAAGTAAATGACTGGCCCTTTCCTCGGAGCCCGGGACGGGCTTCAATTCCGCGATTTCCTCTGCAATCAGGGGTGTCGAGCCGGGTCGAATGACTTGACCTGTCTCCAGAGCGCGGACTTCCGCCTTCTTCATGGATCCGAACTGCCATCCCGTAATCGCCAGTACAAGCGTACCTACGATGGCAATGATGGAGTAGAAATTAAACAGTAGCGAATTCGTCAGCAGCCCGACCGCGCCGACGGTAATACCCTGTGCCGCAAGAAGACCCAAAACGTACGCCCCCCATCCGTTCAGCGGGATACTCATGCAGACCGGAGCGCTCGTCGCGTCACAATAAAAAGCGAGTTTTTCGCGGGGAATTTTAAGGCGCTCGAAAAGCGGCCGGTTGACCGCACCTACGATCAGGCAGGTAATGCTCGACTCAACGAAGATGATCATTCCAATGGCCCACGCAAGAATTTCTGCTCCTCTGCGTGTCGTACCCCATCCTCTCTTCTGAGCCCACGCGATAAACCCGACCACACCGCCGGACGCCTGAACCAGTGCGATGAGTCCTCCGACCAACAAACTGAAAATGAGGATTCGCGTATTACCGGCATCCCCGAACACGGCAACGAGCTGATCGATCAGCTCCCGGAGCCCCGTGATGGGATTCCCGCCGACAAGAATGGTCGTTCCCAACCACAAACCCGTTAGCAACGACATGTATACTTCCTTGGTCCAGAGCGCCAGCACAATGGCGACGATCGGAGGCAGCAGAACAATCCAGTCCATACGTGGCGAACGAGCGAGTGAATTCGGGTCGTCGGGAATCTACATGAATCAGTCGTCTAATGGAACCCGCTCGTGTGTGCTTCTATGTTCAGTTGGAACCGCCCGTCGCATTCATGTCACGACTCTTCACTCAACTGCACCTCGCTGAGTTATCTTCCGTATCAGGGCCCGACCGGATGAA
>SMVA01081108.1_pt1 | contig 18361 bp, 17 predicted proteins | sample 2456451 | NCBI WGS metagenome assembly SMVA01 (sample SAMN11095933, study PRJNA526329) | marine sediment metagenome | biome: Marine sediment; feature: Surficial sediment; material: Deep marine sediment; isolation source: Hadal surficial sediment | place: Pacific Ocean | collected 2014-05 | depth...
AATCCAACAGCCGTTGGCGAATCCTTCACGATCGCGGAGGATACGACCCATGCGGCAACCGCGGGTGTGAACGACCTTCTGCTGAACGACAGCGATCCGGATGGCGATCCGTTGTCCCTGAACGTCACTCCGGTAGTCGGACCGTCTCAAGGCACAGTGACGTTGAATGTCGACGGCACTTTTACCTACGTGCCGAACGCGAACTTCTATGGCGCAGATGCTTTCACGTATCAGATTCTAGACGGCAGTGGTGGCTCGGCCCAGGCTACCGTGATGATCACCGTCGATCCGGTCAACGACGCACCGGTGGTTGGCGCCGACAGCTTCACCGTCGCTGAGGACAACGTGCTTGCGATCTCTCCGGCCAACAGCGTGCTTGCAAACGATTCTGATATTGAAGGTGAACCGCTGACCGTTACCAGCGCTCCGGTTACCAGTCCGAACAATGGCGTGTTGATTCTGAATCCAGACGGCACGTTCACCTACACGCCGAATGCCAACTTCAGCGGCACGGACGGTTTTTCCTACGAAGTCGCCGATGCCAGCGGCAGCGTCAGTCAGGCCACAGTCACGATTACGGTTGACCCTGTGGCCGATAATCCGGTCGGTATCGATGATACCGTATTCGCCCAGGCCGACACGCCGCTCATCATGGGTTTCAGCGAACTTACCGCCAATGACACGGATGCCGACGGTGACATCCTGACACTGACATCCTTCAGTCAACCGACGCAGGGTTCTCTGGTCGACAACGGTGACGGCACGTTGATCTATGTACCCAACGCCGACTTTACAGGTGTAGATACCTTTACCTACACGGTGACCGACCCCAGCGGCCTGCAGTCGACCGCCCTGGTGGTAGTCAACGTTAGCCCCAACGGGTCGATCAGCCCCATCGATCCGGTGGACCCTCTACCTGAAATCGAGCCACCTGATCCTCTGCCACCAGTGGAGGGTAGTGAGGCGGCCAATGGGGTTGAGGATTCGGCAGCCGCAGATGAGTCTATGGCCGACGGCGGTTCAGACGAACTCTCGGTCAGCGAGATGCCGGAACTGGGAATATTCGGCGCGAATGGTGCTCCGGCCGATTTCATCGACTCGATGACGCTGGGGAATGATTCGGACGGATCGCGCAGCCGCAACCTGACCGATAAGTTTTTCGCTGATTCGATGGAAGTTCTCAGCGATGTGTTCGAGTTCGAAGAATTGAAGGAGTTCGGTCTGCATGATGTGAACCTGGACCAGGAACTGCTCTGGCAGGCCCTGGATAATATCGAACGCCAGTTGAACGGCATGAACAATCCGGATGATGTCAGTTCCGTATTCATGATGCAGATTGCAAAAGGCGGCGGGGTTGCGCTGACCGCGGGCTATGTGGCCTGGATTCTGCGTGGCGGGATGCTCGCCTCCATGCTGATTTCCTCGATGCCGATGTGGAAAGGATTTGACCCACTGCCACTACTGGCGGCACGCAAGAAGCGCAAGAAAAAGGAAGAAGAGGAAGAGGCCCGTCGAAAGGCCGAAGTCGAAGCCGAAGGAAAGGATGTCGAGGAGCTGTTCGCTCACGAGCAGACATCAAAGGCTGGACGCTAAGTCGCGGAGACAAGGATATGTTTGGCATAGGACGTAGATCGACAACGCTCAGAGTCAGCCTCGGTGTGGCGTCGCTGACGATTTGCCTGCTGCTGACCGCCGAAATGATCGGGATACTCCCGAACACCACCGACGTAAAGCTCGACGCACGGCAGAAAGCTGTGGAGCTGGTGGCGGTGCAGGTCGCCTCCGCGGCGACCCGCAACGATGTGCGGATGGTGCAGACCATTTTGACAACCATCGTAGGACGCGACGTGAACATTTTGTCAGCCGCGTTGCGCCGCCGCGGCAGCCTGCTGGCGACTGCTGGTCCACACGATCGTATCTGGGAGGCGCCCGTGGACGGCATCTCAACGCCGACACACGTTCAGGTGCCGATCATGAAGCAGAAGAATGAGTGGGGACTCGTCGAACTCACATTCAGACCACTGCAGGCCGTTACGCTTGCGACCTGGCGAGAATCGCCTTTTGCCGTGTTTATATTTGTCGGACTGGCGGGTTTTGTGATGTACTTCCTGTTCCTGCGTCGTGCCCTTGCTGAACTGGATCCATCAAGTGTTGTGCCGGAGCATGTCCGCTCGGCGTTCAATGCACTGGCGGAAGGCGTCATCATCATCGATGAGGAAGAGCGCATTGTTCTCGCCAACGATGAGTTTGCGAACATGATACGGCGGTCGGCTGAAAGTTTGATCGGCGTGAATGCCTCCGAGCTCGACTGGATCACAGCGTCTGCCGACGAATCCGACGACGCTCAATATCCATGGCAGAAAGCCCTGCTGGAAGGGAAGGCTCAAATCGGCGTGCCACTACGCATGCGGTCATCCAAAGACCACATTCAGAGTTTTGTTGTCAATGGTTCACCGATTCTGGATGGAAAAGGACGCCCGCGCGGAGCCCTTGCTACGTTCGATGACGTCAGCGAAGTCGAAAAGATGAATGAAGAACTCGAAAGCGCGATGACAAACCTGAGTCAATCCCGGGAGGCGGTAGAGCGCAAGAACAAGGAACTTCAGTATCTTGCAACTCGCGATTCTTTGACAAGCCTCCTGAACCGCCGCGCACTGTTCGAGCTATTCGAACAACGCTTCGAAAAAGCCAGGAGGGGAGAGACACCACTTACTGCACTCATGATCGATATCGACGAATTCAAATCGATTAATGATAACTTCGGCCACGCTGCTGGCGACCAGGTTATCGAATATGTTGCCAAGAAAATCGTTTCGTTCGCAAAGTTCGGGGACTTGTCTGCTCGCTATGGTGGCGAGGAGTTCTGCATGATATTGCCTGGAACAACTCTTGATGATGCGATCGTGTTAGCGGAACAATTACGAGTTGCTGTCAGCGAAGATTTTGAAGAGCAGTTTCTGTGGGAAGTTGACCTGACGATCAGCCTGGGAGTTGCGTCCATAGGAGATGCTCAGGACACAACGACGTCTCTGTTAAATCGTGCGGACAAAGCGCTGTATGCGGCGAAGACCAATGGCCGGAATCTGGTCGTCAAGTGGGGAGACAACGAACCGGAAGTTGTGAGCGGTAAAACGAGAGTGCAGCACGAGAACCACGCCAAGCTCGTGCGCAAAACCATGTCTGCAGGACCATGAAGGCTGTCGCTTATGGCTGGAGAGCAAACTGCTGCGATGCAGCAAGTCTTCGGTGAATTCGTGGTCTTACAATCTGTTCAGTCCGCAGCGGCGCGCGCGATAACCAATTCTTCCCGAATTTGCGCATGGCGCTTCTTGTCGATTTCGTATTTTCCGTAGAAGTAGATGGCGCCGAGAATCGGCAGCACTGCAATGATTCCTTCAAAGATCCCAAGTTCGAAAATCACCTGGGCATCGACCTCGCCGACTACCGCTTTCGGTGGAAAACCGATGATGTCGATGGCAATTCCGGCCAGAAGGTGTCCCAGACCGTTAGACAGTTTCGCAAAGAAAGTCCGCACCGCATAAAACACGGCTTCCTGGCGCTTACCCGTTTTCAGTTCATGCTCGTCGACCACGTCGCCGATGGCTGAGTAGACCGAGGTGGTGAGAATAGACAGTCCGCCATAGTAGAAAAAAGAAGAAAAGCCAACGATGAAAAAGATGGCGGGATGGCCGTTGGCAGGGAGCAGATTGAGCGATCGCAAGATGATGTACGTGGAGGCGGCGATTGCGGCTACGCCCACGGCAATGCGCATGGCACCGCCTTTGTCGAATCGCTTCGTCAGCGGAGCAACGACCGTCACCGCGATAAAATAGGAGGCGATCGTAAAAAAGGGCAGTAACCCGATTTGATAGGGTTCCAGTTCCCAGTAGAACAGGTTCATGTTCTGGCCAAGGGTTTCACGAACTCCAATCATGGGAGACAGGCAAAACAAGCCGAAGAACAGCATCATGTAATTTCGATTGTGGAAAACTACAGTGGCTTCCTGGACAAAATCACGAATTGATATTTTAGGCAGATTGTCAGGTGCCTGACGAAGCAGGGGTATCTGTTCACGCGTGAGATAGGCGGTGAGAAAAATTATTATCGCACCGAACAAGGCGACCGCTGCTGCGAACGCAGTCGTGTCGACGTCTGGCTTGGGGCCTTCGGTAAAAAATACGTAATAAAAGGTGAACGCCAGTATCGCACCGCCGGAGTAAGAAAACAGGGTGTTGTAGCGAAAGATCCTGGTGCGCTCCATGTAATCATCGGTCAACTCCGAGCCGAGCGCGAGGTGGGGGAGGTGGTAACAGGTATGAAAGAATTTCAGAAGACTGGCAAATACAAACAACCATGCAGCCAGCGCCCATTGAATGGGCGTTGCTTCATAACCAAACAACGACCAGATCTGATCGCCAGACGCCAACAGCGCATCCGGCGGCGCATAGATGCAAAAAACGCTCGCCCCCATGGGCAAGGACGCCAGGTATATGAACGAATGTCGACGGCCCCAGCGGGATTTCCAGCGATCGCTTAAATAGCCGATTAACGGATCGGAAACGGCATCAAGTGCAATGGAGAGGAAAACGGCGAAACCGGCGAGTGTGCCTGGCAGTCCGAAAATGACGGTATAGATAATGAAGTTGAAACCGTTGAAGGCGTACATCGTTGCGCCTTCCGCGGCACCACCCATCGCATAGCGCAATTTCAGCGACGTGCTGATTTCCCCGCGTGGTTCGCGCATGCAACCCTCCCGAATGAGCCTCGATCTGCTTTGCGTACTTGTTTTTCTGCAGACACGTTAGCAGATGAGACTGCCATAGGGATAGGTAGACGAGGGGGGAAAGTCCCGAGAACTGGTGGCTGCAGGTTTGTGGGTGGCCGAGGCTTGCGCCGCTGATCAGGAGGCAGTTGTCGCCATTTGGACGCAAGTCTCGATTGAACTGCACCGGCAACCGATAAGCTCGGTCAATACTCGATCCATCTGTTGCAGGGTATCGATCTGCTGGCGGACTTCCGCCTGCTTGGTTTCGGCAAACGGTTTCCAAATGCCAGCGGCGCTCGGGTCTTGTGCATGACTTTCGAGAAGGGATTTGATCTCACCAATCGTAAATCCCGCAGCCTGTGCAAGTCGAACAAAACGCAGCGCGAGCAGCGCTCGATCGTCGAACTCGCGACGACCGGAAACACGCGTCTGGTGCTCGATCAACCCGACCTTTTCGTAATAACGAATGGTCGATGCCGGCATGTCCAACGTTTTCGCAACTTCTCCGATCTGCATGGCACGATCCTCAGGTTTGAATCTGCTCGATGAACGATTCGACCACCGCAGCCGCTGCAGGAGGTCCTGCGATTGTCAACGTGAGACCATCGTCGGGTGGTGTGATTGAAAACGTCAGAAAACCACAACACTCACGCTCCAGACTGACGAACAACTCCACATTTGAGCGAACTTCTGCAGACTCTGGAAACCGGAGACTTAGCCCACCTTCGATTGTCTGAGTGTCGATGATGTGGGGGATAAGGGTTTTACGTGCCAGCGTTCTGCGCGCGCGTATTGCTTCGTCGGTCAGCGAACAGGCAGCCTCCTGCGGGTCGGGTTGATCAGTCATGGCTGAAATCTCCGGTACCTGAAAATGGTCCTTGCATCCTGCCACTTAAAGCAAGGTTCAAGTCAAGGCGATTCTGACCCAGCAGGGGCGCTGCTGCATAGATCAAACGGTCGGACACACCGGGCTTGGGCACTTGAGTCAACGGCCGCGCCGCTAGCGCCCCAATACCGCCGTAGCAGACGACGGTTTCGTTCTGGTAACGGTCCCGAAGTATCTCATCACGATAGTAAAGCTGAGATAGAGCATCACAATGGCGATCAGCAACACCAGAGGCGTCTCGTAAATTCCGGCCAGACAATAGGCAAGTGCCGTCACGACCCCTGTGACGAGCGCATAAGCGCTTTGCGTGGAGACGTGACTGAAATGCTCGCAGTTGGCGCCGACGGAAGCCAACACCGTGGTGTCGGAGATGGGGGAGACGTGATCACCGATCAAACCACCGCTGAGTACTGCAGCGATCGTCAGATACATCGGTGCGCCCAGTTCGAATCCGACCGGCACCGCGATGGTCATGAGAATCGCAAAGGTCCCGTAGGATGAGCCGGTGGACAACGAAATAATCCCACCGAGGATAAATACCAGCACCGGGAAGAATACAGGCGATACCGTTCCGCTGATCATTGAGGAGACATACCCGGCTGTATTCAGATCGTTGGTCACTGAACTCAATGACCACGCGAGCACCAGCACAATCGAGATATAGACCAGTTTTTCGGCACCCTCGACAAAGGTCTTCAGCGACTCGGTGTAAGAGACAGCCTGGTGGCGGCGCATCAACTCGGCACAACTCAAAGAGGCGAGAAGATAGCCGATGATCAACGTTGAGCGGATGTGCACGCCACTGATGCCCTCGTGGGTGCCATGCCAGGTAATCAGACCGATGACCACCGCTAACATGATACCCAACGGTACCAGGAACACGCTCAACCGGGTCTGGGACACAGTGATTGCAGCGGGCTCGGTCGTAGCAACGGGATTCGAATCCTCCGCAAGCAGCTCACTTTCGTAGTTTCTTTGCGCCGTCAGCATTGGTCCAAAATCCCTGCCGCTCATGATGACGATCGGCACGCTCATAAGGGCCAAAAACGCGTAGAACTGATACGGGATGACATTCACTAAAACGGTAAAGGCGTTTTCCGTCAGCCCGATATCCGCATAGGATTGCTCGATCAGACCCATTATGTAGGCGCCCCAGCCAATAAATGGGATCAGGATGCTGATGGGTGCGGATGTGGTGTCGAGGATGTAGGCAAGCTTCTCTTTGCACAGCTTGAATTCTCTAAATACGGATCGGTACAACGGACCGACGATCAGGCTGTTGCCGGAATCGGTAAAGAATATGCCGAGGCCGGACAGCCAGCATAAAAGCTGTGCTTTGCCTGAAGTGGAGACGACGGCCGTCATTTTCCGGGCGAAGGCGCGTGCGCCACCGGAGACATCGAGCAGTTTGACAAAACCGCCAATCACCATGACGACCAGGATGATTTGTGCGTGCGTGCCGGCTGAGACTTCTGTCAGCACGTGCTCTTCGATTGTATTCAACAGGGCATTGAACGGATGGTAGTCGGTCAGAATCATTGATCCGCTGAAAATACCGAAGGCCAGCGCCAGGAGAACGTTACGCGAGTAGATCGCCAGAATGACCGTCAATATGGGCGGCACAATAGATAAGAATCCGTAGTCGTTCATCTGTGCGTTATCTCCTCAAACACTCTCACAGCTTATCATCTGGTGGTGTAGACCGACGCAATCATTGGAATCGATTCGCGCGATATGGCCGTAGATCTATGGCAGATTGGCGGCCGGCGATCAGATCCGCCACGATGAGTGCCGTTGCCGGACCCATCGTTATTCCCAGGTGTTGATGCCCGAATGCGTACACTACTTTGTTAGTCCTGGTTGCTGAGCCAAGCACCGGTAGCGAGTCGGGCAGGGAGGGTCTATGCCCCATCCAGACAGACTGTTCGTCCAGACGAAGCTTTCCGGGCAGCATCCGATCGACCAGAGGTAGAAGGCTGCGCACTCGTCGAAAGTCCGGTGGCGCGTTGAGACCGGCAAATTCGACCTGGCTGGTAAGGCGCAGTCCTGTCTCCATCGGTGACAGAACGAATGAATCGTCTGCGTTCATCACGGGCCGATTGAGTACGTCGCTATCCGTGGCAGGTAGCATGAGGTGGTAACCACGCTCGGCTTCCAGCGGCACATCATCGCCCAGCTGACGCGCCAGTTCGTTGGACCAGGCGCCAGCAGCAATCACGACTTTGTCTGTCGTTAGCTTTTCAGTGGTGTCGTGGAGTGTGATCCCGGCTGCCGTGATTTCAATCCTGCTGGCGTTAAACTGCTGAAATCGCCCGCCGCGGGTAACAAACAGATCGACCATCCCGTGCACCATGCGCCCGGGATTTACGACCTGAAGGCTGTCCCGCTGAAATATGCCGCGCGGGAATATCGGCGCAAGTTCCGGTTCCAGATCCAGGATGTCATTCTGCTGCAGGATTTCGTAGGGCGTGCCGAGACGATCCATCAGAAAGCGCGCGTGTTCGGTGGCTGCAAACGCCTGCTCCGACTCGTAGACTTTCAACCAGCCGACTTCACGCAGAAGGTTGCTGAGCGACGTATTATCGGTGAGCGCACGCCAACCGGCAGCCGAGCGATTGCTTAACGCATGAAGATTGATCGAGTTTCGAAGCACGCTGGCACGGCGGCTTTCGCCGAGGAAGCTGATCAGCCAGCGCAGCACTTCCGGCAGATAGGCTGTTCTTACTGTCAAAGGGGAAAGCGGTCTGCCGATCATCTTCAGGACCTGGAAGACAATTCCCGGCATAGCAGTGGGTGCGCAGGACCCGTTCACGACAGCACCCGCGTTGCCGAATGACGCACCGGCAGCCGGGCCTTCACGATCGATGAGGGTCACCTCATGACCGTCTCTCTGCAGGGCCAGGGCAGTAGATGCCCCGACGATGCCAGCACCGATCACGATGACTGATGTCGTTGGCTTGAGGCTCATGAATTAAACATGCTTATCTAGGCCTGTCTGTTGTCAACGATGCAACGTGGTATTTTAATTATGTGTCGAATTCAGTCCACCGACTTCACATGGCCAGCGTCAACTATCTGGAAAACCGGATTGATGTTTACGCGTACCTGGTCGTAACAACATCCGAGGTTTTACTCATCGATACAGGGGTCGGTGAAGGCAACAAGTACATCGAGCGTATATATCAGCCGTGCAGGACGCCCATCGCCGACGAACTAGCACGCTATGGTCTGGTGACAAAAGACGTGGACCTAATTATTAATTCCCATCTTCATTTTGATCATTGCGGTAACAACCACTTGTTTCCCAGCGCCAAAATCTTTGTGCAGGCCAACGAATTGTTGGCTGCACGTACGCCCAGGTACACGGTTCGTGAGTGGTTCGGCTACGACGGCGCTCGGTTGAATACCGTCTCCGGGGACATGGAGATAACTGCGGGGGTAAAGCTTCTTGCAACTCCTGGCCACACACCGGGACACCAGTCGGTGCTCGTCGAGACCGATAGCGGCAACACACTGGTGGCAGCCCAGGCGGCATACACGGCTGAGGAATATCGGCAGGGCGGCGACGTAGCCCAGGCTCACGAGGGGCTGGAGAAACAATATCTTCACACGATTTCACGGCTCAAATCGGTTGCAGCGCAGGAGGTTTACTTCAGTCACGATTCCACCGTGGCAAAGTTAGACGAGATGCTGCCCAACCAGTGACTCGCAGCAATTTGTTGTGCGTGGCTGCTACCGGCCCGCGTAACCTCTGGCCAGTGACTCGATGGTTTGAATCAACCATGACTCACTATCGTCTGCCTGACTCACGCCGATTTCCTCGTGAATGGCTCGCGCCAGCAGTGTGGATATCATCACCCCTATAAGATACCCATGATCTTTTTGAGAAACTTCTTGCGCGCGCTTGTAGCGTTCGAAAATCTGCTCAAAGCCGCCGTGCATGGACTGCGCATCCAGCAGAAAATCGTGGGAGCGATGGCTGATCTGGGCCGATCTGGTTCGGTATTCGGGGTGGGCGAGTACCAGCAGGACGGCGGGCATGTTGCGACGCAGATAATTGAGCACCGCAGTTGCAAGTATCAGCAACGCCTGCCCAACGTGCGCGGAGCCGAGAGCTTCAGACACCGCAGCTTCGAGCTGCGGCGGGGGCATTCGCATGCTGGCGAAGAACAGCTCGTCCTTGGTGCCAAAGCGTTGGAAGAGGATGCCTTCGGAGATGCCCGCACGCTGGGCGAGACGCTTGGTGGACACTTGCAGTCCCTGAGCCAGGAACTCAGCGCGGCAAGCCTTGAGCAGGTCCTCGTCACTGATGGTTTTTGGGCGTGGCATCGGTTTCGTTGTGCTGTTCGCGGATCGCGAGTATAGTCTCTTTCGTTTATAAGTGCCCACTCACATATATAAGATATTGCGATGGAAATAGCGAGTTCGTCAGCACGGCTGCAGGCTGCAGACCCTGTGAGAATCTACATCCGCTGGGGCCTGTACCCGCTGATCTGGCTCTGGGTGGCCGGTTGTATCGCGTATGGCCTGATCTACCCCGACTCGCTGCAGAGCGTTCTCGCGCTCAAAGCCGTCGTCATGGTGACGTCGCTGATGGTATTGGAGTGGCGCTTCCCCTTAGAGCATCGTTGGCGCATGACGTGGCGCCATCTCATGCGACGCGATCTCATCTTTATCGTAATCAACGGCGCCACACTGGCGCTGTTGAGCTACGGGATGGTTGCGCTTGCGATCGATCTGTCAGAAGACACGGTGGGACTGCTCACGGGCCAGCCGTTGTGGCTGCAAGTCGTCGTCGGACTGACGGTGTTCGAAGCATTGCAATATGCGTTGCATCGCTACATGCACCAAAGTCGCAGCCCGCTGACGCACTTCCTGTGGCGCACGCACGCCATTCACCATCTTCCGCAACAACTCTACGTCGTCATGCACGCAGTTTTTCATCCTTTCAACGCTGTTTTCGTGCGCATTGGTACACAGCTGCTGCCCGTCTGGTTGCTGGGTTATGACCCGCTGGCGGTGTTCGTATTCGGCTCGGTCATCGCGTTCCATGGTACTGTCAGTCATCTCAATCTGGATATGCGCATGGGATGGCTGAACTACCTGTTCGTTGGCCCCGAGTTGCACAGATACCACCACAGTGCGAGCAGCCACGAAGCGCAAAACTACGGCGTCACGCTGTCGATCTTCGACATCTGCTTTGGTACGTTTCACTATCGACCAGGGGTGCCGCCGCTCGAATTGGGTTTATCCGAAGACGATGGTTATCCGGGTCAGCACGACCCACTGCGCGCCACGTTATTCCCATTCAGCGCCAAACCGGTGAGCAACCTGCCAGGCCATTGACCCGCGCCATTTCTGGTGTGCCGTTATTGGTCCTGTTGTCAGTGGTGGCAACTTCGAGTCACCCAGCGCCGCAGACTTTCAATACCGCGTTGCCGGTCGCCAAAGGTGAGTTCGTATTGCGGGAACAATTCTTTAACCGGCGCGCGACCGACGACCCGAGTATCGCCGATCGAGAGCTCGATGTGCGTGGGCTTGTGAGTGTTCTTGGTCGAGGCATCGCCCGCAACTGGGCAGTCTTCGGCGTGCTGCCGTACCTGGACAAAACACTGGAACTGACGACGCCTGCAGGTCGCCAGAGTCGATCCGCCACCGGCCTCGCTGATGTACGGCTTTTTGCGCGTTATACGCTTCATCAACGTGATGCTCCAGGCAGCACCTTTCGAGTCGCACCTTTCTTTGGTATCGAGATGCCCACGGGTGAAGATGACCATCGCGACAGCCTCGGCCGCCTGCCAGCGCCTCTGCAGCTTGGATCGGGTTCGTGGGATCCATTCGCAGGCGTCGTCATGACGTACCAGACGCTCGACTATCAGCTCGATGCCCAGGCGAGCTTCAAGATCAACACCCAGGCGAATGACTTCGAATTTGGCGACGAGGCGAGGCTCGATGTCTCCCTGCAGTATCGGGTCTGGCCGCGCGAGCTGGCTGAATCCGGTGTGCCGGGCTACCTGTACGCCGCGATTGAAGGCAGTGTTCGGTACCAGGCTAAAAACGAAATCAATGGTACGAGCGATCCGGATTCAGGCGGAACGTCATTCGTACTGGCCCCAGGGCTTCAATACGTCACCAAACGCTGGATCGTCGAAGGCATCGTTGAAGTGCCGCTCACTCAGAATCTTGGCGGCGACGCGATAGAAGACGACTACACTTTCCGTTTGGGATTCCGTGTCAACTTCTGACGACCTGATAATCCAGGCTGATCTGGGGGTGCGTGTTAGCCGCCGTCGTTACGCTGGAGTTGCTTTGGGGTTGGTTCAATAGTTTCCACAGTGAACCCCGCGTCCTTGATTGTCTCGCGCACGAGTGCTTCATCCAGAATCACACCGTCGCTCACGGAAATTCTTACCAATCCGGTCTTCAGATCGACGGCCACGGAATCAACGCCCGATATCGAGCCAATACTGCTTTCCAGACCATAGACGCAAAACGGACAAGCCAGACCACTCACATGGACGTGGTAGGAATCTCGAGGTTCTCCGCTCAGCGGTGCGGCAGGGACGATCGATTCCGAAGCGGGTAGTGCGGCGATGGAGACTGCAGGCAATACGGATATATCCCGGATTAGTTCGGTAGCACTGATCGGGCCGACCTGTCGATAGATTTCCCCACCGGATGCATCCAGTACTACCAGCGTGGGCATACCGATAACGTTGAAATACCTGGCGGTAGCCGGATGTAGATCGGTATCGACCTTCAAAAAGACAAATTGTTCGAGAGCTTTTTTAACCATTGGATCTTTGAACGTCGTTCTGTCCATGGTTTTGCACGCACCACACCATTCGGCAAAGAAATCGACGAACAGGGGTTTGTTGCTCTGCGCCGCTGCTTCGATTGCTGAGGCCACGGGTTCGGGGATTGCTCCTCTCGTTTCGTTCTTCGTCGATGCTCCCAGAGCAACGCGGCTGTGGACGATCTTCGGTCGGTAACCCAGCTCGATAATAGTCTCGTTCATCCGATCGGTATTTACGGCACCTGCATCATAGGAGACCGTGAATTCGTCAGTTTCGAGATTGACGTCGACGTTTCTAACACCTGCTAGCTCTGACAGAGCAGCTTCGACCGAATCCGGTCAGCTCATTCAGGTCGCGCCGCTTTTGGATTTCATCATCCCGTCAACGACGATGGTCACTTTCGCCATAGCGGCTTCGGTGCTTTCGCTATGAGCGTGTAATGAGTTCAACAACCCCAGGAAAATCATGGGAAGCAGCAACCAGTTCTTTACAATCGAACTGTTCATTTCTGTTCAACCTCCAGTCTGTCGGCCAAAAACCGCGCTTTCATTGTGATCAGTTTAGTATCTGTACCTGCTACAGGTTCAAGCTCAGTCTTGCGTAGTTCCGCGATGATCGGACAATCTAGTAACGATCGCTAGATTGTTCTCACCGCTGCCGGACGACTAGTGCTGGTGATCGTGCCCATCGTGAGACTCTTCGTCGGTTGACGCCTTCGGCTCATCAGGTTCCGGGTCGATATGGTCAGGCTCGGTGTTTGCGTCGGCCGACTCATGAGCGTGCTGGTCTGCTCCAGCGTCCCCGTGCTCTGCAGCGTCATCCCCAGCAGCGTGGTGGCCGTGACCTTGTGCGTCTGCCAGGAGTGCGACGTAGCCTGCGCCATCGAGCTCCGGCAAACGGGTCATGAACGCCACAACCGGCCACAATGCCTCGTCTGCATGGGTTGCACCCCAGGCGGGCATGCCCGTCATTTTGATGCCGTTCTTGGTAACCCAGAACAGTTCGGCCGGTGTCATGTGGGCAGCTGAATCAGCCAGGTCTGGTGGCGGGGGATTCAAGCCTTGCCCCACCGCCTCCGGGTCCTGTCCGGGCGCGCCGTGGCAGCCAGCACACATGCCGGCAAAGTCGTTTACGCCTGCAAGTGTTAGTGACACATCGTCGAGATCTGGCACGCTGATCTCTCCGGCTCGTCGTTCCACTGAGGCATGGGAAGTTGTCGAGAGCAGCCAGGTAACAAGCCCGCCGTGCGGCGAACTCGCGCTCACATCATAGAATCCCAGGAAAGCGAACCCGAAGACGCCAAGCATGCTGAATGCGATGACCGCAAAAATCACTGAACTTACTTTCACAATATCCTCCCTGACTCCCAACCAGCGAATCCACCAGAGACCAGACTAGCAGCTTGTTTTTCAACACGCTGCTAGTGGCAGGCTTTGAGGTTGCGCTCGAGCAACCACCAGTTCACCGGCCAGGCCACAATAAATCCCGCGGGGACTGCCAGCGCGATGCCAATCCAGAAAATCGGTTCCAGAATGCTGTTAGCCTGGGCGCCACCAACAGCGTAGTCCACCGCGTTTATCACCAGTTCCATGACACCAATCGAGATCACCTCGCCGATCCAGACAATTTTAAAGGCAGCAAGCAAACTCACGAATTCACGTCGACTGACGGGAACGACTCCGAGCGTCAACCCCGTGGCGTAAGCGAGAACTGTCGCAAGGGCCATGGTGTACCAGGGGCCGAGCCCCAGAGTCACGCCGATCACAAGCCCCGCCACTTCGCCGATAACACAGCCGGTCAGACAGTGCAGAGTAGACTGTGCGGAGGTGATGAGACGGTTGTGATGCGCGTGTTTGATGTTGTGGTTGTGGGTATTCATGAGCTTAGTTCACCGTATTGAATTTCGTTGGTTTTGCCTGTTCGCCTGTTTTTTTATGTATTTGTCTTTCTTTACCCTATACCCCTATTGGGTATATACTGTGGAACCCTATACCCCCCAGGGGTATCAAGTCAAGCAGGAGTTGAACGATGCCTGGTATGTCGGAGAACCGTCAGCCGATCATAAAACGTCTGAACCGGATAGAGGGTCAGGTAAAGGGAATAGTGCGCATGCTCGAGGAAGATCGGTACTGCATTGATATCCTGCATCAGATCCAGGCAATAAAAGCAGCGCTGACCAAGGCCGAAACGGAGTTGCTGCGGGCTCATGCGGGGGAATGCGTGGACGCTGCGCTGCGCCAGGGCACGGTTCAGGAGAAACGGAAAAAGATCGTCGAACTTGTCGATTTGTTTGAGCGGGTTCGTTAGCGCGGGTTGGTGCTGTGGGGGTCCGGTGACGGCCGAGGTCGAGCGCCATTGGCAGCCCTGGAATGTGCGGTCCGACGATGCTACTTGAAGGTAAATGGTACCATCGGCATGCCAATGCTACGTCAGAGGGCTGGCTTTCGGGTCGATAACCATGACCGAAATCATTGTGATAAATGAGACCTTCATCCGCCTTGCGTGTTTTCTCAGCATCTTCACGGCAATCGTACTGTGGGAGATCGGTTTGCCCCGGCGCGAACGCAAAGTCTCACGATGGGCGCGCTGGCCCAGCAATCTGGCGATCGTGGTGCTCAACACGTTGTTGCTTCGCGTTCTCATTCCAACAGCGGCAGTGGGTGTTGCGCTTGGTATGGAAGCGCAGAACTGGGGTTTATTGAATCAGTTTGCTGCACCTGGATGGCTGATCATCGTTGTCGCAATACTGGTCCTCGACTTTGCGATCTACCTCCAGCACATCATGTTCCATGCGGTACCGCTGCTGTGGCGCATGCACCGTATGCACCATGCCGATCTCGATTTCGACGTCACCACTGGGGCAAGGTTTCATCCCATAGAAATCCTGCTCTCGATGAGCATCAAGTTGATGGTCGTCACGGCCCTGGGTCCGCCGGCCGCCGCCGTCGTGATCTTTGAAGTGCTCCTGAATGCAACCTCCATGTTCAATCACGGCAACGTCAAAATGCCCCTGGGCTTAGACCGGGTTCTGCGCTGGTTCGTCGTTACCCCTGATATGCACCGGGTCCACCACTCGATACTGCCTGACGAGACGAACAGCAACTTTGGCTTTAATTTGCCGTGGTGGGATCGTTTGTTCGGTACCTATCGTGCGCAGCCCGTGGCCGGGCACGATGGGATGACAATCGGTATCGAACAGTTTTCCAGCCAGCGCGAACTTCGGTTGGACCGCATGCTCGTGCAGCCGTTTCACGGCACAGTTGGCCGTTATCCGATCAATCGAGATAGTGCGAACGGTTGAGGACGCTGTGCTGCTGAAGGAAGTAGTCAACCGCTCAATATCGCAATGCGCCGTTTACCGGCGATCAGTAAGCTCGGTAGGATTGAGAGCAGTGCCGCAATCCCGATGAACGTAAATGCGTCGCGGTATGCCAGCACTAAACTCTGGAACCCCACAACACTCATCACGTAGCTGAATGAGGCTTCGAATCCCTGATAGCCGATCACCCCAAGATACCGATACTGCTCAATTGCCAACCGCAGCATTTCCTGTGTCGCGGGATTTTCCCAGTTTTGCGTTGCGTTTATGGAATCCCAGTGAGTCGCGAGCCGTTGCTGCATGGTTAAAGAGATGAAATTAATGCCAAAAGCGCCACCCAACTGACGTAAAAAGTTGATGGCGCCCGCACCATGAGCGATGAGTTCCAGAGACAGTGGGTTGATCGCTGCTGCATTCAAGCTGGGAAAAATGAGCGCTAAACCAACTCGACCGACGCAGTACCACAGTAGCAGTTGCACTGCTGGCGTATAGGCATCTGCCTGCGTCATCGGGTAGTTGGAAAGCGCGAACAGTGCCAGACCAATTATAATCATCGCGCGATGAGAGAACACATCCGCGACCTTCCCCGCCAATGGAAACAGTGCGGCCATCATCAGTCCGGCAGGGGCCATCAACAAACCAGTCTCGAGGGCTATCAACCTGGATATTTGCTGGAGATAGAGCGGGAAGATGTAGGTGGAGCCGTAAAGTCCGATGCCTACCGTGAACGTAACCACCGCAGCCGCAACGAATCGCGGATTGAGAAACAATCGGAGTTCCAGCAGCGGCTCGGGAATGTAGGCCTCCCAGGCAATCCAGACGACGAACGCCGTGACTCCTACCGCAATGCTGATGATTGCCGTGTCGTCGTACCAACCGTGGCGTTGCGCCTCGGTGAGGCCGATCAGAAGGGCGAATATGAAAACCAGGCAGAGCAGCATGCCCAACCAGTCGAAAGACGGGCGCGACCCCGCATAGTCTCTACCGGGGAAAAAGGCTTTCGCCATAGGCAGACTGGCTATGACGAAGGGGATTGCGACAATGAATACCCAACGCCAGGTCAGATGATCCACCAGGTATCCGCCCACTGTAGGACCGAGTGCGGGGGCGAGAATTGTACCCACTCCCATAATTCCCATCGCGAATCCGCGCTGCTGAACGGGAAAAACCTGCGCGGTAACCAACATGGAAATGGGCATGGCAAGGCCTGCCCCGGCACCCTGGATGATTCGTGAAATCAACAGAGTTTCAGAAGTCTCCGCTGCCGCGCCCATAAAAGATCCGACCACGAATACGAGCATGGAAAATATATAAGTGTTCGAGACGCCGTATGCCCTGATACACCAGGACGTCGAAAGCATGGTGACGGTACCGGCACCAAGAAAACCGGTAGCCAGCCACTGCGCTTGTTCCAACGTCATGCCTAATGCACCCATGATGTCGGGAATAGCAATGTTGACTATGGTGGAAGTGAGTAGCGTCGCGAATGTGCCGATCATTCCCACCAGCGCCGCCCACCACCTGTAACTGGGCCCGATCTGTTCATATTTCTCAAGAAAACCCGGACTGGCTACGACTCCGTCGGGGATCGCCCAAAGTGGCTTGCGGGTGGTGGTCACCGGCGAGGCAGTTTGATTTCCACCATCATGCCGGGCTTGAGGCGGGGGTCGTGCTTTTCGAGTTCTATGGTGGTTTCAATCCGCTGGGTAGATTTCGTAAAATTGCCGCTGGGGTTCGGGTTAGGCAGCAAGGCAAATTGACTTCTTGCCGCACCACCTATCCGACGTACAGTACCGCTTCGCGTCTCATCCGGGTAAGCATCCACAGTAATGCTCACTTCGATGCCTACTGAAATATGTTTTAGATCCGTCTCCTTGACGTTGGCTTTTATCCAGATTTTTGCAGGATCGTGCATGATGAGAACTCGCTGGCCGGCGGCTACGAATTCTCCAGGATCAACAAACAGCTCATCGACTACACCGTCTGTTGGGCTCAGCATCGTATGGTAATCGAGTTCTGCGCTTGCCTGTTCCAGCTTAAGTTCCGCCTGCGTGCGCTCACTGTGGAGGCGCTGCAGGTTTGCCTGCAAAACATCTATTTCAGCACGCTCGGAGATCGCTTCCGCAAGATCGGCTCGCGCGCTCGAGACCTCTGCTGCCCGGCGTCGGGTCGCTTGTTGAGCGCTCCGGAATATGTTCCGGTCGGCTTCATATTCCTGTTGAGAAAGCAGGTTGCGATCGTGCAGCGGCCCGACGCGTTGCCATTCGGCTTCGGCAATCTCCAGATCGCCTTGCGTGGCTTCCTGTTCCGACAGCGTCGCCTCCAGTCGAGCCGTTGCAGCATCGATCCGACTGGTGGTCAGATTATCCTGTAGCGTGATTTGCGAGTTCAGCGCGTTGATTGCTGAGTTGAGCGCTTCGACACCGGCCTGGAGCTCGCCCAATCGAGCTTTTGCGGCGCGATCGTCAACTCGGAGTAACACCTCACCTTCGGTGACGCTCTGAGATTCCGTAACAGGCAGATCGATGATCCAGCCAGGTACTCGACTGCTGAGCAGCAGCATGTCCGATGCTACGCGGGCGTCTAGAATGTAC
>SMVA01161362.1_pt1 | contig 18343 bp, 17 predicted proteins | sample 2456451 | NCBI WGS metagenome assembly SMVA01 (sample SAMN11095933, study PRJNA526329) | marine sediment metagenome | biome: Marine sediment; feature: Surficial sediment; material: Deep marine sediment; isolation source: Hadal surficial sediment | place: Pacific Ocean | collected 2014-05 | depth...
GAAAATCCTCGGCCAACACCTCAGGCTGTGCCCGATTACCGGACGAGGCGTACTCCAGGTCGCCCGCGATCACGGGCGCGAGACCTTCCTCGACGGCCCGTCGCACGCCGAATACGCGCTCCAACTCCTCCTCCAGGAAAACCAGGCGAATCACCGGTGCCCGCATCTCGATGTCATCCGCCAGCAGATGGGCCCGGCCCCGTGCTTCTATTTCATCTATTTGATCGTCGGGCAGATTCATCGTGATCGTGTCTCCGCGCACGTCCAACGTGTCCCCCGACACCGTGTCCTGCGAAAGGATACGAGCGTTGTCGAAGAGGGTCAGCCAACCGATATCCTGTTGAAATTCCAAGGAATCACCGTAGGCGTGCAAGGTTTCTTGACGAATCTCCACTCGTCCCCGTGCCTGGAACAGGTGATCTCCCACCAGATGGATCAGATCCGCATCGACCTCATAAGGGGCCGGAGCTTGCGAAGTCTCCGACAGGTTCTCCGCTTGGGCGGCCCCCGGCGTGACGACGTCCGTGGAGTCCGGCGCCGCCCTCGAAACGATACTCGCGTGAGGCCGGCCCCCGCGCACCGTCACGTCGTCTTCGGCACGATCGTCGCCTTCCTGAAGAAGGAGGAGATCGTCACCGGTCACCCATGACCCGTTCTCGAGGTTCACGAGCCGGACGGATCCCTGAGCTTGGAGGCGGCCCACGCGTTCGAAGTATTGGGCCCGGTCGGCGTTCAGCTCCCTCCCCACCTCGCGGAATACCACGTTGCCGAAGAGCTCGTAGAAGGACGTGGACTCGTGGTAGACAGAGCTGTCCGCCCGAATGCTGGTTCCGTCGTCACAGTTGATTCGCGGAGCGGAGGTATAAGTCACGTACCCATCATTCGTTTGGATCAATTCCAACCGGCGCGAACTCGTGAGGTCACAGGATCGCTGCCCCTCCAGCTCCGTCACCGCCAAGAGAAAGGCGAGGCCCAGCAGAGAGACGCCAAGGGCCGGGCTGGACATCAGAAGCGGATCGATCCTCCGAGCGTTCGACCGTTCTGAATGACCACGTCCGTGAAGTCGAGGTCCGAGGTGAAACTCGTGCCCTCCATAATGGTGTCTCCGTCGTACATCACCGTGGTCGAGTCGCTTTGGATCCGGTTCGCATCAGGGATGTAGCGTAACTCGTAGCTCTCGATCCTCCGGCCATCGGCTTGGATGACCAGGACCGCATTACCTTCGGCGAACAGTTCGTTCGTGTCGGTGTCCAGCCGGCCTCGGTCGGAGGTCACGACCGCTTTCTCCGTACCGAGTTCTTCGTTGTACGCGGTCAACCTCACGTGCCCACGAAGAAAGACGACGGTGGAGTCCTGAAAGATCAGGGCCGTGTCGGCCTCCACGATGGCCTCCCGTATCCCGTTCCTAGTCAGGTAGCTCCTGAGTCCGAAGATGATGTAGTCGGCTTCTATGGCCTCCAAATAGGGATCGATGACCATGCCAGGGGGGCTGTCCGTACACGCCGTCGCCGTCAGCAAGAATCCGGCGAAAAATAACTGCGCGTGTAATAGCCTACTGGTAGCCACTATAGAGACACTCCCTACAAGTTCATGAGTGCACGGCTAGATGCATGGCCGAGTTTGAAGTATCGCTCTTCGACCCTCATCTTTTCTACCCGAAATGTGAGCTTTCGTCGCAGCCCGGCTGTTCCTCTCAAATCCGTCCGCCGTGTCGTTGGTGTGCCGGGTCACCGTGCGCTGTGTTATCCGCCCACCGTGTCACTCTTAGGAACGGTCGTCACAATATTGGCGGACCAACCTGTCCCACTCTCCTCGTGCAGTCAGAAGCGCGCGCGCGAATTCCCTGACGGCACCCCGACCTCCGGGGACCCCAGTGGTCCAGCGAGACACCGCATGGACCTCCGGGACCGCGTTCGACACAGCGACTGGGAGTGCGACACGCTCCAGGATCGGAAGATCCGCGAGGTCATCGCCCACCATCGCGGCTTCGTCCCATCCAAGACCCCGGTCGTCCAGCATCTTCTGCACGATCGGTAATTTCTTGGCGCCCGGATCTTGGTGGCACTCATCGATCCCCAGTTCCGCCGCCCGCCAAGAGGTGGCCTCCGAGACACGTCCTGAAACGATCGCGACCTCGATGCCTGCCCAGCGGAGCATCTTGATCCCCAGACCATCCTGAATGTCAAACCGTTTGAGCTCGATGGCGTCTTGGCCTGGGCGGGCGCCAACGTAAACACCACCGTCGGTCAGGACCCCGTCTACGTCCAGTACGACCAGTCGTATACGACCGGCTACTTGGGGATCTATGTCCCCCGATGGACCGGGCATCTCAACAGCCCCTTCGTCAGCCAGCGGAGACGGAAGGTTCGACATCGACCGGCGCCAGCGCAGCCCGAATCGCGACAACCCGCTCCAGGAGAGGTTTCAGTTGGTCCAACGGAAGCATTGCTGCGCCATCCGACGGAGCGTTACCAGGATCAGGATGGACTTCCAGGAATAGGCCGTCACATCCAGCCGCAACGGCGGCACGCACTAACGCAGGCACGAACTCGGGAGCGCCCCCACTGGATCCCGAAGTGCGCCCCGGCTGCTGGAGCGAGTGTGTGCCGTCGAAGAGGACCGGCACTCCACAGGCCGCGCGTATCCTCTGGAACGAACGCATGTCGACGATCAGGTCTCCGTATCCGAAGAATGTCCCCCTCTCGGTCACCGCCACGCTGGCCGCCCCGGCTTCCTGGGTTTTCTCCACGGCACCGAGCATCTCCTCAGGCGTCATCCACTGGCCTTTCTTGATATTAACGACCTTCCCCGTTGCCCCCGCCGCACGGAGCAAGTCAGTCTGACGGCAAAGAAACGCAGGAATCTGGAGGATGTCCGCGACTCGGGCAGCAACGGCCGCTTGATCAACCTCGTGCACGTCCGTCAGGATCGGAAGGCCGGTCTCTCCCTTCACGTGCCGAAGTTGCTCGAGCCCGGCCTTCAAGCCAGGGCCGCGAGGAGAGTCGACTCTCGACCGATTCGCCTTGTCGAAGGAGGCTTTGAACACGACGGGTATCCCTACCGCGGACGACAGCCAAGCCAACTGTCGCCCGATCTCCAGGTTGAGGCCATCGTCCTCGAGCAGGCAAGGACCGGCGATCAACGTAAAACGGTCGAGCATTACTCTCGAGCGCCGACAGCTGCCTGGGTATGAGAACCTGCAGCATGAGCCGCTGCCGCCTTGATGAAAGAGGCGAAGAGAGGATGCGGCCGGGTCGGTCGGCTCTTGAGCTCGGGGTGGAACTGGCAGGCAATGAACCAAGGATGGTCGGGAAGTTCGATCACCTCCACGAGGCTCTGATCCGGAGACGTACCCGACATGATCAATCCGTTCTTCTCGAAGAGTTCGCGGTACTCGTTATTGACCTCATAACGATGCCGATGCCGCTCCTGGATCTCCGTGTCGGCATACGCCTCCTCTACCCGGGATCCCTCTTGAAGTGAGGCGGCGTAGGCGCCCAACCGCATGGTCCCACCTTTTGTTGTGACTTGCTGCTGTGAGTCCATCAAGCAGATAACCGGGTCCACCGTGTCTGGGTCGAACTCCGCCGAGTTCGCCCCGGTTCGACCGCACACCGTTCGGGCAAACTCGATGATGGCACACTGTAGGCCGAGGCAGATCCCGAAAAACGGGAGCTCGTTCTCCCGAGCCCATTCGATCGCCATCAACATTCCCTCGATGCCACGATCTCCGAAGCCGCCGGGGATCAGCAAGCCGTCGAAACCCTCGAAGTGGTGCTCCAAGGCGCCCGCTTCGTACCTCTCGGAGGACACCCACTCGATCTCCACCTTCACGTCGTTCGCTATACCGCCGTGAATCAGCGCTTGCTGCACCGACTTGTAGGCATCGATCAACTCGGTGTACTTGCCCACAACGGCAATGCGCACCGTGCCGGAAGAGGGATTTCTCACACGGTCGACCATTCGGCTCCATTCGGCCAGATCCGTCGCGGGCGCCTCGATCTGGAGCAGCTCGAGCACGACATCGTCGAGGCGCTGGCGCCGAAGCTCGAGCGGAACGGAGTAGATCGTATCCACATCACGAGCCTCGATCACACCCTCGAGGGGCACATTCGTGAACAGCGCGATCTTCTTCCGCGTGCCTTCGTCCAGCGCGTGCTCGGCACGGCAGATGAGCACGTCCGGCTGGATCCCGATTTCCATGAGCTCCCGCACCGAATGCTGGGTCGGCTTGGTCTTCAACTCGCCCACGGCCGCGATGTACGGGACGAGCGTCAGATGAATGAAGATCGCGTTTTCGCGACCTTCATCCTGCCGGATTTGGCGAATAGCCTCCAAAAACGGCAGGCTTTCGATGTCACCGACCGTTCCTCCGATCTCTGTGATCACGATGTCGTTCCCCGGTGCCAGTTGCCGAAGGCGACGCTTGATTTCATCCGTGATGTGAGGGATCACTTGAACCGTGGCGCCCAGGTAGTCCCCCCGCCGCTCCTTGGCGATCACGTCCTGATAAATACGCCCTGCGCTGACGCTGTTGCCCTGAGAAAGCGATTCGTCCGTAAAACGTTCGTAGTGGCCGAGGTCCAAGTCGGTCTCGGCGCCGTCGTCGGTGACGTAGACTTCCCCGTGTTGAAATGGAGACATCGTACCCGGATCGACATTGATATAGGGGTCGAATTTCTGGAGCGTCACTTTCAGGCCTCGCTCCTTGAGAATTCGCCCCAAGGAGGCCGCCGTGATCCCCTTACCCAAACCGGATACGACACCGCCGGTCACGAAGATGTATTTCGTCTGTTTCACTTCAGGATCCATCGGTCCCTACTTCCTCGGCACTAAGGCTAGACACTCTAGACACTAAGGGTTTCCATTCTGGCCAGCGCATCCTCCATGCGCACGGCATCAGCCGGGGTGTCGACTCCATGATCCGCCGCCCCCACAACCGCAACTCCGATCCGCATGCCGGCCTCCAGGGGCCGCAGCTGCTCCAGGTCCTCCAACTGTTCGAGGGGCGACGGCGCCATCGCGACCCAGCGCGCCAGGGCCTCCCGGGAATACGCGTAGATGCCGATATGCCGCAAGAACGGCTCTCGCTCCAGATCCTGCGATGAGGGCTTGCCGTTACGCTGATACGGAATACACGCCCGAGAAAAATACAGAGCTCGGCCGCCCGCAGCACGGACCACCTTCACCGCCGCGGGATCCCTTCTCGCCTCGTGATCGAGGAGCGGGGTAGCGCACGTACCGATCTCCCAGCCGTCGTCACGAACCAGTGAGATGGCCGTTCCCAGATGAAGCTCCTGGAGCAACGGCTCATCGCCCTGAATATTTGCGATGACCCCGAAATCGGCGAACGCCGGGCGTTCCGCAACCTCGGCCACTCGGTCCGTACCGGAGGGGTGCCGGGTGGAGGTCATTTCCACCGGAGCTCCGAAGGATCGGCACACTTCGGCGACCTCTTCGCTGTCCGTGGCCACAACCGTGTGGTCCAACACCTTCATGCTCTCGATGCGACGCCATACCCACTCGATGAGGGGCCTGCCGAGAAGAGGATAAAGGGGCTTGTTGGGGAGGCGGGTAGACGCCAGCCGCGCTGGAACGATGCCCAGAACGCGGCTGCTCAACGGTCCGAACCTGGACACGAAGCGGTACCGATCGTCACAAATATCACGCCAGTCAAGTTATCCGAGGGAGAGCATGGTTGGCAACGCCTGACCCCTACGGAGGACAACTTTTCTCTGTACCGATGGGCTTTGGGGGAAGCCAGTCGTGGGCGCAGGGCGACGCGCAGCCTTCCCGAAGACCCTCCCCATGACCCTTCTATAGAGCTAGAAAATTTCCCAATAGAGTCTTACCGTGCTCCGAAAACAGCGACTCGGGGTGGAACTGCACCCCCCAAACCGGCCGATCACGGTGCCGAATCGCTTGAATCTCCTCGACTCCATCTTTCTCGCCGCTCCAAGCCACCGGGATCAAGCTATCCGGGAGGGCCGCGGCGTCCGTCACCAGCGAGTGGTAGCGCGCCACCGTGAAGGGCGAGGGAATGCCTCGGAAAATTCCTTCCCCATTGTGCCGGGTAGGCGCCGTTTTTCCGTGCATGACCCGATCCGCTCGCACGGTCCTTCCCCCGAAGGCCTCGCCCAAAGCCTGATGGCCCAGGCACACACCCAGCATGGGTATCGAAGGATCCAGCGATCGGAACAGCTCCACGCTTACGCCCGCCTCGCGTGGCGTGCAGGGTCCGGGCGAAACCACCACGCGCGCCGGCGACAGCGCCCGAATTTCTTCGACGGTGCGCTCATCGTTTCGGCAAACCGCAACGTCCGCGCCCAACTCTCCCAGCAACTGGACGAGGTTGAACGTGAAGGAATCGTAATTATCGATGACGAGTAACATGCCCGCTCTCGTGAGGTGGGACGACGCAGATGGACGCTCTAGAAGGCTGCTGAAAGAATCATCTTGGACCACTCGTAACAAGGGGGGGAGACCGGGTGTAACACTAGATCCGGGTCGACTCCCCCGGGGTCTGGTCGACGGAGAGTGCCCTTGTTCACACGATGTTTGGTCTGTCACACGCCGTTCCCACCGAACGAGGAGCTGGAACACTTCTCCACTTCCACTCGCGTGGCGTACGATGCCGAGCGTGGACGCCTTTGGGCGATCTGCCGGTCCTGCAAGAGGTGGTCACTCGCCCCCATCGAAGAACGCTGGGAGGCCCTCGAGGAACTCGAGAAGATCGTGAAGGACCGGGCGAGACTTCTCTCACAGACCGATAACGTCGCTCTTCTGCGCGTGGGCAACCTCGACGTCGTTCGGGTCGGTCGGGCGAACCTCACGGAAGAAGCCTGGTGGAGGTACGGACGGGAACTCACCTCCCGGGCAGAGAAACACCGGAAACTCACTTTCATGGGAACCGCAGCGGCCGGCGCCGCGATTGCAGGAGGGTGGGCCACGGGTGGAATCACCTGGCTTGGCGCGTGGCTTCTCTGGGAGCACGCCCCGGACCAAGTGACGCGGGCCGCCCGATGGTTCCGATTCGGTGGAAGCGCCTGGCGGGGCCGCCAAAGCTGCGCCCGCTGTGGTCACATTTTTCGTAGCATCGCCTACCGGGACCGTACGCAGGTGATCCTTTCGCCTGGCGCCGGCCCGGGTGATGCCTTGTCCGTGACCCAACGATGCCCGCTCTGCGGGGACCTCGGTGATGGAGGCCTGCACCTCCACGGCAAGGAGGGGGAATACGTTTCTCGGCGGCTGCTCGCGTATCACCACCACACCGGCGCCTCGGAGAAGCGTGTCCGGTCGGCGACGCGACTCATCGAAGAAGCCGGGAGTCCTAAAGACCTCACGCGCATCGTCATCAAAGAGGGACGTCGACTCGGCGATCTCCAACGGACCGGCGCCATCGCCTTGGAGATCGCGGCCAACGACACGGTCGAGCAGCATCTCCTCCAGCTCGAATTAGCCGAAGTCGAAGCGCACTGGAGGAGAGAGGAGGAACTCGCCTCCATCATCGATGGAGAGCTCACGCCCCTGCCCTTGATGGAGACTCTTCGGCGGAAGGTCATCGGAATCGGGTGAAGCGGCCCCGCGATCAGTCCTGATTAACGGACCGACCGTAGGGTTCCAGCTTAGAAGTCGACCGGCCTCAGGTAGAACTCCCCGATCGCGGTGGATGAAAGCATCGCCACCGTCGGCAGCTCTCTCTTCCAATGCGTCGCCGACAGCCGACTCCAGACGCAGTCCACATCACTTTCGGGGAACCCGTCGCTCTTGAGCTCATCGGGTGTATACCCGCTGAGAAGCCAATGAAGGATCGGATCGGCGCGATGGTAGGAAATACCGAGCTCGTCTTCATCGTGCACGCCGCGAACCAAGTCGGCTGAAGCGGGTTTGTCGATGATGACGTCGGGCACACCGAGGTGCCTGGCCAAATCCCATACCTGCGTCTTGAAGAGATCCCCCAGCGGGTTGATCGGCGGAGAATCATCCGCGTGCCACGTGTAGTATCCCAGCAGGCGCTCCGACTTGTTCCCCGTACCGAGCGGGAGTGCTCCGAGCTTGGCGGACTGGTCGAACAGGATCACGGATCGGAGGCGGGCCGCCAGATTCCCACGGCGGAGGGGCGAAAGGTCTGGTTCATGCTCCTCTGCGTATGCGTCCACCGCGCCCGTGATCTCGATCGTGCGCCCTTCGGCGCCTGATGCCTCCAGAACGAGGTCCGCATGGTCCAAGCTCTCCTGGCTGGAGGTCGCGTAAGGAAGCCGAAAACCCGTCACGTTTTCGGCGCCGAGGGCACGCACCGCCAAAAAGAGCGACACACTCGAGTCCACCCCTCCGGACAGACCGATCACCACGCGCTCAAAGCCGCGGTGACGAACAACCTCTTCCCGGATGAATTCCAGCAGAGCGCTCTCCACGAGGGCCAGATCCAGATCGAGTAGTGTGTCGTCCTCCGGACGGACCGGCGTATGTACGGCCGGGCCCAACGGCTCGAGCTCGGGCTCAGCCGGCATCGAACCCGCGCTGGCCGACCTAGGGGCCGAATCAGGGTTTTGGGCGTCGGTCAGCGCCTTCTGCAGGTGAGGAAGTGTTTGTTCGAGATCGGCCAACAAGGGCGACCCCACCCGGGCCCGGTCGATGGCCGCCGACTCCAGCTCGGCCACGGTCACGCCCGCCTCGAAGAGCGGACCGCGCGCCAGCACCTCGCCGTCGGGCGCAACGGCGATGGATCCGCCCGGAAAAACCTTTCCTCCCTCGGAGCCTACGAGCTGACTCACCACCACGAACACACCGTGCTCGAGCGCCGTCGCTGGGGCCAACGCATCCCAACGACTCAGGTTGCGCGGGCGCCCTTCTCCACCCGGAGTGAAGTCTCGCGCGGGAGAAGCGCTCACGGCGATGATCAGCTCGGCGCCCCCTACGGCCAAGATCGTGGGCGGCAGCGAGTGCCACATTTCCTCACAGATGAGGAGACCTACACGCCCAAATCTGGTATCGAACGCTCGTACGCTCTTTCCTGCCTCCACGAAGCGCGCCTCGTCGAAGACACCGTAGGTGGGCAGAAACATCTTCCGGTGGACGTGGGTCGCCTCGAAGCCTCCCTCACCGGGCGTCAGATATACGACGCTGTTGTGGAGCCTCCGACGGTGCCGCTCGAAAAAACCGAGCACCACATCGGGCCCCCCCTCCGGCGGCGGGCCCAATCCTTTGGCGACGTCCGTAGCCGAGCGGGCTGCCTCGGCAACACCACCCTCCAGGAAATAACCGGTCAAGCTCGCCTCGGGGAACACCAGGAGGTCGACCGACCCTGTTTGCTCCGAGATCATTTCACGAATCCGGGAGAGATTGGACTCCACATCGGCCTTGTTGGGTTTGAACTGAGCGAGCCCCACCCGTAGCTTGGGCCCTCCTGGCGGTCGTTTCATGAGCGACGTCTCCCGGGCACGTCGGCGATCAAAGGCAACTCGACTCTCCCTCGACAAAGTAAGGATTCGGGGTTCGAAGCCGAAGACCCTTGCGCGCAGATGGGAACGAGGCACAATCCGATGGGGTTAAGAAAACAAAGCTCAACCGTTGCCCACAGTGAAAGTGAACCGATGATCCGTAAGACCGTACTCGGCCTCTCGTTGGCCCTGGTTCTCGCCCTGCCTTCGGCAGGCCAATCCCAGAATGATGCGGGAGGCCGCCGCTCAGCAAGGCAGGGGGTCGCTACCGCGGAGGCGCAGGAATTCCTAGCTGCCTTTCGGATCATTCGTGACTACGGCCTCGAAGTGCACTCCGACTCGACACTCTGGTTCCGTGCCGTCGATGGGCTGATCCGAGAACTCAACGATGCGTATGCTCAGGCGTTCGCGCCGGCCGAGTACGACGAATTTCAGGAGAACAATACGGGCAGTTATGCGGGCATAGGCGTGCAGATCACGACCCTCAATGAAGTCATCACCGTGACCGCCGTTTTCCGGGGCACACCCGCCGAAGAGTCTGGCCTCCAGGTCGGAGACTTGATCATTGCGGTGAACGACGAAAGTACGGAGGGGTGGACAACCGGGGACGCTTCTGATGCGATCCGTGGCGAAGTGGGAACCACCGTGAAGCTTGCGATCGCCCGCCAAGGGCTCAGCGCCCCGCTCAGGCCGACTGTGCGCCGCGACAGTGTTCATGTCGAGGCTACGGAGGCGGACCTGGTGGGCCCGAACGTGGCCTATATCGGGCTCGACCGGGTTGCTCGCGGCTCGGCGGATGAAGTAGAGGCCGCCCTCTTGCAGTTCGAGGACGCACGCGGGTTCATCCTCGACTTGAGAGGTAATCCGGGTGGATATCTCGACGAATCTCTCGATATCTCGGATCTCTTCCTCCCCGAAGGAGTCCGCCTCGCCAGTGCTGAAAGTCGTGTCCCGGGCGAAGCAGGCCGCAGCCTGGATGAGGCGTGGACGGCCGAAACCCCGGATCGTATACCGGGCAAACCCATGATCGTCCTCGTCAATCGATTTTCCGCATCGGCCTCCGAGATCATCGCCGGAGCCTTGCAGGACCACGACCGAGCTTTGGTGATCGGCGAAAGGACCTTCGGAAAGGGCGTCTTTCAGAACGTGTTCACGCTCAGCGAAACACGTCACCTGCGGATCACGACTGGCGAGTGGTTTACGCCGCTAGGCAGATCCCTGCATCGGCCCCGGACGGCTCAGGGTAATCCCTTGCCGGAAGATCCGGACACCTATCCCGTGATCACCACCCGAGGCGGGCGTGAACTGGTGGCTGGAGGCGGGGTGTTTCCCGATCTCGAGATCAGAAACGACACCCTCACGGTCCTCGAGCGCGAGTTCATCTCTCAGACCGACAACGCGGGTGTACCGCTGAGCCCCCGGATCGAGGAGTTTTCCTTCGAGCAATCCCAAAAACTCCGGGCCGAGGGAGGCGATCCTGTACTCGATCCCGTCGCCTTCGAAGATTTCCTGACCGGGCTTGTCGAAGAGGGCGCCGACCGCACGTTACTCGACAGCGATGAGGTGCGGGCATACCTGGAATACCAGGTCGGCCAGCGTATTGCACGGCGGATGGACAGGTTGGGCCGGGCCATGGAGCTTCGAGCCCTCCGCGATCCGGTCCTCGCAACGGCCCTTCAGCTCTTGGGTGAAGTCGAGACCCAGGAAGAACTGTTCGCCGCCGCAGACCGGTTGAACTAGAGCTACCTTCTACGACCTCGGGTGGTACTTCCGATGGACGTCACGAAGATATTCGAGATCCAGATGCGTATAGATCTGGGTGGTCGAAATGTCTGCATGACCTAGAAGTTCCTGGACCGCCACCAGATCCGCACCACCCTCCAACAAGTGCGTAGCAAACGTGTGCCGGAGCACATGGGGAGAGACGTTGCCTTCGATGCCCGCCGAGCGTGCAGCAGCCTTTACGATCTTCCATACGGCTGTCCTGGACAGCGGGCGCCCTCGTTGATTCAAGAATACATACCCGCCGCCTTTACCTTTTTCCAAGGCCGGCCTCACCTCACGGAGGTACCGGGAGAGAGCCACACACGCCGGACCTCCGAGCGGGATCATGCGCTCCTTGGAGCCTTTTCCGAAGACCGTACATAGTCCCTCCTCGAGATCGAGATTGGTCACGAGCAGGCCCACGAGCTCCGAGACGCGCACCCCGGTGGCGTACAGGAATTCCAGGATCGCCCGGTCGCGCCAGTGTACGGACGAGTCCAAACGAGGAGCCTCCAGCAGCGCAGAGACAGCAGCGGCATCGAGGACGTCTGGAAGCGGTCGGCCAATACGTGGGCTTCGAAGTCCCTCCGTCGGGTCGGTTTCCAAAGCACCTTCCTCCAGAAGAAATCCGAAGTAGGTACGGAGGGCCGACTGTGCGCGGCGCACAGAGGTAGGGGCAAGGCCGAGGTCAGCGAGGTGGAAGACATAGTCTCGTATATCATTGCCCTCCACAGACGACGGAGCCTGCCGTCCTCGCGTAGCAACGAACGCGATGAATCTCTCGAGTTCCCGGCCATAGGCGCTGATTGTAAGCTTGGATAGGCCACGCTCGAAATTCAGATATTCGGCGTATTGTTCAACCTGGAATGCGATCGCGTCATTCACTCGGTGTTTCAGGTTCGTCACCCTGCCGCCCCTGCCCGGACCCCGGACCGGTATCCACAGACCGACTCCCCCGGGAGCGGAACCACCACCAGGCCAATAGCACGAAGATCACCCCCGCGATAGCGGCCAGTGTCCAGTTGAGGCGGGTTTGTGTCCTCAGGAGATGTTCGACGTTGCGCCCGGCAAACGCTCCGATCCACACCAGGGCTCCGTACCAGATCGCCGAAGCCAGCAGTAGGGGCAACACCACCGTAAGTGGGCGCTGTCGGATGAGCCCGGCAAACACGGGCGCAACGGCCCGCAACCCCGGTAGGAAGCGTGTGTAGAAAATGGCTGCAGTTCCCCAACGCCGGTAGAATTTCCGCACGATCCCAACCTGCTTCGGGTCGAGCAGGTATCTTCCGAGGCGAGTCTGGAAAAACTGGTCTCCGTAGCGGTAGGCGACCGTGTAGACCACAAGTGCAGAAAGCACGTTGGCCGTCCAGGTCACGAGAAAGACGACCCCCACAACGGCGCTTCCGCGGGCGGCCAAGAACCCGCCGAGCAGCACGAACGTGTCGGCCGGAATCGGAGGGACGATATTCTCTACTGCGGCTCCCAGGCCCAACACCACATACATCAGCAATGGGGGTACGTCCCGCAACCAGACAAGAAGCCCGTCCACGCCGTCGCTCAATCAGTCTCCCGATCTCTCCAAGAGCGCCACCGCGTGTACCGCCATGCCCTCCCCAGATCCGATCCAGCCCATACCCTCGTTCGTTTTCCCTTTGACGGAAATCGCGTCGGGAGCGGTACGGAGCACTTCTGAGAGCCGCGCTACCATTGCCTGCACGTTAGGCGCGATCTTGGGCTCCTCGGTGATCACGGTAACGTCGACATTGCAGACGCGAAGGCCGGATTCACCGATGAGCTCCACCACCCTCGCCAACAGCTCCATGGAATCCACGTCCTTCCACTGGGGTTCGGAAGGGGGGAAATGGCGACCGATGTCACCCAAGGCCGCCGCGCCCAGAAGGGCGTCCGTGACCGCGTGCGCGATGGCATCTCCGTCGGAGTGTCCTAGGAGACCGGGATGATCCGGAATCAGGACGCCGCCGAGAACGAGGGGACGTGCCTCGTCGAAGCGATGCGAGTCGTATCCGAAGCCAATCCTCATCGAGCCCATCGTTCGCCCCTCCGTTCACCCGCTGGAGCTCTTCCCGCTGGAGATGCTGCGGCCGGAGCTGTTCCCACTGGAGCGGTCCCATTGGAACCGCTTCCGTCGGAGCTATTCCCCTCCCCAGGCCCGAATGGCCAAACAAGCGTTATGCCCGCCAAATCCAAAGGAGTTGGAGAGAGCGACTTCGACCGTACGTTCGACGACACCGTGCTGGCCATAGTCGAGGTCACAATCCGGATCTGGATCGGTCAAGTTTATCGTGGAAGGAATCCGACCTTGCTGACATACCAAAGCCGTGATCACGGCCTCGACCCCACCGGCCGCCCCCAACAAGTGGCCCGTCATCGATTTCGTGGAGCCCACGATCACCGAATACGCCGAATCCCCTAAAACTTGCTTGATCGCGGCCGTCTCATTCCGGTCATTGGCCTGGGTCGAGGTCCCGTGGGCGTTGATGTAGTCCACGTCCTCCGCGCTCACTCCTCCGTCATTCATGGCCATTCGCATAGCGTATTGGGCACCCTTCCCCTCCGGCGCGGGCATCGTGATGTGGTGTGCATCCGCCGACACACCGTATCCGATTACCTCGGCCACGATCGTCGCACCGCGGGTCTCCGCCGTCTCCAATGCCTCCAACACCACACACCCCGCTCCCTCTCCGATGACGAATCCGTCTCGGCCGGCATCGAAGGGGCGGGACGCACCAGCGGGGTCGTCGTTTCTGGTGGACAGCGCCTTCATGGACGAGAATCCCGCCACAGCCAGCGGCGTGATCGTAGCTTCGCCGCCCCCGGCGATCATGACGTCGGCGTCACCGCGCTCGATGAACCGGAACGCATCCCCGATCGCGTGGGCCCCCGACGCGCACGCAGACACCGTGGCATAGTTCGGGCCTTTCGACGCGAAACGAATCGAAATCAGGCCCGCCGCAATATCGGGAATGAACATGGGGATGAAGAAAGGGCTCACTCGGCCCGGACCGCGCGCACGCAGCACATCATGCTGGGCTTCCATCGTGGAGATTCCGCCGATTCCACTGCCGAAGATCACACCAAAACGCTCGGCGGCGACACCGTCGGGTGCGCCCTCGAGTCCAGCGCTTCGCATGGCCTCGTCGGCGGCAACGATGCTGAACTGCGCGAAACGGTCGTACCGGCGAGCTTCTTTCTTCTCGAGGAAATTGAGCGGATCGAAGTCCTTCACTTCGCAAGCGATGCGCGAAACGTACTCATCGGTAATCTCGAAGATCGTGATGGGTCCCGCCCCGCTCTCGCCCGCCAGTAACGCGTCCCAGGTCGACGGCACGTCGTTCCCGACCGGAGTGATCGCCCCAAGGCCCGTAATGACCACCCTACGACGGCTGTCGCTCATCGCCAGAACGCTCTTACAGCAGAGGTCCTAGCGGGCTCACGACTCCTCGTGTTTCTCGATGTAGGCGATCGCTTCGCCCACGGTACGCATCTGCTCCGCATCTTCGTCTGGAATATCGATGGTGAACTCTTCCTCGAACGCCATCACAAGCTCCACGGTATCCAGAGAATCGGCTCCGAGGTCGTCCACGAAGGAAGCCTCGTTAGTGACTTTCTCCGGATCCACTCCCAACTCGTTGATAATGATTTCCTTGACCTTCGCGGCAGTGTTGTCAGCCATGGTGCCTCCGAAAAAGTGAGTCCAAACGTGTCAGGTCGATCTGACCACTTGGATCAGGATCGCCCTAAATGGCCATCCCTCCGTCTACCGCCACGACCTGGCCGGTAATGTAGCGGGCCGCAGGTCCCGCAAGAAAGCGCACTAATCCCCCCACGTCTTCAGGATCGCCAAAACGCCCAAGCGGAATCCGCGAATGTAACTCTTCCACGGCCGCTTCGGGCAGCTCTGCCGTCATATCGGTCGTGATGAAGCCAGGGGCGATCGCGTTGCACCGGATCCCTCGTGACGCGAGCTCTTTCGCGATGCTCTTGGTAAATCCGATAAGGCCGGCCTTGGAAGCAGCGTAGTTCGCCTGACCGGCGTTGCCGACGATTCCGACCACCGACGTGATGTTCAAGACCACGCCACTTCGCCGTCTCATCATCCCGCGCGCGAGGGCGTGTGTCATGTTGAAGGCGCCCTTCAGATTAACGGCGAGGACTTCATCCCACTCCTCTTCCTTCATTCGGATGAAGATGTTGTCCCTAGTGATGCCTGCGTTGTTGACCAGGATGTCGACCGGCCCCAGCTCCTCTTCGAGCTTGCCCACCGTCACTTTGACACCGGCCGATTCACTTACGTCGCAGGCGTAACCCCTGTGCCCAGTACCCTCGAGTGAGGCCGCCGCAGCCTCGGCCGCCTCTCCGTTACGCGCCACGACGGCTACCCTGGCACCGGCGCGCGCGAGTTCCTGTGCGATCGCCAGCCCAATACCACGGGAGCCTCCCGTGACGAGCGCTATCTGTCCGTCGAGTTCCTTCATCAATGACCCTTTCAAGGCTCCCATGCGTCGAGATCTTCCGGCTCACCAAGAGATACGCACGGAATGCGCCTTGCGATCCTCCGACTCAGCCCGCGTAAAACCGATCCAGGTCCGATCTCCAGGAATCGGTCCACACCGGAGTCCGCCATATGCAGGACCGAGGCCGCCCACTGTACAGGCGTGGTGAGCTGTCGAACCAATAACGCCTTTGCCGCGTCTCCTGTCGATACCGGCTGCGCGGTAACATTGGCGATGACCGGGAACGCAGGATCTCGAAAGGACACCGATGCGAGTCGATCCTCGAACTCCGCGGCGGCCGGTGCCATCAGCGGCGAATGAAACGCTCCGGAAACACTCAACCGGACCACCCGCTTGGCGCCCCGCTCCATGGCGAGCTCCATTCCCCGCTCCACCCCGACGATATCTCCACTGATAACAACCTGGCCCGAGGCGTTGAAGTTTGCGGGGACACAAACGCCCGCTCCCCCTTGCGCCTGCTCACAAACCGAAATGACGGCTCCATCATCGAGTCCGATCACGGCGGCCATCGTACCGGGGCGCTCGACCCCCGCGGCGTACATCAGTTCTCCGCGCAAGCGTACCGTGGCTACAGCGGCGGCGAAATCGAGCGTACCCGCCGCGACGTGGGCGGAGAACTCCCCCAACGAATGCCCTGCCGCCATGCCGACCTCGCCGAGACGACTCTGGATGACCCGGCATACCGCGGTGGAATGGACGAGCATGGCCGGCTGCGCGTTCTTGGTGAGCACGAGATCCTCCTCGGGCCCCTCCCAAGCGAGCTTGGAGATGGAGAACTCCAGGACGTCGTCCGCCTCCTCGAACACACGAGCCGCCTCCGGATAGGCGTCTGCCAGAGAACGACCCATCCCGACGTGCTGGGAGCCTTGTCCTGGGAAGAGAAGCGCGAGGCACATGATCGGAGGTGTCAGGAGTGTGTTGAAGGAGTACAGGGGGCCGTCATCAGGAAGGGATCGTTCGGACGGCTCATTACTACCAGCGAACAGCCATAGCGCCCCACGTCAATCCAGCTCCGAACGCTACGAGTAGGAGTTTCATGCCGGGTTGCAGCAGCCCCTCTTCGATCGCCTCGTCCATCGCCACCGGAATGGTGGCGGAGCTCATGTTTCCGTATCGGTCGACGTTCACGAACACTTTCTCCATGGGCAACCCTGCGTAGCGCGCGGTCGCCTTGATGATTCGGATGTTGGCTTGGTGGGGGAACACCAGGTCCACGTCGTCCAGCGCCCAGCCGGAGCGTGCCAGCGCCTGCCCAGCACTATCGGCCATCGCACGCACCGCGTGTTTGAAGACCTCCCGCCCCGACATCTGAATAAGATGCGTCCGATTCCGAAGCACCTCTTCGTCCATCGGGATTGCGGCTCCTCCCGCAGGCCGGTAGAGGAGATTCGCCAACCTTCCGTCGGACTGATGGTGGGTACCCAAGATACCCTTCTCCCCGGCCGAACTCCGGACAATCGCGGCACCCGACCCATCACCGAACAACACGCAGGTCGATCGATCCTCCCAATCTACGATCGCACTCAACTTTTCCGTGGCGATCACCAGTGCGACTTTACCACGCCCCGTCGAGATGTAGCCCTCGGCCACCGTGAGCGCATAAAGAAATCCTGTGCAGGCACCGACCACGTCGAAAGCAACCGCGTTGGTGGCCCCGATGAGGGCCTGGATATCGCAAGACGTAGCGGGGAGCAATCGGTCGGGCGTCGCCGTCGAAACGATGAGAATGTCCACGTCTTCGGGTGCCACACCGGCTCGTTCCATCGCTATCCGAGCGGCACCGGCGCCCATGGCCGCGGCGGTCATTTCGGGGGGCGCGATGCGGCGTTCGCGGATTCCGGTGCGCTCGAAGATCCATTCGTCGGACGTGTCGACGATCGATTCCATATCTCGATTGGTCACCACCCGGTCAGGTAGAAACCGACCCGTGGACACGATTTCCACGAGAGGAGTTGTCGACGTCAAACCACGCTACCCTTTTCGGTGGGTCGGGTCAGCTCCCTCACGAAGTGAGAGATCATTGATGCCTTGGCCGCCCGGTCCGCCACATGGATCGCATTTTCGATGGCCTTCGGCGGTGAACTTCCATGGCAGATGATCGGAATTCCATTCACCCCCAGCAGGGGCGCACCACCGGTTTCCGTATAGTCCAACAGCCGAAAAACTTCTTCGAGATCATGGCTGTTCTGCGAGTCGCCCAACGCATTCGCCAACAAGCCCACAATGAAGCTCGCCACCGATTCGTAAAACTTGAGGAGCACGTTCCCGACGAATCCGTCGCACACCAGAACGTCGCATCCACCCTCGACGATACCCCGGCCTTCTACGTTTCCGACGAAATTGAGACCGCTTTCCAGCAACAACTTGTACGTCGCCACGGCCAGATCGTCACCTTTTGTTGGCTCCTCGCCAATATTAAGAAGTCCCACACGGGGATCCGCGATACCCATCAAGTCCTGGGCATACACCTTCCCCAGGTGCGCGAATTGAACGAGTTGGTGTGGCTTGCAATCGACGTTTGCGCCCGCGTCCAAGAGCAACAGCGGGCCACCCGCGGAGGGAACCACCGTACCTATCGCTGGGCGGTCCACCCCTTCCAAAGGC
>SMVA01303446.1_pt1 | contig 18332 bp, 14 predicted proteins | sample 2456451 | NCBI WGS metagenome assembly SMVA01 (sample SAMN11095933, study PRJNA526329) | marine sediment metagenome | biome: Marine sediment; feature: Surficial sediment; material: Deep marine sediment; isolation source: Hadal surficial sediment | place: Pacific Ocean | collected 2014-05 | depth...
CCCGTCGCGAGGCACTCGAGAACAAGCGCGGCGAACTGCAAGCGCGCCTCGATAGCCTCGAGCTAGAAGCAAATCGCGACCACGTCCCCCGAATCTGGCGCCACTAGTCGCGCGACCCGCTGGGTCGTGCGACGCCGCATAGCTTTGGCCGAAGGCCAACGCGCAGCTAGTCGCGCGACCCGCTGGGTCGTGCGACGCCGCGAAGCGAATCCGAAAGATCCTCCAGCCAGAAGTGGGTCGCGCACCGGAGCGAGCGCTGCAAGTCGGTATACTGCGCGAGTCTCCATTCGATCCCCGGGAGTCGGCGCGATGAACGAACCGAGCAGCGAAAACGCAGTCGCGGTGCAAGCCAGCGCCGTGACTCGCTGACAGTCTGGATACAGGTGCCCGATTCAACCCGACCGCGCCCAAACCGACTTCGCCGATTCTTCGAAGGCGATCTCTCCCGCACCCTTGCCCTCGGAATGATCGCGACTTTCGCGTGCCTCCTGCTGATCGGTTGGAACCTCTGGGGGCCGCATCAAACCTTCCTACACGCAAGCGCCCAACAGGAGCGCGTGCAGGAATTGATCGCATCGCTCACCCAACTCGAAGCCCAGCGCGATGCGGCGAAGATCGAGCGGCTGACGCGTTCACTCGACGCGCATCTGCGCAGCGAGCTCGGTGCATCCGAAAAGCGTATCGAAACGGCGATCGCGCTATCGATCCTTGCGGGCGCGGTGCTCCTTGTGATGTGGGTGGCTGTGATCCGAACCATCCGCCGCAGCCTCGCGATACGCACCAGCGAACTCAGCGAGCGACGCGCCCTCGAAGACAAGCTCCAAGACGCCCAGAGACTAGAGAGCCTGAACGTGCTGGCGGGAGGGATCGCGCACGACTTCAACAACCTCTTGACGGGCATCCTCAGCAACGCCGGCACCGCCAGAAGAAAGCTCGCCGCGAACGAAGCCGCCCAGCAACACCTGAGTGAGATCGTCCGAGGATCCAAGATCGCCGCGCATCTCACAGGTCAGCTACTCGCCTACGCGGGCCGAGGCCAGTTCCAGGTTGTCGCGAGGGATCTCACGGCCGAGGTGCGCGAGATCCAGGACCTGCTCGAAACCTCCGTGCGGAGAAAGGCACGCTTGGAACTCAAACTCGCCGATGGACTTCCCGCAATCCTCGCAGACCCGATCCAGATCCAGCAGGTACTGATGAACCTCGTCGTCAACGCCGCGGAATCGGCTGACGATGAGGTCCATGTGCGGATCGAAACAAAAGCGATCGAACTGAGCGAGCAGGACATTCGCGAGTTCGTGCAAGGAAGCCCGCTAAAACCCGGTCATGCGGTAGCGCTCGACGTCATCGATGACGGTTCCGGGATGGATGCAGAAACGCTCGATCGAATCTTCGATCCGTTCTTTACCTCGAAGTCCGCGGGCCGCGGCCTCGGTTTGGCGGCAAGCCTCGGAATCATTCACCGCCACCAGGGCGGCATCCGGGTCCAATCGCAGCCAGGCGAGGGCACCAGCTTCCGCGTCGTCCTTCCCGCTTCGGACCAGATTGTCCGCCCCATCGTGGAGCGCCCCGTCTCGGACCTCTCCGGTCACGGCGTCATCCTCGTCGTAGACGACGACGATTACATCCTTCAGGCGGTCTACGTAGCGCTCGAGAGCTACGGCTATTCGGTCCTGCTCGCGAACAGCGGTGCCGCGGCGATCAAGATTTTTGAGGAGCAAAGCGAACAGATCGATCTCGTCCTGCTCGACATGTTGATGCCTGGCATGAGCGGCGAAGAGGCATTTGACGCACTTCGCGCGATCCGCCCCGATGTAAAGGTCTTGCTGTCCACCGGCTTCGCCCCTGACGAAGCCGCTCAGAGATTCACCGACGAAGGGCTCGCGGGCTTCTTGCGCAAACCCTACGACCCGAACCAACTCGCGGGTGAGGTCCAGCGAATCATCGAGCGAGGAAACGGGCAACCGGACGAACAGATGGATACTGCGCTCCGCGACCTGCGCACCGCCTATCGCGAGAGACTGCCGGAGCAACTCGGCGAACTCACCGATAGACTGCGCGCGTCACGCAAACCGGGCGGCTCGAAGGCATTTCTCGAAGCGCGCGAGATCGCCCACCGACTCGCGGGAACGGCGGGTTCCTACGGCCTGGGGGATATCGGAGCTGCGCTCGCAAAGATCGATGATGCCTTGCGCGAGGTCAGCGCAGAAGTCGCCGGAGACGCACGTTGGAGCGATATCGATGCCTTTGTCGCCGAAATCCAGCAGCACATCTCGCCCGGCGACAACCCTTCATAATTCACTTTAAGTCTTGGTGAGGCAAAATTCAGGGCGCTGCTGTTCGCAGCAGCCAGCCCCGCACCCGCGAGCGAACCATGGTGGGCTTGATGGGTTTGGTGAGGTAATCGGTCGCTCCCGCCACGAAGGCCTCGATCAGATCCTCTTCCGTCAACTTCAATCCCGTCAGAATCAAGATGGGGATATCGCGCAGCCCTGGATCGGTCTCGTCGCGCAGTGTCTTGCAAACCTTGTTCCCGTCGAGATCCGGCAGCTGCATGTCCAGCAGCACCAGCGAGGGGCGTTTCTCTCGAATCAGCTTCAATGCCGTCTCGCCGTCGCTCGCGGTGATGACCCGGATTCCGTCCGCGCGCAAAGTGGTCTCGAGCAAGAGCACCATGTCCGGGTCGTCGTCGACGATCAATACGCAGGCCGGGCCGCGCCCGGCCACCGAGAGCAGCGCCGATGAATCGGAGCTGTGTGACCCACGTTTCACCGCCTTGTCGCCGCTGAGCTCAACGACCATTCCTTCCGCGGCGGGATCGACCTCGAGCGTGTAGGGCGCACCTGCCGCGCGCTCGCGGGCTGCCACGCCCAACGCGTCGATTGCGTCGTCGTCCCGGTCGGGGTCGTGGTGGGTGAAGATCAAACGCTTGGCGCGGGCTCGGATCGCGTAATCCACCGCCCGCTCGAGCGGCGTGTGGCCCCAGCCCGCCTTGGCGGGGAAATCGGCCAACGTGTACTGCGCGTCGTGGATGATGAGGTCAGCACCCTCGAGAAACTTCACATGGCGTCGGTCTTCATGGTGGATGGGTTCAGCACCGGCGGGCGCGTCGAGCGGATGCAGAGAGTGCGGCTCGTGATCGCAGGCGTAGACCACGGTGGCGCCGTCGACGTCGAAGCGAAATCCGAGAGTGAGCGCGGGGTGGTTCAGATACTGCGTGGTCACGCGAACTGAGCCGACTTCGAAGACGCCCTCCGTCAAGTCGGCATAGCTGAGGTCGGCCATCAGCGAATCGAGGTTGATGGGCGAGTACTCGTAGGCCATCTGCCCCGCGAGGGCGGCCTGCAGTCGCCGATCGCCCCCTCCCGGGGCGTACACCGTCCATTTCGAGCGTTCGACGAACAGCGGATCAAAAAACGGAAACCCCTGGATGTGGTCCCAGTGGGTGTGGCCAATCATCAGATTCCCCGCGACGGGTTCGCCGCTCTGGACCAACTGCTTGCCAAAGCCGTACGCGCCCGTCCCGCAGTCCAACACAATCAGCGTTCCATCCGCCGCCCGCAGCTCGACGCACGAGGTATTTCCCCCGTAGCGAACCGTATCGGGTCCGGGCGTTGCGATCGATCCCCTCGTACCCCAGAACCGGATCTTCATTACGGCTGATTGTATCGAGCCGCTGCTGATCTCGCCGAGCCAATTTTTCCGGCCCGCGCTCGCCACCCACGAGTCGCTACCCTCGCGACCGAGGGGACAAGCGCCCCCTACCCCATCCGCGGAGGCTCCCAAACGTGAAATACCTGCACACGATGGTTCGCGTCACAGACCTAGACGCATCCCTCGACTTCTACTGCAATCAACTCGGCCTCAAAGAGATTCAGCGGGTCGACGTCGAATCTGGCCGATTCACGCTCATTTTCCTCGCCGCGCCCGGAGACGAATCCGCTCAGGTAGAGCTCACCCACAACTGGGATCCAGAGCCCTACGAGAGCGGTCGGAATTTTGGCCACCTCGCCTACGCGGTCGAAGACATCTACGCGATCTGTCAGCGACTGATGGACGCCGGTGTCACCATCAACCGCCCGCCCCGAGACGGTCACATGGCCTTCGTCCGCTCGCCGGACAATATTTCGATCGAGTTGCTCCAAGCGGGTGATCCACTCCCCGAGCAGGAACCCTGGCGATCGATGTCGAACACAGGGGAGTGGTAGCCTCGCCTCGGCCCCGGAGCAGCGCCCGTCCTGCCAAAGTTCGCAAACGCTAACCACGAGCCCGCTCAGAAACGAACGAATTGGGAGTTCGGAGAAGAACGGATGCAGGAAGACGGAAGCCGCCGCGCGATTGTGGCGGCGTTCTTGGCGAATCTTGGCATCGCAATTGCGAAATTCGTGGCCTTTCTCGCCACCGGTGCGGCTTCGATGCTCGCGGAGGCGGTCCATTCCCTGGCGGATACCGGCAACCAGGGACTGCTGATCCTCGGCGCCGCCCGCGCGAAAAAGGAAGCAACGCTCGAACATCCGTTCGGATTCGGGCGCGAACGCTACTTCTGGGCGTTCGTCGTCGCGATGGTGCTCTTCTCGCTCGGCTCGGTCTTTGCAATTTACCAGGGCATCGACAAACTCCGTCATCCTCACGAAGTCGCATCACCGGCGGTTGCAATCGGCGTCCTCTTGTTGGCGATCGCGCTCGAGAGTTGGTCGTTTCGCACCGCGATCGTCGCCGCACAGTCCGTTCGCGGCAGCAAGAGCTGGTGGTCGTTCATCCGCCGCTCGAAGAGCCCGGAGCTTCCCGTTGTCCTACTCGAAGATTTCGGCGCCCTGCTCGGACTCGTGATTGCATTGGTGGGCGTCACACTGGCTGCGGTATTCGGCGATCCCCGCTTCGACGCGATCGGAAGCATTGCGATCGGCGTGCTGCTCAGCGTGATTGCGGTCGTGCTGGCGATTGAGATGAAGAGCCTGCTGATCGGCGAGTCCGCCACGACCGAGATCCGAGAAGCGATCCAGTGCACCATCGAGGAATTTCCCGCAGTTCGAAATTTGATCCACTTGCGAACCCTTCACCTGGGTCCGGACGAGTTGCTCGTCGCCGTCAAAGTGGAATTCGACCTCAGTCTCGACCTTCCCGGCCTCGCATCGGCAATCGACGATCTAGAGGCTGCGATTCGGCGTCGGACGCCGATCGCCGAGGTCATCTACGTAGAACCCGACATCACTCGAAGCGCCTCCGCGTAAAGCGTTTGCGCCGCACACTCAGCCGTCGGCGAGGATCGCCTGTCGGACCTTGACACCGGCCTCGCGAAGCAGGTCGAGTGAGATCTCGCCGAGTGGATAGGCAGCGTTGTAGACCACTTCGATGATTCCCGAGTTGATGATCATCTTCGTGCACATCAGGCACGGCGAGAAGGTCGTGTAGATCGTGGCTCCTCGAATCGCCGAGCCGTGATAGGCCACCTGGGTGATCGCATTTTCCTCGCCGTGCGAGCACAGACATTCGTCGAGGCGCTTACCGCCTTCCGCAAAACCGTTGCAGCGTGGGCAACCGCCCTCGTTGCAATTGCGGGTGCCCCGCGGCGTACCGTTGTAGCCCGTTGAAACGATCCTCCGGTCGAGCGTGATGACCGCCGCCACCTTGCGCTTCACACAATTGCTACGGGATGCAACGACCCGCGCGATCGACATGAAGTACTCGTCCCAGTTGGGTCGTTCAAAAAAAAAGCTGCGCTCGAGCACACTCTGGACGCTTCCCAACAACTCCTTGAGGCTCCCGTTGTTCTCGACGTGATCATCGGCCAGGTCGCGAACCGCCAACAGCTGCTGTGCGGCTGGATTCTCGCTGGCGAGCTCGCGGCCCTCGAGCGCGCGCAAACCTTCCAATGAGGTCGGATCGCCGATGCGCGCGCGCGCGATGATGCGCTGCAGCCGGGTTTCTTCGTCCGCGTCGATCCAGAGCAGGCGGAAGTGCTGGGTTCGCGCACGCAGGGCCTCGACTTCTGCCGGGTGCCGAATCGAATCGATCACGTAGTTGCGGTCGGCGACCAGAGACTCCGCGAGCCGATTCGCAAGACCCCCGAACCCCTCCGAAGTGCGAATTTCGTTGCCGACTTCGATCATGCGCTCTCGGGTCGGTTCGAGGTCGCGGCGACTCAGTTCTTCGCGAATCACATCAGACAGCGAGTGCGAATAGAAACTCCGCGCCTCCAAATATTGGACGGCCTCGCCCTTTCCCGCACCGTAAAGACCCGAGATTCCGAGGATCATCTTACCCCCTGCCCGCAACGACCCGTTCGAATAGATATCACCGATCCCCGCCGAGCGCCCAGCCAGATCGCAAGATCGCTCCGATTCGACCCGTACACCCCCTTTGAGTGCACGCACCGAGTTCCAGTGCACGCCCCCTGACTGAGGTCACCACCGCATCGTGAATCCGCAGGATTCGCCAGCCAGGCGAAACAGAGACGGTTTCGCCGCCGCATCGTGAATCCGCAGGATTCGCCAGCCAGGCGAAACAGGGACGGTTTCGCCGCCGCATCGTGAATCCGCAGGATTCGCCAGCTAGCAGAGCAACCCCGAGTCTGGCAGGCTGCTGCCGGTGCGGGTTTTCGTCACGGGTGCGCGAGGCTTCGTGGGTGGGCATCTGGTTCCACGGCTGCTCGACGAAGGTTTCGAGGTCACCGCGACCGATCGCGACCTCGATGTCTGCGATCGTGCAGCCGTCGAAGCGAAGCTGAAACAGACGCTGCCCGATGCGATCGTCCACCTCGCGGCACAGAGTTCCGTCGCTGCATCGGAGGTCGATCCCGAGCAGACCCACCGCATCAACTACGGTGGGGCGAATTCAGTTCTAGACGGGGCGTTGCGCTGCAAGAGTCGACCGCGGGTCCTTCTTATCGGGTCTGCCGACCAATACGGCCATGCCGAGCTGGGCTCGCCCCCCTTCACAGAAGACGCGCCGCTCGCGCCCACATCCGCGTACGCGCGCAGCAAGGCCGAAGCCGAACAGCTCGCCGCTTCCTACATCGACGCAGGTCTGAAGGTCGTACGGGTTCGCGCCTTCAGTCACACCGGGCCGGGCCAGTCCGACACGTTTGCGCTTTCGAGCTTCGCCCGGCAGATCGCTGAAATCGAAGCGGGCCGACGCGAAGCCGTGCTGCAGGTGGGCAATCTCGACTCGGTGCGCGATTACCTGGATGTCGAGGATGTCGTCGAAGCTTACCTCCGGTTGCTCGAACCGACGGTCGAAGCCGACATCTACAACGTCGCAAGTGGTGTTGGCACCCGACTCAGCGACCTGCTGGACGCGCTGCTCAACCTTTCCAACTCGCAACCCTCGATCGAGCGCGACACGGAGCGCCTGCGGCCCGCGCTCTGCTCGGTTGGTGACGCCAGTCGCCTGCGGGCCGCGACAGGCTGGAAGCCCACCGTCTCCATCGAGCGAATGCTCGAACGATTGCTCGCCGACTGGAGAAGGAAGATCAGCGAGCCGTGAGAAGCGCCGTCCACGGATCGCCGTTCACATCCGAGCGGCTGCGCGCGCCGCACTCGCGGAGGCCCACCGCGCGCAACGCCTCGCCGACCGATTCGCATTCGACCTCGAGCAGCCCCGAGAACACCGCATGTCCACCCACTCGAACTCGCGCTGCAATCCCTCGAAACAGCGGCAACATTTCCGTCTTCAGCAGATTCGCGACCACCAGGTCGAACTCGAACTCCCCAATCGCCTCCAGCCCTCCCGTGAACAACCGCAGCCGTGCGTCGAGACCATTCGCGCGAGCGTTTTCGCGAGCCGCAGCGGTGGCCAGCGAATCGGTATCAAACGCGAATAGACCCGCCGGGCTGAGCTTCGCGGCCGCGAGTGAGAGAATCCCGGTTCCAGTCCCGACATCGAGGATGCGCGCACCGCTCTTCAGCGCCGGCGCCAGTTCGTCGATCCACTCCAGAGCGAGATGGGTCGATGGGTGCCCACCGGTCCCAAATGCCTGACCCGGATCGATTACGATTTCGACCTGGCCGGGAAGCAACGCGGCCGACACGAACGATGGTCGAGTCAGCAAACGGGGTGAAATGATCGTTTCCGTCAAATCCGCCTTCCACTTCTCGGACCAGTCGGTTTCGGGAACCGCTGCCGGAGGTTCGATTCGAATACCCGGCGCGACTCCCGCGAGCGCGTCGCATACGGCTTCCGCCGCGGCGTTCGGCGCGTAGAGAATCAGGGTGATTCCGCTCTCGCAATCGCGCTCCTCGAGGCCCGTCGCGCCGGCGGCGTATGCTTCTGCGGCCAGGCGCTCGCCTTGCTCGACGTCGACGGCGTGCACCGCGATCTGGCAAAAAGTTTCATGGCTCGTGTTGCTCGCCATCTCTGCGGGCCTCTCTGGTTGTTACTACACCCATCTCGCGATGGGCCAAAATCGCCTGCTCCGGGCGCGGAAACCGATCGAAGCGGTTCTCCTCGACCCGGCGACATCCCTCGAGATCCGCGAACGCCTGATCCTCGTGCTTCAGGTCCGCGAATTCGCCATCGAACTCGGCCTCGATGTTAAGGAACAATATACGAGTTTCGTAGCGTGGCCTGGCGATCGGATCGTCACCACGGTCGTGGCAGCGCGTCCGGGCGCGGTGACCCCCGCCGGCTTTCATTTCCTGCTGCTCGGCGAGCTTCCCTACAAGGGATTTTTCGATCGCGAACTCGCCCGCCGGGAATCCGAGGCGCTTCGAGCCGACGGTCTGGATGTCTGCGAGTTCGGCGTCAGCGCGTACTCGACACTCGGATGGATGGACGACCCCGTCACCGAACCGATGTTGCGCCAGGACGCGGGCCAGCTCGTAGAAGTCATCCTCCACGAGCTCGTACACGCGACCGTATACGTCAAAGGCCACGCGAACTTCAATGAGAGCATTGCGAGCTTCATTGGCGAAGAAGGCAGTGTGCTCTTCTATGAAAACAGCCTCCAGCCCGAGCGCGGCCACCGGCGGCGACTTGAAATCGAAGACGCGAGGCGAGTGGACGCCGCGCTCCTCCGCTTCAGGGACGAAGTGTCCACGCTGTACACATCCCAGGACAGCGGAACGAGCCGGGACGAAATCCGTCGGGATCTCGAGAAGCGCGCGCGAAAGCGCATCCGCAATCTGCCACTCGTGACGCGCGACCCGAACCAACTTGCCGACGTGTTGCGCATGAACGATGCCTGCCTGGCGCTGACGGGAACCTATGCGGCCGAACTCGATCACTACGCGACCCTCTATTCGCGGATCGGCGGCGACCTGACGGCGCTGATCGCTCGCCTCAAGGGCGTAAAGGGTGCGAAAGACCCCCTCGAGGCGCTGATCGCCGACTGACGAGTGGCGAGACCGAGGGGCTCGCCGCCGGCATTGTGAACCCGCAGGATTCACCTGCCAAGCGAGACCCAAGGGCTCGCTGCCGCATTGTGAATCCGCAGGATTCACCTGCGAATGCCGCGGGTGATGGGCGTTTCCCTCAGGGAGGCGACTAGATGAGCCGATGAGCCACCCGTGTCTGACGAATCCCCGCTGCCGCAATCCGATGCCGACGCGATCCCCCATCTAGACACCGCGCAGGCTGCGACGCTGATCACAGCGATCTGCAACAACATCGAACGGGCGTTTCGTGGCAAGCCCGAGATCGTCCGACGGGCAGTCGAAACTCTGCTCGCGGGTGGTCACTTGCTGCTGGAAGACGTGCCCGGCGTTGGCAAGACGACGCTCGCGCAGGCGCTGGCCCGCAGCATCGACGGCAGCTTCAGCCGAATTCAGTTCACCAGCGATCTCCTGCCAAGCGATGTCCTCGGAGCCTCGATTCCGGAGATGAGAGATGGCGTGCCCACGGGTGGGTTTACATTTCAACAGGGGCCAATTTTCGCAAATGTCGTGCTCGCGGACGAAGTCAACCGCGCGAGCCCGAAGACACAATCAGCACTCCTGGAAGCGATGGCCGAATCGGGCGTCACCGTCGACGGCGTGACACACCCACTGCCCGAGCCTCACTTCATCGTCGCGACCCAGAATCCGCTCGAGCACCATGGCGTCCATCCGCTTCCCGAATCTCAATTGGATCGCTTCCTGGTTCGCACGGGAATCGGCTACCCGGATCCCACCTTCGAAGCAGCCGTCTTGCGTGAAGACCCCGCCGCAACCGAGCTGCCGCGGTTGAAACCCGCGGTGACGATCTGCGAATTGCGCGGACTCCAGCGCGCCGCGGAGGCAGTCAAATTCGACGAAGCGTTGGTGAGCTACCTGCTTGCCATCGTCACCGAATCCCGCACGCACGAAATGCTCGAGATCGGCGTCTCGCCGCGCGGAGCCGTCGCGATGCGACGCGCCGCGCAGGCGCGTGCGCTCGTGGATGGCCGCGACTTTTGCATTCCCGAAGACGTGCGAGACCTCGCGGTCGACGTGTTCGCACATCGCATCAGCGTGGATCCGCGCTCGCACCACTCCCGCGACGGCGAGGAAACCACGTGGATCATCCGCGAAATTCTCGAAGCCCTGCCCGTTCCTCTCTGAGGAGGCGGCTAACCCGCTGGCTTCGGCCACCCCGCGCCCTGCGACCGACCCGGGCAGGTTGGCTGTTCTTTGCAATCACGCTCGGCGTCGGATTCGCGGCGCTCAATACCGGGAACAACCTGATGTACCTGGTGCTGTCGTTGATGCTCGCGTTCCTGATTCTCTCCGGCGTGCTCTCGGAATCTTCGCTGCGCGGAATCCGCGTGCGCCGACAACTGCCCCGAGAACTCTACGCAGACTTCGACAACAAGGTCGTGCTCGAAATCTCGAACCATCAGCGCCGTGTCGCGGCCTTTGCGGTGGTCGTGGAGGATCGCCGCGCACCACCCGAACCGAAAACCTCCAACCAACCTCGGGTCTTCGCACTTCGAATCGGCGCTGGAGAGACGCTGCGCCGCGTCTACAGCTTTCGGCCCAATCGGAGAGGCCCAGTTCAATTCGAGGAATTTCGGATATTTACGAGGTTTCCCTTCGGACTCTTCTCGAAGTCTCTGACGATCCCCGCGAACCAGAATGCGCTCGTCTACCCAGCGCTCGAACACGCTCCCGGCTTGCAGAACTTTGGCAGTCCACACGATGCGGGCGAGCGGCTCTCGGCACCCGCGGGCAACGGCGCTGAAGTGATCGGCCTGCGTGGCTACACGGAGGGCGATTCACTGCGGCGGATCCACTGGAGAGCCTCGATGAGGCGGCGCGCGCTGTTGGTTCGCGAAGTCGAGAGCGAGCACGAAGTAGAAGTCGAGGTGCGCCTGCGAACGCACGGGGTCCAGCCCGGCGAGCGGTTCGAGCGCAGCGTCGGCTGGGCGGCCTCCGAAATCGCGGCGCTGCTCGACGCCGGCAGTCGCGTGACGCTCCGCACGGACGACGAGCTCATCGAACCGGGCGCCGGGGTCCGGCATCGCGCTCGGCTGCTCGCCTACTTGGCGCTCGTCGAACCCAGTGGTGGCGCCGCTCTGCCTATGCACCACGAATCGCTCGTGGAATCCTCGTGAGTCGCCGCGCCTTTCGAATTGGCGTCGAAGACCCGCGCCCGGCGTCCGCGTGGACGCTGGTCGTGGTGGCATCGGCGACCCTCTGGCTCACCCAGCAAGTTGCGATCTGGGCGATTGCGATTCAACTGGCCGCGATCGGGATCTCCCTCTGGCGTCGGCGTGCGCCGTTCGGCTGGCAGACCAATCCAATCGCGCTCAACATCGGCATGATGGGTGTCACCGGTGTCACGATCCATGTGGCGCTGCAGGGTGGACCCGCGACGCTGGGGCTGGCTCACTTCGCGACGCTCGCACAAGGTCTGCAACTCATCGACGCGCGGCCGAGGCGAACCGAGTTCCTGCTCGTCGCACTCGCCCTCTTCCAGGTCATCCTCGCGTCGAATCTCACCGACAGCGTGTTCTTCATCCCGCTGCTCATCGCATTCCTCTGCGCCGCGGCCTGGACGTTGATGGTTCACACACTGCGCGCGGACGCTGCCGAAGCCGGCGATCGCCAGGGCGCAAACCGCGCGCTCACCCCCAGTTTGTTCCGGGTGACACTGCTGGCTTCCAGCGCCTCCGTGGCAATCGGGCTCGTACTCTTCGTGTTGCTACCGCGACTTCACTCCTCGGTCCTTCAGGTCCCGAACATCGGGCAGGGCTTCGCGACTTCAGGATTTTCAGATCGGGTGTCGTTGGGAGACATCGGCCGAATCCGAAAGGACTCCACTGTCGTACTTCGCGTCGAGACCCTCGAGGGCGAAGCCCCCGCTGCGATCGACGCCTACTGGCGAGGTCTGGCCTTCGACCACTTCGACGGCAAGACCTGGTCGGTGACACCTCCCACCAGAACACGTGTACCGGGCAGCGCCGAAATCGGGATTCGGCTCAAGCGTTCGAACGCGCCCGCCAATCTGGTACAGCGCATTCTCCGAGAACCCGTGCAGGGAGGTGCCCTCTTCGGAATCGGCGTCGTCCAGGAACTTCAGGGTTCCGTCCGCCACCTCGAGCGCGACATCAATGGCGGCCTCTACGCGACTGGCCAGGCCCATGATCGCGTGCGCTACCGCATCGCGAGTCGGAAGATTCGCTGGAGCGAGGAGCGATTGCGGACGGACGTGGCAGTCCCTCCGAAGGAAAACCGTGGCGCCAGCCCCAAACAAGAGGGCGCGGTTGATCGCCACCTCCAACTCCCTGAACTCTCGGATGCTGTAGGCGAACTCGCTCTCGCCATCACGAAGGACGCCCAGACGGACGCCGACCGAGTGCGAGCGATCGAGCAGTACCTGCTGCAGAACGGACGCTATTCGGATACGCCCCCCTACGTCGACCCGGACGCCGAACGCTCCCCGCTCGAAGCCTTTCTCTTCGATGCGATGCAAGCCCATTGCGAGTATTACGCGAGTGCGCTGGTGGTTCTCGCGCGCAGCATCGGCATTCCGGCCCGGCTCGTGAACGGCTTCGCGGGGGGACGCGAGAACGAGATCGGCGGCTTCGTAGAAGTTTCGCGCTCTCACGCCCACGCCTGGGTCGAGGTCCACTACGCGCGCGCGGGTTGGGTCCGCTACGACGCGACACCGCCGGATCTGCGCCAGCGCGCGCAAGAGGCTCTCTCGTTCGACGAGCGAATGCGCCAACTCGCGAGTGCCATGGAGCACTGGTGGTTCCAGCGCGTCGTCGGCTTCGACCGCTCCGATCAGATGAGCAGCCTCAAACGCGGTTGGTTGGCGTGGCGCGAATTCACAGGCACGACCAAGGCCGAGACAGGCACTCCGGCCGAGAAAAAAGAATCCGTGAAATTCGAAGCGAGCTGGCGAAAACCCGTCCTCGCGGCTGTCGGACTCCTCGCGCTCGTTCTCCTGCTCTGGCACGTACGCGCGGCGCGTTCGCAGACCGCGGTCCCAAACTACTATGACCACGCCCTTCGCGCGCTCTCCCGCCGCGGTCTGGTCCGCACACCGACACTCGGTGCGCGCGACTTCGCGCGTGCGTCGAGCGCCGAACTTTCGGAACCCGCAGCGGCAGCGTTCTCGAGACTGACGGAAAGCTATCTCGCCGAGCGCTTTGGCGGTCGCGCACCCGCCGACCCGGCGACCGACCTACGCGACCTTCGCCAGGCGCTCCGAACGTCGAAGCAAGCCTCACGGTCGAAGAACTCCGAGGGCTTCGCGGCTTCGCCGGACTGAAGACAGCGGTGCCGATGAATTTCACGAGGCCCAGGAGCGGCGGCCTCGTGGCGCTAGAGCGCTCCGTAGATTTTGTGGGTCTGGGGGATCACGCGGACCTTTGCGAGACGGCTCGAAATTCGCGTGCAGAGTGTGAGCAGGCGTTCTGCACTCGGTGCCTCTCGCACAAGCCCAAACGGCGTGACGGGCTGGAGGATGAGCGTAGCTTCGGGTGCGCTGGCCTCGACGCGCGAGACGGCCTCGTCGATCTCGGCATCGTCGGACACCGGCGTGATCACGAGCTTGACGATCAACTCGGGGGCGCGCCGTGCAATTACCGCGAATTTTTCGTGTTCGGCGTGAAAGGGCTCTACTGCACCGTGTCTCGGATCGGATGCGCGCCGCACATCGCTGCTGAGCTTCCAGTCCATCGACACCACGTCGATGTCAGCGATGACCGATTTGAGCGCATCGGTCGCCAAGCCATGGGTCTCGAGCAGGATGCGCGGCCCCCTCGCGCGCAGCGCGCGCGCAACCTCGCCCACTGCCTCGGGCTGCAAGAGTGGCTCTCCCCCCGTAAGGCTCGCGAATTCGTGCGCTTCGAGATCCAACGATTCCGCGGCCGCGACGATGTCCTCGAGCGGCATCGGATTGGACCGAATTTCGAATTCGCCACTGCAGCGGCTGACTTCGATCCGGCACTGCGACGCACGCTCCCAGGTATGCGGGGAATCGCACCAACGACAGCGCAAATCACAGCCGCCGAATCGGACGAACAGCGTGGTCGCGCCGACGTGGGTTCCCTCACCCTGTATCGAAGAAAAGATCTCTACGAGATCAGCGCCACGCGCCGGGGTCTGGCTCGACATCCTAACCTTCGAGGATCGACCGGCCCATGGCGATCTCTCCGATCACTTCATTCAATCGATCCGGCTCGGTGGCGAGGTCGCGGACGTGAACGCGCGCCACGTAATCCTCGGACTGCGGGACCTCGATCCATTCGTGCTTCGTGGCGACGTGCGATGCCATTGCCATCAGATCGAGATTGCGCCCGGACGAACTTTCATCTCCTGCAAGGATCACCACTTCTTCGCCCTCGGTGAACGCCAGCGAGAGTTGCGCGCCGTAGCGCTCCCGAGCGATACGGGCAGCGAGGTGCACGTCGAATTCAGGCGGTGTCGGCACGATGGCCATGCAGTAGCCACCAAAATGAACCAGACGGAAATCGCGACTCGAAACGAATTCAACCTCGGGCGGCGGCGGAGGCGTTGCTGCGTCGGCGGCTTCGCTCGCTAAATCGCTCGGTCGACCGACGAGTAGCGGATCGATGTCCGCCCGGCGCTCTCCGGGCTTTGCGGCCGCGGCGCCGAGGCGATCCCACCAGACGCGACCCCAGCGCTCGTAGTCGTGCTGGCTGAATCGCCCGGTCGCGAGTTCGACGATCTTGTCCGAAAAACGACTGCGCCGGCTCCGCTGGGTGAGCACCGCGGGAATCGAACTCTCCGCACCGGATATCACGATCACACGCTGCTCACCGATCGCCGATCGCAGGCTCTCGAGATCTTCCGGCGGCCAATCGTGATGATCGAACCAATCGATCCGATCCGCATAGAGAGAGGCCGCTTGGATGATGTCCCGCGCAGGCGAGGCCGTGAAACCAATCACATAGATCGGCGTCTGCTCGTGGAGATCCGTGGCGACACTTCGGAAGAACGTCATTAGCTCGGCCTGCGGGTAAACCCAGATGCCCTCGACGAGACGCACGTCCCGCGCCAACAACACGCCCGCAATCAGCGATCGACGATCTGCGTGAACCACGAACGCGGCCCGCCGGCGGGGTCGCCGCGGAGCGCTCTCGACCTTGGCTTCAGTAACAACGGCCACCTCCGTCGTGGGTTCCGTTTCACCCTCGGACGACGACGTGGGATCACTGGCATCGTCATAGACGAGTTCGGGTGCGAGACTGGGCTCTTCGACATCCGCGACCTGCGGGATCAGCAGATCGGCGAGATCTTCATCCGCATCACTCTCCGAAACGCCTTCGCGTTCGGCCGCGGGAGCTGCGAGGCGCTTGCCACCGCGGCCGCGATCACGAGAAGAGCTCGACCCCCTCCTCGAATCCGACTCCGCGCTACTTGGAGCATCCGAACGAGACTCTGAATCCTCTCCGCCCGACGCGGCATCGCCGCTGTCGGACCGCGGGCGGCGACCTCTGCGCCGCCCACGTCGGGAGCGGCGCGAGCCCCCATCCGAATCCGATCCCTCATCCATGTCGAAAATCGAAATTTCTTCGTAGCGACTCCGGTTCGAACCCGCCGAATCACCGCCTTCTCGCGGCTCGCGCGGCTCGCGCGGCTCGCGCGGCGCACGCGGCTCTCGGGCCTCGCGTGACGCGCCTCCGCGCTGGCCGCGTCTCCGGCGGCGGCTAGACGACCGGTCCTGCTGACCCGTCGCTTCCTCCGCTGCGGAATCCGATTCATCCAGCTCCGCGCGCGAGGAATCACGGCGGGCCGCCGGCTGCGCGCTGCCCGATCCGCGCAACGTAAGTTGCGGATCGCGGCCACGAGGCTGGTGGATGTCGTAGCTCGCGTGGTCGATGGAAAGCATCGGCAGCAGCGACAACGCACTCGCGCTGAACTCCTTGGCGGCGAGCAGCAGCCGAACTGCATCCAACCGAATCGGCGCGTCTGCAGCGGCCAACCAGGTGGCGAGCGCGGGCCTCACAGCGACGACTCCATCGAGGATCACCGCCAACTCGGGCAACGAGATCGTCGACCGCATGGCACCTACAACGGTAACCCCGCCCTCTCCGACACCAACAAAGTCGACGACTTCGGGCTCCGAACCCGCCAGCGGCCAGCGCACCCAATCGCGAATTCCTTCGGCCTCTACGAGCGGTTCCACGAGTTGCGCGCGCAGGCCCTCTTCACTGGCGCGCGTTCGTCGGTCGTTGAGGCGCTTGCGCAAGCCGCCCTCGAGGCGATCCATCGCGACGGCGAGGCCTCCCGAGTCGAGCTGCTCCGTCGCCTTTTCGGGCTGGAGGGTTTCGAGCAGCAGGCGGTTCTCGGACCCCGACTGCACCTCGACTCGAATCGATGCGACCCGCTGCGCGAGCAGCACCAATTCGACACTGTCTCCAACACCGCGCACCGCACCGCCGTGCTTTGCGGCGAGACCCTCGAGGGCTGCGAGAGCGCGCAAGAAGAGACCCCGCACGTTCCCTTCCACACGGTCCGCGATTCGCCGAGCGGGTACCGCGAAAGCCGCATCGCCAGCTGGTACTTCCACCAGATTGCCGCCGTCTGCTAGCGACGAAGCCGCGACTGCGCGGAAATTAAAACCCTGCAGCGAAAGAATCCCGAGGCGTTGGCGCGCGGCGATCGACCATTGCGGGCAGACCGCGACCACCTCTCCGTCGAACTCACCGTTTGCGGCGAGCGTTTTTGCGTGAGCGAGTCCCGCGAGCGCAGCGTCTCCGCCGTTGCGCGGTGCGAACGCGACCACCAACGGCTTGCCCCGTTCGGTTTCGCCCACAGCGACCGCCGCAAAATGCTCCGGGATCTCGTCACTGGCAATCGGCAAAAGCGAATCCGCGGAAACGATTTTTTCCGCCGCAATACGCTCGAAGCAGCGGACCGCATCGATCGGCGTGCTTTTCGTCTTTCCCGCGCTGCTCTTCCGTCCTCGCCCGAATCGGCGTTTCATCATCTCATCTCCATATGGCATCGTTCCGTCGGGCGATCTGCGCGTCACGCGCAGATCCATCGGCCGCGCGCTCAGCCAATTGCGCGTTGCGACGGTATGAGCGTCAACGCCTCGGCCTCCACCAGAGCCAGCGTCGCGTCCACGATCACGCGTTGCAACTCCAGATACAGCCGGTCGTCCCCCACCGCCTCGCTGACCCGCTCCTTGTGCTTGGCGAATTCCAGCAGTACGCCGCCGAGCAACTTTCGGTCCGATTGCACGTTCTTGACTACGAGGCTCCACTTCGCGAGCGGAACCTCGACTTTCAGCTCTCGCAATTCGGAGCCGCTGTGATTCAACGCACCCTTCGCGATATCGAGTGCGATCATATCGGTACTCTTGATCCATCGGGCGCGCCAGATGGTTCCGCGGGCGACCAGCATCTAGAGGCTCACCATCGAAGGACCGTCACTGTTCTCCGCCTTCTCGCCTTGTTGTTCGATCGATTTCAACGCGGGGGCCAGTACGATCTCGAGCATCGCACGTCCGAGTTCCCGAAACTCCGCATTCTCACCGCGAAACGCCTTCGCGGCCGCCAGACACGCGCGCGCGTCCTCCAACGCTTCTCGGCGCCAGAAAATGTACGCCGTCTCTTCGAAGCACATCGCGGTACTGCGCGCGAAGCCCGCCTCGAAAACTTCCTCCACCGCTTCATCGAGGACCTTGTCGAGCTGCTCCTTTCTCGCAGCCGCAGAGACTGCGACCACCCCCTCCGCAATTTCACCGAGGCGTCGAGCGATCTCAGACAGGGTTTCGTTGGACGGCGGCCACGGGCCGATCGACTGGTCGTGCAGCAACGCCAGCGCCCGCTTCACGCCCCCCACTTCCGCAGTGCCGTCAGCCGCCAATGCCTCACGCGCCAACTCGCCAGGTGTCGACGCGCCTTCGGCAGGATTCGCGATGTGATAGCGCCATTCCGAAAAACTTCGCGGCGCCGG
>SMVA01115282.1_pt1 | contig 18327 bp, 19 predicted proteins | sample 2456451 | NCBI WGS metagenome assembly SMVA01 (sample SAMN11095933, study PRJNA526329) | marine sediment metagenome | biome: Marine sediment; feature: Surficial sediment; material: Deep marine sediment; isolation source: Hadal surficial sediment | place: Pacific Ocean | collected 2014-05 | depth...
GAAAGGTCACCAATAACTGAACCTTGATATTCATCAGGGGTTACAACTTCAACTTTCATCACCGGCTCAAGCAGAGCTGGGTTTGCGTTTTTAACCCCTTGTCTCATCGCCTGTCTAGCAGCAGTTCTAAAGGCCAAATCACTAGAGTCAACATCGTGATAACGACCGTCTTTAAGGAACACTTCACAGTTTATAAGTGGGAAGGCAGCGAGTGGACCTTTGTCCATTACATCTTCAAAACCTTTCTCACAGGCACCAATATATTCAGAAGGAATGGATCCACCTTTAATTTGGTTGTGGAATCTAAAGATTTGGTCTTCGTTTTCCCTATTCTCTTCAGTAAGAGGTCTAAGGATACCAACAACCTGACCAAACTGACCGGCACCACCGGTTTGTTTTTTGTGGGTGTAATCAAATTTAGTTTCAGTTGAAATTGTTTCTCGGTAGTTAACCTGAGGAGCACCGACGATAACTTCACATGCGTATTCACGCTTTAGTCTTTCAACGTAAATCTCCAGGTGAAGCTCACCCATACCGGCGATTCGAGTTTCGCCAGATTCTTCATCAGTAAAAACATGAAATGTTGGGTCCTCTTTAAGAAATCGCTGAAGCCCCTTACTCATTTTGGCCTGATCATTTTTATCTTTAGCAGAAACGGAAAGCTCAATAACTGGAATTGGTACGTGAATTCCTTCACAGGAAATATCTAAAAGATTATCATCACCAACAAAGGTATCCCCGGAGGCACAGTCGACGCCTACCAGGGCGATAATATCACCAGCGTGGGCCTCATTGATATTTTCTCGATCGTTAGAGTTCATTCTAACCATTCGACCAATTCTAATTTTTTTCTTGGTTCTAGTATTATAAACAGATTCCCCTTTATTCAGGGTTCCTTGATAAATTCTGGTATAAGTCAGTTGACCAAATTGTTCATCAGTAATTTTAAAGGCCATCATAACGAGAGGTTCTTTAGGATCTGGCTCAAGCGTTACTGTCTCATGCGTGTCATTATTCATAGCAGTTGGCTTGGTGGCCTCAAGCGGAGAGGGAAGGTATCTTGTAACAGCATCTAGAAGAGGTTGAACACCTTTGTTTTTAAAAGCTGACCCCATAAAAACTGGAGTTAGTGCAAGGCTATTAACTCCCGCCTTAACAGCTCTGTGGATTTCTTCTTCAGAGAGCTCTTCACCCTCAAGGAATTTTTCCATTACATCATCATCAAATTCCGAAACAGCATCAAGCATGATCTCTCTTTGCTCTTCCATTTGCTCCACAAGTTCACCGGGACAATCTTCAATTCTTACGTTTTCACCATTTTCACCGTCAAAGTAGTAGGCCTTCTTAGTGATTAAATCTACAACACCTTGAAAGTTTTCTTCCGCACCGATAGGAATTTGCATTAAAACAGCATTATGATTAAGTTTTTCTCTCAAAGCAGCAGTTCCGTTAAAGGCATTGGCCCCCATTCGATCCATTTTGTTTAAAAAACAAAGTCTTGGAACTTTATATCTTTTCATCTGTCTATCAACCGTAATCGATTGTGACTGAACTCCGGCGACAGAACAAAGTACTAAGATCGCTCCGTCTAAAACCCTAAGAGATCTTTCAACTTCAACGGTGAAGTCAACGTGGCCTGGAGTATCGATAATGTTTACTCTTACATTTTTATCTATACCACTAGCGTAAGTAACGCCTTTTCCACTCATACCTTCCCAAAGAACGGTAGTGGCAGCAGAGGTAATGGTAATCCCTTTTTCCTTTTCCAGTTCCATATGATCCATTTTGGCGCCATCACCACCACCTCTTACGTCTTCAATCTTGTGGATCATATCGCAATAAAAGAGGATCCTTTCAGTAAGGGTAGTTTTCCCAGAATCGATGTGGGCAGAAATTCCAATATTTCTTGTTTTTGCCATTAGTTTCATGACTTAATCTCCAAATAAATTTAATCTCTTAAAGTGTCGGATATTAGTGAAATCCGCTCCATGAGTCAAATGATATATGTACATTTTTCGAAGCCTGAGAAAAAAATATTACTTAATACTAAAAAATAGTTTTACAGAAAATAAAAAGTCCCTTAGTTTCCCTAACACAAATTCTATTTGGAAATATTGATGGTTGATGATTTGCCCAAAAGTGAACTTTTACGTGCAGTTAAGACTCTAATTGATCTTAACGAGGTGCCTCACTTACACTTACCCCAACATAAGCTCTTCACCCTCACCAGTGTGGCGCTTCAATATCTTATGTACTACGCAGGTAAAAACCCGGGCTCATATATTCTACGGATTGAAGACAGCCTCCTGCTAGAAAAATTAGTTAAAAGATCAAAAGATCCCACTACCAGAAATTTCCTCAGAGCGCTCTTTTTGCCACGAAAAATTAAATATAAAACCTCCCTCTTCTTCCTCGATTACTTCCATGTGGGAACCTGGCAAAAAACCAATGAAATCCCCAAAGATCGTATAAAAGGGGCCTTAATCATTAAAAATTCCCATACCAGACCTATGATGGAAACCGGTTATGTCGAAGGTGAGGAAGAAGACCAGATTCCCAATATTTTCCCCCCGGATTTCTACTATACCTCGCTACAAGAGATCGCTCCAAAAACTGTTGTTTTGGCCTATGGGGAGAAGTTTGAGGGAACAGAAATAGTTGAATTCCCCTGGATTAAAAAAGAAGATGAAAAGATTAGTGGAATGACTTTTGCCAAGGATCTGGGACAGGATATCTTTAAATAATTATAAATTATGGTACAGGCGAAATATTTTTCTAACGGTACCATCTCTGCGCATTTTACCTAGCTCCTTATTGAGCATCTTAACCAGATTTTTTGGAACACTCTTATTAAATGCCAGATAGAGAAACCGGTGCCTTTTGATAACCCCTATTCTTTTGACCTTAAGACCTACTTTTTTGGCCCAATAGTGCCCCTGCTGGCCGCCAATGGCCCATAGGTCAATCACCTTATTTTTAAGTTGCTGGGCGCTTGTATAAGGGTCGTTTTCCTCCATCACTGGGATGCCAAAAGTTTTGAGATAATTAGCGGTGGCCCCTTTTTTAAGCGAGCCTATTTTGAGGTTCTTAAGTTTAGGATCTTTTAGGTCTTTAAATTTAAAGTTGCTATCTCTATGGCCAAAAAAGTACCAATCGGCCGCCACTAGGGGGCCAACCCAAAGAAACATTTTTTCCCTGGCAGGCGTTCTCGTGGTGGGGAAGACCCCATTATTTTTTACTTTAAGCGCCATTTCATAGGACTTCTCCCAACTGTAAACCCGCATTTTGGTGGAAACTTTAACTCTATTAAAAAGAACTTTTAATACCTCAACAGAAATTCCCATGAGGGAATCATCTGCTTTTCCCGTAGGACTCTGATTTTTCCGCATGGAAAAGGGGGGATTTATCTCAGTATTTAAAACATATGTTTGCGCCTGAACTAGGCCTGTAAAGAGGATAGTGGCGACGAAAATCCATTTTTTCATACCTATAATATTACCCCCAAAAGGGGCGGCCTTGATAGGAAGAAAAATGTTTAAAGAATTTTTTGAATTTTTTGTGAGCAAAATCTCATTCGAAACTTTGCAATTGGTTGGTATGAGAATTGATTGTGGATAAACTTTTTTCTGTCGATCCCTGTCAAGGCCCTCACCTAAGGTTACCAACCGGTAAGATGTAATCTATAAAGCACATTCTGTGCCAACTTTATTTACCTAATTTCAACAACTTGAAGGCTCCAACCCAGTCCTTCTTACTCCATGCATGAGGCAGAATGGAACCCTTTTTAGGGGCCATTTGCCACTGCCCTAGCATTTTTGGCCACTTATCTTTAGCGGTCTGCTTTAATAAAAATTCTGGTAACGCTGGAAGTTTTCTTTTTGTTTCCTTCATGGGTTTATTTTTAAAGGATCAGCATGAGTTGGTTGTCAGGGAATTATCAAATTTTGGTAAAATTTTCGGATAGTTATTGAACTGTGCGAAATCTTTGGAGTACGGCCTCAATTTTCGGCCAGATGGTCTCCGCAAGCGCTAAAGTGCTAAATGGCCCAAGACTCAGCCTAAATCCTCTTAGAGCATCTTCCTTGCTATAACCGTGGGCCAACAAGATCCTGTCAGGAACTTGAATTCCTGAAGAACAGGCGGAACCGGTCCCAAGCTCTAGCCCCTCCTGGTCAAAGGCAATTTGGACAATTTCTGGGGCCTCAAGGCGTTGCAAGAATAAAATGGTGTTATTATTGCGAGGAGAATTGCTCGCAACCACAGTGCCTTCTTCTCCTAGAAACTCTCTCAGGGAATTTTCTAAAAACATTTTGGCCTTACTGAGTTCTTCTGGCCTAGATTTGCTCAGCATTTCTTCTAGTGCCAACTTAAGGGAGTATACTCCCATGACGTTTTCCGTGCCTGAGCGTTTTCCGTTTTGCTGACCGCCCCCATGGATAAGCGGCATGAAGTCTGTTTTAAAAAAGGTAAAACCAACACCTTTAAGGGCGCCAAATTTATGTCCTGAATAAGTGTAGTAATCAAGGTTTGGATTAATTTCGTTCCAATTTTTTATTTTTCCCGGCACCTGCACACTATCGACGTGAATGGTGGCACCTGTTTCTCTTTTGATTTCCTCTGCCCACTTAAGATCCCAAACCACCCCAGTTACATTATTGACCCAGGTATAATTTAAAAGCACCGGCCCCTCACAGGATTTTATCTCAGCAATTAATTTCTCTTTATCAAAGTTTCCATTTTTATCGATTGGAAAGAGGTGAAACTCTACTGCAAACCTTTCTAAAAGCTCTTGGCATTTAAGAGCGGATGCATGATCTATCATACTGCAAAAAACATGTGCCTTCTCTTTACTTAGACACCATCCTTTAATGATGGTGTTGATTCCTTCGCTGGCACCAGAATGGTAAAAGATTTGAAAATCAGCAGCGTTAAAGAGTTCGCTTAAAAAATCTGTCGTCTGGGTGATTAATGCTCTGGAGGCCTTTCCTGAGCTGTGTATGGATGAAGCGTTGGCAAAGGGTAGCTCACTTTCTTTAAGCCAACCTTTAACTGAGCTGGCCAGTGGTGAGGTTGAATTATAATCGAGATAATAGCGCATTAAGTTTTTCCTAATAAAAAGGGCCCAAAGTAGGGCCCAATTTATAACTTAGCGCGTACTAAGTCAATTTAGATAGGCGTTCCCATATTATAGCCTGGCTTTGGCTCTGGCGTATCTGTTGGAGCATCAGGCCTTCCACCGAGATCTTTTTCTCTAGACTTTCTAATTAGGTCACCTAATGAAGTTGTCTGAAGATACTCTTTCATAATCACACCTAAATTTTGGAAATAATCTTTAGAGATGTGAAACTCGGGAGTGTTTGCCGTTTCTGCTTCGGATCCTATGATATCCTTGGCGGGGTTAATGTTTTCTCCCACACAATCAAGAATATCCTTAACGGTTATTTCATCCATTGATCTGGCCAAAACATATCCACCGCCAGGCCCTCTCACTGACTTAACAGCTTGGCCATTACGAAGCCGGCGAAATAGTTGCTCCAGATAATGTAACGAAATGTTCTGCCGATTTGAAATTTCTTGCAGTCTAACTGGGTTACCATTGCTGTTTACAGTTAAATCAAGCATGGCCCTAACCGCGTATCGTCCTTTTGATGTTAATCTCATTGGTATCCTCCATAAATCCAATTATATTTATTGCAAAAATTAATCCTTTAATTCCAACTAAAACCTTTAGGAAATTATCACTCGACTAAAAGGGTCACGTCAACCATTCTGCTCAAATTAAATCTACAAATAAGAAATTATTTTATGCCACAACAAATTAAAGGGGTGTGAATAGGAATAGGAGTAGGAATAAAATGGGAAACCTAATATTATCTAACCGGATCATTTATCTCAAGTTTAATTCATAGAGACAAATGTCACGAGGGCCTGCTAAATTTTCTGCATCAAAAGTTAATTCATAAAGAAAATAATCATCTGTTAGATTTCTCTTTATATCTTCAACAAAAGGTTTACCCCATTCGATAAGAAAATATTTTTTATCCTCTATATAGAGATTAAGCTCTAAGTGCACAATCTCTTCCGGTTCTTCTATGCGATAAAAGTCTGCATGGGCCACCTCCCCTACTTCATTTATAAGAGAGTAAGTAGGGCTCCGCACCTCATCGACCCGACCTACAAAAAATTTGGTAAAGGTGGTTTTACCAATTCCTACAGGACCCGTTAAAATTATGGCAGCAGGTGTCTTTAATTTTTTTTTTAAATCCTCAATTACCTCAAGATACTTATCTTCAGTAACTGATAGGTATTTTTTAATTAGCTTTTCTTCGGCCATTTTCCATCCTTTTGGCCAAAATACGAAAGCTCTTTAAAAGCGCGAGGGAAACTTTCAATGATCGAGCCGGCCGTCATGGAAAACTTTCCATGCTTTATGGCAGCATATTTTCCTGCCAGAGTATGCAAGCAAACTCCTAGATTTACTGCTTCATAATATCTTTCAGGATCTCTAAACATGCCACTAGTCGAAGTTGTAGGTTGAATTTGCGCCAGGAAGCCACCAATGATACCGGCAAGCACATCTCCTGAGCCTCCCGTGGCCATTCCATCGTTGGGAAAATAATTAATAAAGATTTCCCCGTTGGGATTACCGACAAAAGTACAAGGCCCTTTAATGACAAAAGTACAATTTGTTTCATCAATAACATTTCTAAGAGGCCCTAAAGGATCCGTTAAAATATCCTCTCGGGAAATGCCGGTAAAATCAGCAAACTCTGCAATGTGGGGAGTTAAAATAGTGGGCGCTTTTCTTTGTCTTAGAGCGTCTCCATCTTTTTTTAGATCAAGCAACTTCAAAGCATCTGCATCTAAAACTAAAGGGCCGGAGAAATTATTTAATACTTCGGTTAAAAGTTCTCTTGCCTCTGTAGTTTTTCCCAGGCCTGGCCCTAGCACTATGGCGCTAAAACGGTTCATATCTCGTAGTAGGCCTTCTACATCTTTTAATTTTCCTTTTTGCGGAATGGTTCCAGTCATTACTTCAGGCATAATCCTGGTCACTAGTTCAATATAGTTATCTTCCCAAGTTACGGCACTGACTAATCCGGCACCCACTTTAATGCCGGCAGTTGCCGCCATGATCAACGCACCGGTGAGTCCTTTTGACCCTCCCATAACCAGTAAATGGCCAAAGCGATTTTTGTGATCAAACTTATCTCTTTTTTTAATCAGGTGCCCAACTTTCGCCGGCATAAGCAATTGCTTGTCTCCCCCCTCTAAAAGATTTTTGGGAAAGCCTGCCTTTAAAATATAGATTTTTCCAGCATGTCTCATTCCTTGGGATAAATAATATCCGATTTTAGGAAGTCCTATCGCCAGGGTATGGCCGGCCTCAATGGCGGTGGAACTCATTTCTCCGCCAGCGCCAGTTATCCCTGAAGGAATATCTATCGCCACAATGGTGGTGGCGTATTTATTTACCAGATTTATGATTTCAAAAAGGTATTGGGAAAGGGGTAATCTCGTACCCGTTCCAAGGATTGCATCAATGACTAAGAACTCTTCCTGCGTTTGGGTGAAGTAGGCGCTTATTTGATCGTTATCTTTAACCTCGGTAATCTTAACCCCATAGCTTTGGGCCATGGATATTTGCCTTCCTAGTTCTGAGCCTTTTTTAATTTCCGTGGGGAATAAAAGAAAAGCACGAACCTTATGGCCACGGTTGCTTAACTGTCTGGCCATAGAGAGGCCATCGGCCCCATTATTTCCTTTACCAACAAGTACAACTATTTCCCCGTAGTCTTCTTTTTTAAGAATTTTTTCTTCAAAAAAATCTGCTCCACGGATCCCTACCATTTCAATAATCAGGGACTCGTTTAGGAAGTAATCCTCAAATGATACTCTTTCAATTTCTGCCATTTCTTTGGGACTGACGACTCGCAAGTTTTCCCCCTAGATGAAGGATTTATCGGAAATTCGAGGAGTTTCCTTGATTTGAATAAGTTTCTTTAAATGCCTTATAACTGGGCCAAGACCTTGAAAAACCGCCTCAGAAATTATCCAATGACCGATATTAAATTCACTAAATAGCTCCATCTCTAAAAGTGGCCCCATACTATCCATGGTGAGCCCATGACCGGCATGACAATTAATTTTGTTTTGGGCCAGAAATCTTTCAGCAGATTCAAATTCCTTTAAATATGATGCCACTTCCTGCCCTAGTAAAAAGGCCTTGGCATAATCTCCCGTGTGAATTTCTACCGCATCAATGGCAACATCAAACCTTGGAACTTGTTTTAGCGTTTCCGGATTGGATTCAAGAAAGAGAGATATCTTTAATTTAGGGTTATCTTTTTTTAGTTCTACACAGGCCTTATTAACCCTTGAGAAATTTTCATCAGTTAAGAGGTCCAGTCCACCCTCGGTGGTTTTTTCCTCTCTTTTTTCCGGCACCAGGCAGACCCAGTCCGGTTTTACTTTTTTTGCTATTTCAATAATCTCTGGATTACAACCCATTTCAAAATTTAGCGGTTTGCCATAATCGCTAGTTATGGCCCGAACATCAAATACATCTTGATCTTGAATATGGCGTCGATCTTCTCTGAGATGAATAGTAATTTGGTCTCCACCATTTTCCAGCACGAGTTGTGCCGCTCTTTTCACACAAGGATAAAACTCTCCCCGGGCCTGTCTTAAGGTGGCAACATGATCAATATTTACACCCAACCTAGGGGCCATTCTCATCTCCTGTTTGTGAGTAGGGCAACATTATTACAATCCAAATGAATCTGCAAAAAACGATTTACTTGTGCGACGAGCTAGTATTGATTAAAATAGACATTTAAAACGTAATTTCCGCCTTGAAACCCGCCTCGGGCCAAATATTCCCAATTGTACTTAAATGTTAATCCCCAAATATCCCTTTTGAACCAATAACTTGCCTCAAGACCTATGGCCCCTGCCTGAGGCTTCCATTTAGACAACTCATCATCTATTCCCTCAGAATAATTCATCTGAGTTTGATAAAAGGTAGTAATACCTGCGCTAAATTTCTTGGTAAAATAATGACTCCAGCCAAATTCAAAGGAAAAGACATCTCCTGGTCTTTCTTCTGTTCCCCTAACTTCGGTTTTTATTTCAAAGGTAAGTAAAAGCATCAGGGCATTTTTTTGTTTCTTATCAAAATAATACATTCCACCAAGCTGAGGGACTACGGCATAATAACCCAATCCAACATTATCTTGTCTATTAGGATTGAAGCTACTAAATGGTAATCCAACAAAAAGATTAAATACGGCAAAAAAATTATCCCTATCCCAGGCCAATATAAGGGGAGCAATGGCCATATCCCCTAGACTAAAATTTTTCGCTTCACGAATTTCATCATTTTCCGGGTAATAGCTATCAATATTAATATGACCTAAAACAAGATTTATGGAAAATCCCCAATTTCCCCCTAATAGGTCGAACCCTGGCATCCAATAAAAATAGGGGTAAGTAGTGTAGGCCTTAGTATTAACATTTAGTGGATCTGAATATTCCGTTGGATCGAGTTCATCTCCATTGATATCGAGTGGTTTATTACTATGATAAAAAGAGTTGTACCAATAAACACCCCAGCCTTTATCCGGCATCTCCACATCTCTTATTCCCTGAACGCTCGGCTGGTAATAACCAGGAATAAAGGCAAAAGATTTTTGCACCATAAAAAATAACAAAAAATATTTTTTCATTCTATTTTATTTTAAGGGGATTTATTAAAAATGAAAGCTTATCTTTTCTCGGGGGATGTTTTAGTTACTTTGACGTCTTTATCTCTGAAATCTTTTAAAATAGCAGTGTGGATGGCATTTCTAAAAAGGCTCCAATATTGTCTATGCTTTCTATTATCAGAACTTGGAAGTTCTAGCGTATAAGTTGGGATTCCTCTTTCATTACCGGCCCAGTTACCAAGGCTTCCGGGATAAAAAGGATAGTCTTTTATTCTATAACCATTGGCCCGTTTACTCATTTGCAGTAAAAGGTTTTTAGCGAGCGGACCAATCTTATCTCCCTTAACAGGTTTTCTAGGGCCGTCATAATCTAAGATGGTGAGCGGAGCATGAACTGAGATAATTTTATTGGGTTTATATCTTTTTATTAAGTTAACTTGAAATAGCGTTTCCGGCTCACTAAGCGATCTTTTACCTGGGTACCTTCTCTTATCTCTTTTATACTTTTTTTTCCACAGCCTTAAGGCACTTTTATTCCAGTCTTTGGTGGGAAAGTTGCGGTTGAGATCTACTCCCCGGTGATTGGTTCTAGTTCTTCGCCTTTTAAAAAAGCTATCAGGACTTACGAAGGGAGCGATAACAATTAGCTTGTCGTGGTAGAGATGCTCCCACCTTTTAATGTGATGAATTGCATCATAGCAAAATTTATTTGGAGTAATTTCGTCACCGTGAACTCCGCAAAAAATCAGAGTCATATTTTTGCTTTTTTTCCGGTGGGCCTTTTCATCGCCAAATACCACCCACATTAAAGGATCACCTTTTACAGAATTCCTAACATGATGCCAATAAAAGTATTTGCATCTTGAGAGTCCCCATCCCATTTTAAGAAAATACTTATCCACCTTTTTACAAAAATTTAAAACTTTCTTGGTGTTTCTCGGGGTCTTAACTTGAGACCAAATTATTTTGGGATCTTTGGCCGGCAAATTAAAAGTCTGTTTAATAACAGGCTTTTTCTTTGGAACGGGTTTTAACTGAGCGGAGGACCTAACAGAGACCTCTTCGGACTGAAATTCAGAACAAGATATGATTAATATGGTAAAGAGTAGAATATATTTCAATTTGTTTTCGATCTTAAAATTTTACGTTACATGGAGTATTATACCTTATAAGGAAGAACAACCGATATTTATTTTCCTTGCAATGCGTAACACCAATTTTAACGAGGTTATCAATGAAAAAGGCCATATTTTTAATAATTTTTGTCCTCGGGCTTTGGGGTACTAAGTGGGTTTTATGGGACATGAAAGTCTCTACTGGCAAAATGGTGGGAAATCTTACCCACATCTCCCTGAAGGGAAAAATCCCTTTTTTAAAAACCTGGGAAGGGACAGTAGATGAAGGCAGTGGTGATAAACTGACGACTTACTTTTCTGTTAAAAATGAAACTTTGGCCAAGAATCTTTTTGCTCATGAAAGCAAAGAAGTGATTCTTTACTATGATGAGCACCTTATGGGTTGGCCTAGAAAAACTAAGTTAGTGGTTTATTCCTGGAAGGCCAGAAAATCTATGCCTAAATTTAGCGAGGCCAAGACCCTAGAGATACTAGAGAAATCTTTATTTTGCAGTTTTTTAGGAAGTCTCCTTCCTAACCAGGAACTCTACCAACAGGTAAAGCATTTTATTAAGGGCCAAAATCTCTTTATCTATAATCAATATAAAAAATGTAATGATTAACTAAGGGCCTGATCTAAAGACTCTTTAATTTCCCCAAATTGGAAAGGTTTTTTCACAAAGCCTATTATCCCTAATTCTTTCCCTCTTTTTTCCATCGCGTTATAAATATGGGTGGATAAAATGATGGTCGGAATATTCACGCCCTTTTTATTAATGGCCTCTATGAGAGAAAATCCATCCATTTCCGGCATCAAAAGGTCAGTAAAAATAACATCGGGGAGATAGTCGTCACCAATAAGTTCCAGGGCCTTGGCACCATTATCTGCTTCTTTGGTATTGTGACCTAGGGATTTTAGGTATTTTACTAGTAGTTGCTTTTGTAATTTGGAATCATCCACACAAAGTATTTCCGCCAACTTAGTACCTCCCTAGTCTTTTTTCTATCAATGCTTTCACTAAAAAGCTATAAATGATTGAAAATACTGAGCTTTATCTATCAGTCGAAATGACCGAATATTTGTTTGATTGATGAAACTATTTAGGTTAGGATAGCTTTCTATGTACGTCTGTATCTGCAATAAAATCACCGATGAAATGATTAAGGAATATTCCGCTAAAGGGAAGTCAGGCCTTGAAATGCTTAAAAGATTAGGTCTCGGCTCAAATTGTGGAATTTGTCTGTTAGATAAATTCCACAGCCACCACAGCGCAGAAAAAGCTGATCTCAAAAAATCTCTGAAAAAGTCTAATCCATAAAACAATTGTTTAATTCCTTTTTAAAGGTTTGCTTTGCCTACAAAAAAGTCCTTTATTATAATGATCCAAAATTCATAAAAAAAGGACATTAATCAATGAAAGGAAATGCAAATATTATTGACGCTTTAAACTCAGTTTTAACCAAAGAACTCACCGCCATTAACCAATACTTTCTCCATGCCCGCATGATGCAAGATTGGGGACTGGAAAAAATCGGTAAGCTTGAATACAAGGCCTCCATCGATGAGATGAAACACGCTGATGATCTGATCAAAAGGATTCTATTTTTGGAAGGCCTGCCAAACGTTCAAAAATTAGAAAAGGTTAGGATCGGTCAAAATATAAAAGAGATGTTTGAGTGTGACCTCAAGGTCGAATACGAGGCGATGGAAAATTTAAAAAATTGCATTGAGCTGGCGGAAAAAGAAAGAGACTATGTCTCCCGTCGACTCTTTAATGATATCTTGGATAGTGAAGAAGAGCACATTGACTGGCTGGAAACGCAACTCGGACTTCTAGGTAGAGTTGGCGAGCAGAATTACCAGCAGACGCAAATTGAAATGGGTGAATAATGGAACATAATGGGATTGTCATTGAAACCTTTCCCGTTGGCACCCTTGGGTGCAACTGTTCTTTAATTTATTCCAAAACTACCCGCGAAGCGATTGCTATAGATCCGGGTAATGACTATGAACAATTTATGGAACTTGTGGGTGAGCGAAACCTCAAGGTGAAACTTCTTTTGCACACCCATGCTCACTTTGATCATATCGGCAGATCAGCAGAGATAAAAAAAGCTCTAGGCAGTCAAATTTATCTTCACCAAAATGATCTCGAACTCTACAACACCTTAAGCTATCAAGGCATGATGTTTGGAATTTCCACTGGAGAACCTGGACAGGTCGATAGCTTCATAGAGGACGATGAAACTATTGGCATTGAGTCCCTAGGACTTAAAAGTTTTTTAAAAACCATGCATACACCCGGGCATACTCCAGGGTCCTGTTGTTTTTATACTGAAGCGTTTGAAACTCCCCTACTGTTTTCCGGTGACACACTTTTTAAAGGTTCTATAGGTAGAACTGATTTTCCCGGCGGAAGCTATGATGAGATCATGAAATCACTGAAACAAAGACTTCTGCCGCTTCCCACCGAAACCAGGGTTATCACCGGACATGGGCCTGAAACTAGAATTTATGAAGAGAAAAAGAATAATCCCTTTTTAAGCTAATTCTGGTTCCGGAAGAAGCCTAATCATTATTATAGGCACGATTAAAAACAAGGCGCCTATAAAGTAAGGGTAACCAGATCCCATTTTCCAATAAATAATTGCTCCTAAAATAGGGCCAAATACTCTCGCTAAAGCACCTAGCGATCTAAAGATTCCAATACTTTTTCCTTGCTCTTCATCTGGTGTGTAAATTGAAACCAATGCGGTTAAACAGGGAATAATCAATGCCCCACCAACTGCCAAAAAGAAAAGACCTACATAGAGCAAAAATACGGTCTCAGTAACTCCGATAGCAAAGAGTCCGGGAATTAAAAGAACGAGCCCTATTAGCGCCATTTTTCTCTCGCCTACCTCGGCCGCCTTTCTTCTAACTATGCCACCTTGAACCAAGGCCAAGACAAATCCGATAAAGATAAATAAATAGGCATTATCCATAGGACTAAAGCCAAGCCGATCAACCGCCAAAAAAGTCAGGGTAAATTCCATTCCCGAAAAGGCCATTAAGAAAAAGAAATGTCCAAAGTTAGTTAGGTTTACGCCTTTATAGGGTAGCGGTTTAAAAAGTTTAAGCGGATTAAAGGTTCGGTTGAGCTCTCCCTTTAATCTCTTCTCCTTTGGAAGGGTTTCTTTAAAATTTCTAAGTAGAAAAATAAAGTTCACCAAAGATAATAAAAAGGCAAGTAAAGCGACGGCAGAAAATGGATTTACTCCCCAAGCACTCAACTGAGGATAAATCTTGGTTAGATCTATTAAGGAAAGAATCCCCCCCATGGCCGGACCTATAATAAAGCCCGTGGCAAAAGCAATTCCCACAAAGGCCATTCCTTTTACTCTATTTTTCTTATTGGTCACATCAGCTACCACCGCGGTGGCGGTAGAGATATTCCCCCCCATTATCCCGCCGATAAATCTAGCGAGAATTAAAAGGGTAAAGGAGCCGGAAAAAAACCATAAGATGTAGCTAACCATCATGCCAAAAACAGAAATCAGAAGTACTGGTTTTCGTCCTACTCTATCTGAAATAACTCCCCAGATCGGAGCTGCGACAAACTGTAATAAACTATAGAGAGCGCCCAAGGCCCCTCCAAATAGAACAATTGATCCCAAGTAATCTTTCCCGCTAGAAAAAGTGAGCCCCCCAATGCCATCAAAGATGGCCTTTAGAAAAAAGTTATCTCCATCTACTAGGAGATAGTGCTTTGCCAGTGCAGGAAAAAGCGGAAAAATAAGAGAAAATCCCACTAGATCTAAAAATAAGGTTAAAAAGACAATTTTAATTGATGCCTTAGCATAATCGCTTAAAGGCTCACTTTTCATTTCAAGTTTAGGCATATTGGTTCCTTCTGGAATCTCTAATAAGAGGTCATCATTTTCTTTAACATGGGTCTTAATAAAATCAGCAAAATCTCTCTGCCAATTTTCATCATTATTCAGGCACTCAACTTGGCTAAGTTTTCCGCCCTTTTTTTCAACTTCTTTTTTTAGTTCATGGCCAATTTCATCAATGGTTTCCAAGCAATCAGTAACAAAGCTTGGACAATAAACGGCTATATTTTCTGCCCCTTTATCTACTAGCTCCATCACATATTCATCAGTATAAGGCGTGAGCCATTCTTCACTGCCAAATCTGGATTGAAAGGTCATGTGAATATTTATATTACTACTGACCCGCTCTTTAATGAGTTCATAAGTTTCAAAACAGTGTTGGTAATAAGGATCGCCCTTATACAGAGGTCTTCTTTTGGGTATGCCATGAAAGGAGATAACCAAATCGGAAAAGCTATCTTTCTCTAAAGCTTCATTTATTTTACCTGCACTATTTTCTATAAAGGCCTTGGAGTTGTGAAAATTAGAGATGAACTCAAAGGCCGGAATCTGAGCGTGTTTTTTCATCTCACCAAAAAAGACATCTTTAACGGAGGCCGTTGTGGCCTCCGAGTATTGGGGAAACATGGGAATGATAATCCACTTATGAGCACGAACACTTGAGTCTTCACGCTCCCATTTATCCCAAATATCTGAAAAACGAGGATTGGACAGGACAAAGACCATATCCACTTCAAGGTTATCAGCACTTAAAATTCGGTCTAAATTTTCACCTAGTTTTAGGCTTTTATCTATTAGTGGAAAGGATTTTCCATCCCAGATTCGCTCGTATAATTTGGCCGATTTATAAGGCCTAAAGGGGATGACAAAAAGGTTTAGGATGACTTTCCACAGGATCGGATTGATATCCACCACCCGAGGATCACCTAAAAATTCCCTCAGAAAGGACCTTACATCCTTTATAGAAGGGGATTTAGGGGATCCTAGCTGGACCAGTACTATTTTTGTCTTTCTCATACGCTGCATTTTCTACCAGAATTACAAGGTTCTGCCTAACAACTTGTCGCACAACAATAATTCAAGTATAACGGGCGTGACAAGGAGAAATTGGCATGAAACGGTCGAAAAAAAGTCTAGATAAATTAGCGCTGGGATCGAGTAAAACCCAGTATTCGGACTCCTATGACCCCGCTCTACTTGAGTCTTTTGCCAATAAAAACCCTGAGGCACAGGCCTGGACTACCTTCTTATGTAGTGAATTCACCTCCATTTGCCCCAAGACCGCTCAACCGGACTTTGCCCGAATTACCATAAGTTACGTGGCCGATAAAAAAATGGTGGAGTCTAAGTCCTTAAAACTCTATCTATTTAGCTTCAGAAATCATGGTGATTTTCATGAGGATTGTATTCAAACCATGTGTAATGACCTGGTTAAACTTCTAAAACCAAAATATCTGGAAGTAATTGGGGAATTCACTCCCCGGGGTGGCATAGCTATTTATCCTTTTTCTAGCTATGCTAATAAAAGTAGAAAGTATCAAAATTTAAAAGAGAGTAGATTTTCATCTTATGGGCCCGGTTCTTTTACCATGCCTTTTTCGAGAATCTATTAAGGAGAATAAAATGGGTTTAGGCGGAACTGAAATTGTAATTCTTGTAGCACTTGTACTTCTATTTTTTGGGGGAAAAAGACTTCCTCAACTAGGAAGTGCTCTTGGTAAGGCCATGACCAACTTTAAATCAGGCCTTAAGGAAGAAAAAGAAGATAAGGAAAGCTAAGCTATTCGATAATTTCTAAAATTGTTCTTTTGTTTAGCTTGGTTGAAGCGGCATTAAGAATGGTTCGAAGAGCTCTCGCTGTACGACCTTGTTTTCCGATAACTTTACCAAGATCAGATTTATCCACCTTAAGTTCAACAACAGTAGTCTGTTCGCCCTCAATTTCCGTTACGCTAACTGCTTCAGGAATATCAACAAGTGCCTTACTCACAAATTCAATTAGGTCTCTTAATTCACTCATGTTTAACTCTCAGGCCAAAGGAATTATTAACTTAGTCTAACTTAATATTGTTTTTCTTTAAAAGCGTTCTAACGGTATCGGACATAACCGCGCCTTTGTTCACATAAGCGCTGATAGATGCAACGTTAACGTCGATTAGTTCTTTTTCAGCTTTTGGGTCATACTGACCTAGTTTTTCAATAAATCTTCCGTTTCTTGGGCTTCTAGAATTAGCAGCAACAATAGTATAAATCGGCTTTTTAACTCTGCCTCCACGGGCCATTCTGATTACAAGCATTTAGATTTCCTCCAAAAAAAATCTCTAATTTTCAATTTATCTTTCTAGGATAATACCTAGGGGAAAGTCAAGGATAACGCTATTTGTTGAAAAATCCTCCACCCCATGGCCCCTTTTTATTTCCCTTTTTATTTTTCTGCTTCTTTTGCTGTCTAAATCCAGGTTGAGGGCCAGCAAATCCTGGCATCCCGCCACCGCCCCCTAGCATCCCCATCATGTTCCCCATCATGGACTCCATTTGCTTAAATTTGGCCAAGAAATTTTTTACCGCCTGGATGGTATTTCCCGATCCAGTTGCTATCCGTTTAACTCGCGATTCCTTGATGATCTTATAATTATCCCGTTCTCCTTTGGTCATGGAGGAGATAATGACTTTCATTCGATCCATCTCATCTTCGGCGGGAGATAAGTCTCCAATATCACGAAGAGCTCCGCCCATTCCTGGAATCATTTTAAGAAGTGAAGTCATGGAGCCCATTTTCTTCATCATCCCCATCTGTTTCATGAAATCATCGATGGTGAATTTTCCCTTCTCCATCTTTTTCATCATCGCCTCGGCGTCCTTTTCATCGATCGCCTCTTCAGCTTTTTCCACTAGCGAGAGGATATCCCCCATATCGAGAATTCTTTTGGCCAATCTATCTGGGTGGAATAGCTCGAAATCCGTCATTTTCTCGCCATTGGAGATGTAGTGGATAGGAACCCCAGTTACATATCTAATGGAAAGGGCGGCACCACCACGGGCATCTGAATCCATTTTAGAGAGGACTACCCCACTTAACCCAACAGTTTCGTGGAAAGTCTTGGCCACATTGACCGCTTCTTGTCCGGTCATGGCATCTGCCACTAGTAAAACTTCAGGATTTTGGTCCTTAAGAATTTCTTTAACATCTTTAAGCTGGCCCATGAGTTCTTGATCTACATGAAGTCGGCCAGCGGTATCGATAATAACTACGTCCTTATGGAGTCTTTTCGCCTCTGCCATACCGGCCAAAACAATATCTTTTGGGAGCATGGAAAGATCTGAATCAAAGCAATCAACCCCTAGACCCTGTGCTAGGATTTCTAGTTGTTTCTTGGCCGCTGGACGAAAGTTATCAGCAGGAACTAGTAAGACATTTTTTTTCTTTTTCAGGGTTAAATGGCGAGATAACTTGCCACAAAAGGTGGTTTTCCCCTGTCCGTTTAGTCCTACGACCAAAATCGGAACGATCCCTTCTCTTTCAAGCTCAATTTCTTCATTGGCCTGGCCCATAACTTCGGCCAATTCATCGTGGACTATTTTTATAAATTGCTCGCTGGGGTTAACTCCAGTGATAACCTTTTCTCCCA
>SMVA01208249.1_pt1 | contig 18315 bp, 14 predicted proteins | sample 2456451 | NCBI WGS metagenome assembly SMVA01 (sample SAMN11095933, study PRJNA526329) | marine sediment metagenome | biome: Marine sediment; feature: Surficial sediment; material: Deep marine sediment; isolation source: Hadal surficial sediment | place: Pacific Ocean | collected 2014-05 | depth...
GGCGCCGCAACTCGACGGCCGTTGAGCGTCGCGAGGCGGCACAAGAGAAGCGGCCTCAGTCTCTGGACCCGCATCTGGACGCATTCGCCCTCTGCCGCGCAGGCTCCTAGCCATGAGACGCCTCGAGCGAAGCGTCCCGGTTGCCGGGGCGGGGGGTCGCCTTCCTCCTCGTCGGTCTGAACCTCTCCCGACCGCACGGGCAGGCGACCGGATTCTCGGTGGCGAACTGGGACGTGGGCCCGCACCAATGTCGCTCTTCACTCCTTGCCACTGCTCGAGCACCACGCCATCCTGATCGCGGCGTCCGTCCTGGTGTACCTGGCCCTGGTGGAGGCGGTGGTGACGAGCAGCCTGAGCGACCGGGGAAGAGACGTGTTGACCCTACGGATCGACCGCGGGGCGAGCTGGTCGTTCTCCGTCGCATTCGCACTCGCGACGCTCTGTGCGTTCGCGCTCTGACCGCGCGATGCGGTGCCCGCACGTCGAGCACAGCGGGTCGGTGTCGAAGTGCGAGCCCACGGCCGCAGGAGGCCGAGCGAGATCGATCGACGCCGAGGCCATTGCGACCTAGCATGCAGTAGGCGTTCGCAAGGGAGGGAAGTCTGTCATGAAGTCATTTGCCCGTGTCGCACTGTGTTTGTTCGCCCTGGTCGCTCTAGCCGGGTGCGCGTCAACCAAGGTCACCGAGAGCGAGAGCTATCAGGGGGAAAGGCTCGCTCGGCCCGACCGCATCATCGTGCATGACTTTGCCGGGACCCCAGCCGACATCCCAGCCTGGGCCGCTGAGGCGGGCAGGCCGGCTGCACCGAGCACGCCTCAAACCGCAGAGGAGATCGAGAAGGGTCGCGATCTGGGAACTCAAGTAGCAAAACGACTGGTCGAGGAGATCCGGGACATGGGATTGCCAGCCGTGCACGCTGAGGGCCAACGCGAGCCAGATGTCGGCGACATCGTGATCATCGGCTACTTCGGATCCATCGACGAGGGCAGCGCCCTCAAGCGCATAGCGATCGGCTTCGGCTCCGGGGGGGCAGAGTTGACAACCGAGGTCGAGGGCTACCTGATGACGGATCAGGGTCTGCGTGAACTCGGATCCCGTGAAATCGATTCCGGGGGCGGCAAAATGCCCGGTGTAATGGTGCCCCTTGCTGTCACCATCGCGACGGCGAACCCAATCGGACTGATCGTCAGCGGCGCGATGAAAGTGGTCGGAGAGGCGACCGGAAGTAGTAGGATCGAGGGCTCAGCCAAGCGGACAGCCAAGAAAATCGCTGACGAACTGCGAGAGGCGTTTGAAAAGCAAGGCTGGCTCTGAAGTCGAGCCCTTAGCGCGGGCTCAGAAGCTGGCCATCCCGTCCCAGGGCAGCTGCGCGAAGTTGAAGTTCAACATGAAGAACAAGATCTCGTTGTCCTTGTAGTCTCCCTTGAGTGCAGCGTTGTCGATCTTGCCCTTGCCCAGGTTCAGGTATTAAAATCCGAATCCGATGGTCGTGCTGTCGCTCCAAGCGTAGGTTCCGCCGATTCCCCAACGCCACTGCTCGTCGATCGGTAGCGCCGGGGTGCGGTCACTCGTGTTCAGCGCCGAGGAGTCGTAGCTGAGTCCGGTCTGCACCATCCACCGTTCATTGAGCTGATATTGGACGCTTCCGCGGCCACCGAGGCTTTTCAGAAGCTGTCCCAGCAGCCACCTTGGTTCGCGTCGGAAGAAGCGGCTAGCCTGACCGGTAGGCGGAACCTGAGATGGCCACCCACATTGAGGTCAACCCGCGCACGGGACGAAACCGAACCCTCCCGCCACGGCGCGTAGGAAAAAGAAGCCCCGTCTTCGGTTGTCAACCCAAAATAGAAATGTCGGGTTCTCCGCAAAGTAGAGATGTCGGGTTGCTTTGATCGGCCCGTCTACGCCAACTCCTCCAGCAGCACCTTGGCATCCTTCAGGTCGTCGGTGTCGAAACCCTCGGTGAACCAGTCGTAGACGGGGGCCAGCAGGACGCGGGCCTCGTCGCGTCGTCCCTGGTCGCGGAGCAGGCGGGCCAGGCTCGTTGCGGCGCGCAGCTCGTAGGACTTCGCCTTCTGCTCTCGAGCGACCTCGAGCGCGCGGCGGAAGCAGCTCTCTGCCTCCCCGGCAGCTCGTCGCTGCAGGAGGATCTCTCCCCGCATCCGGTGCAGTTCCACATCCAAGAAGTGAGCCTCGCTCGGCCGTGCGAAACGGGCGTCCAGCGCGGCCAAAGCGTCCGCAGTTCGGCCGAGCTCGAGGTTGATCCGAGCAAGGTATAGATCGACGAAGGGCGGATCCGCTTCGCCCCCAGCCCGATTCTGCTGTAGCTCCTCGAGCCCCCGAGAGCCGCCGAGGGCGACGCTTCGCATGCACATGGCTGTTGCCAAAAAGTAGGGAAACCCACGCTCCCGGGAGATTGCGATGCCCTCGTCGGCGTACTCCAGCACTCGCTCGCAGTCGCCAAGCCAGTCGGCGAGATAACCGGCGCAGTGCAGCGCGAACGCGAGGCTGAACGGGTCGCCCTCCCGCGCAAGCACGACGGTCTCGCAGCTGAGGCGCAGAGCGCGCTCCGGATACCCGCGCTGCCAGAGTGTCCAGGTGAGATGGTTTCTGGCAACGATGCCCCAGTCCTGTCCCCAGACGGACGCCAGGGGTCGATGCTCGGCGGGATCGTGGAGATCGACGGCCTGCTCGAGGTGCTCGTGGCCGCGGGTCAGCTCGCCCTGTATGAAGAGATTGATGCCCAGACGGGTGTGGGCCACGACGAGCAGGTAGGACTCGTCCCTCTTCACTGCGAGCGCCAGCGCCTCCTCTGCCAACTCGGCTGCGATCACGAGCCGTCCCCGAATGAAGTGGAACACGCTGAGCCCGATCAGGGCTCGCAGAAGTTCGGGACCCTCGCCCACCGCCTGGCAAAGTTCGCGCGCTCGCTCGTGCACTCGTTCGGTCTCGGGGTCGCTGTAGCCCTTGGCGACGATCAACGGCGCGCCGAGCGCAAGCTGGAGCTGTACCTCCTGCTGGTTGCGCTCGGGGGTCTCGGGCAGCGTAGCGAGCAGCGCGAGGGCCTGGTGCAGATGATCGATGGCCTCTGTCTGGGCGGAGCGTTCCATCGCGCGCTGCCCTGCCTTCTGGTAGTGGCCGATCGCCTTCGCCGTGCGCACTGCCTTCTCGCAGTGTCGGGCGATCTCCTCGGGCGCGCGGCTGACGCGCTCGGGGAAGCGCGCCTCGAGGGCGTCGGCGATGCGGCCGTGGAGCTCCTTGCGTTGGCTGTCGAGCAGCGACTGGTAAGCCGTGTCCTGCACCAGCGCGTGCTTGAAGGTGTAGGTCGCCTTCGGCGGGTAACCTCGCCGGTAGATGAGCTCCGCCTCCACGAGTCGCGCGAGCCTGTCGCGCAGCGCGGCTTCCTTCAGCGGTGCCACGGCCGCGAGCAGCCGGTACTCGAACTCGCGGCCGATCGCGGCACCGAGCTGCGCCACCTCCTTCGCCTCACCGAGCCGATCGAGCCGTGCCATCAGCGAGTCCTGGAGCGTCTCGGGGATGTCCAGCTCCGAGAGTGAGTCGGTGTGTCCCGCCTCGACGACCTCCTTGGCCAGCTCCTCGACGAACAGCGGCACACCGTCGGAGCGGGTGGCGATCCGCTCGACGATCTCATGGGGCAGCGTGGCCTCGGCGACCGCGGCGGCGATCAGGTCCTGGGCGTGACGGCGGCTGAGGCGACTCAGCGTGAGCGCATGCAGATGTTCGCGACCCGTCCACGGCGGCTCGAAGTCGGGCCGGTGAGTGAGCAGCAGCAGCAGGTTCGCCGTCGGGCATTGCTCGATCAGCAGACCCAGCCACTCCAGCGTCGAGGGATCGATCCAGTGCAGGTCCTCCACCACCAGCACCAGCGGCTGCTTCTCGCCCAGCGCGAGCAGCCAGGCCAGCAGCGTCTCGAGCGTCTTCTGCCGCTGGAGCTGCGGGCTGATCTCGAGCGATTCGTAGCGCTCGGGAAGCCGCAGCGAGAGAAGACTCGCAAGGAGAGGCACGGCCTCATCGGGTTCGATTCCTACGTATGAGAGCCCCCGCTCGAGCCGCTCGAGCTTCTCCTCGGCTGCGTCCTCCTCCTGGAAGTCGAACGCCTCCTCGATCATCCCGATCAGCGGATACAGCGCACTGCTCTGGGTGTAGGGCGAGGTGTGGCACTCGAGCCAGGTGTGCGGCGTGTCGCGCAGCTGCTCCCGCAGCCGGTGCACCAGCCGCGACTTGCCGATGCCCGCCTCGCCCGCGACGAGCACCGCCTGACCCTGACCCTCCTGTGCCTGCTCGAAGCGGTCGAGCAAGAGCCCCAGCTCCTGCTCGCGACCCACGAAGGGAGTCAGCCTCGTGGCCAAGTCCAGCCGACTGCGGATACCGCTCGGCTGCACCACCCGGTGCACCCGGATCGGCTCCCCGATGCCCTTGAGTGCGGGAACCCCCCGGTCCTCCGTGATGAATACCCCGGCCACCAGGCGAAGTGTGGCGTCGCTCACCACCAGCGTACCGGGCAGGGCGAAGCCCTCGAGGCGTGCCGCGATGTTCGGGGTGTCGCCCAGTGCCAGCACCTCCTTCTTCTCGCCGCCCCCCATCTCGCCCACCACGACAGGACCGGTGTGGATGCCCACGCGCGCCGTGATCGCCACCCCGTGCTCGGCCTGGGTTCGCGTGCTCAGCATCTCGAGACCGCGCAGCACCTCACGCCCGGCGCGGATCGCCCGCTCGGCATCGTCCTCGTGAGCCTGCGGGTAGCCGAAGTAGACCAGCAGCCCATCGCCCAGGTACTGGACCACATGGCCCGAGTAGCGCTCGATGGCCTCGGCGCCCCTCGCTTGATAGGCGCGCACGATCTCGCGGTAGGTCTCGGCGTCGAGCTGCTGGGAGAGCGCCGTCGAGCCCACCAGGTCGCAGAACATGACTGTCAGATGCCGCCGCTCGCCCTGGCCGGTCAGCGGCGCCGGGGTCGCGGACACCTCCGGTGCGACCGGAAGCTCGCCGCGACCGATCTCGTCGAGCGCCTCGATCAGCGTCTCCACCGATACATCGCGCTTCGCGGCTTCGCGCGCGGTTACCGATGCGAGCAGCTCGCCCAGCCGGTGGTCCTGCAACCACGCCGGGATCTCCACGGCCCCGCCGCCGGTCATCAGCCTCGCCGCCGCACCCTCCGCCTCGAAGGGATGCCGGCCCGTCAGACACTCGAGCAACACCAGCCCCCAGGCATAGAGGTCGCTGCGTTCGGTCGCCGGCTCGCCGGCCAGCTGTTCCGGGGAGGCGTAGAGCGGGGTGCCCAGGAACTCGCGGGTCTGGGTGAGCGTCTGCCACTCCTTGCGGCGCCGCCCCTCGACCACGCCGCCAAGCCCGAAGTCGAGCACCAGTGCGCTCCGCCGCACCCCCCCGCTGCTCAGCATCAGGTTCGCGGGCTTGAGATCGCGGTGCACGATGCCCTTGGCGTGGGCACTGGCCAGCGCTTCGAGCACCTGCGTCATCAGCCGCAGCGACTCTCGGACCCCGAGCCGCCCCCCGGCCCCGAGCGCCTGCGCGAGCGTCTCGCCGGGCACGTAAGCGAAGATCGCGTAGAGCTGACCCGCTGCGGTCTCGCCCGAGTCCAGCAGCTGCACGATGTTCGGGTGCGAGAGCGAGGCGCAGATCTGCGTCTCGCGACGGAAGCGGTCGGCCTCGTTGCCGGTCGACGACTCACTGCCCTCGCGCTCGCTCAGCAGCTTGATCGCGACCGATTGGCCCGTCGAGAGCTGCCTCGCCTGGTAGACCCGGCTGAAGCTGCCCGACCCGAGCTCGCCCTCGATCTCGTAGCGATCCGCGAAGAGGGTTCCCTTCGTGAGTGTGGCAGTGGCTGACTCCATGGCCTCCTTCGGGGGGTAGAGGGGGGACTTGACGTTCGACTATCGCATCAAACAGGGCTTCCTGGAGACACCAAGGCGCGATGGACAGTGATCAGATCCAGAACGAGAAGCACAGCACGAGCACGAAGCAGACGGGATAGGCGATGCGGCTCCACCAATCGAGATTCCGCGCGAGCTTCTCGCTCCCATTCGCAAAGAGGTGGGCCGCGGTGATCGCCTCGGCGAGTGCGAGGAACACGAGCAGTTGCGAGCCGATTATAAAACGATCGGCGCGGGTCAGGTAGTCGATGGGGGGGAGTAGATCACCCAACCCGAGCTGGAACGCGACGAAGGTGAGCGCTGCCGACGACGAGAGGCCCACCTGGGGATTGAGGTTGCCCGGATCGATCCAGAACACCCCCCAGGCCATGAACACAATCATGGTGATAGGAAAGATCAACTTCCAGAGATGGAAGCCTGGCTCACGGGTCATCGAGATCGCCACCGTTACTCCGGCTGCGGCGTGATTGCGGCCGGGCATCAGCACCGGCGCGACAGTCACGGTTGCAGAATCAGGGATGCTCCGCCAACCGAGGATGTCTATGTCCGCAAACGCCAATAGGTCAGTGTTGTCGATCCGAATCGCGATTTCGTCCGGTCCGTAGAGGGAGACAAAAGTGATTTTCAGATCCTGCTGATCGAACGGATAGTCCCGCAGATCCATCGGCATGCCGAACTCGCCAATGATTCGAATGCGCCGCACGACGCCACCGTTGCTGTCGACCTCGACTTCGGACAGTGGAAACTTGACGTTCCGCAGGTTCAGGACCTGCAGTCGCGGACTCCAGATTCGATCCGGGTTTATGCGACAGCCTTCGAGCGAGTACCCCAGGATTTCGGCCGTAAGGCGCGGGTCGCGCCAGGTTCCGACCGCGAAGAGGTCGCCGGAGAAAGTCTGCGAGGTATCGAAGATTCCGTGTAGCTTTACCAAGGCCACACGAAGGCCGACTTCGGTTGCCTCCTTGCTGGGCCGTGTGTATACGATGCCGTCGGGTACCTCGCAGTTGATGGCCTCAGCCGCGGTCGGGCTGGCCACCAGCACCGCCGCCAGCGCTGCAGATAGCCTGAGCCACGCCACGAGGATGCTGAGCACACGGACCGGATCGAGGGTGAAATCGGTCACGCGTTTCACTCCTGTGGGCCTTCCTTCGCGCCGAAGACGAACGAGTAGAAGACAGGAAGGGCCAGCATCGTGAGAACGGTGGCGACGACTCCCGAGAAGGGAGCCTTGAGCACCGGGTCGTCTTCGAAACTCTTTGATGGCTTGTTTTGCGTTCGCCTTGGCTACGTCGTAGGCGCGCTGCGCCTGATCGAGCTGTTGCTCGGATGCAACATCCGCTTTGAACAAAGCCTGAGTTCGTTCGAATTCGCTGCGTGCCAGTTCGAGCATTGCGTTCTCTGACTTTCTGTGTGCTTCAAAATCCCGCGGATCCAGCTTTGCCAGAAGTTGCCCCTTCGTGACTTTCTGAGCCTCGCGTATCGGAGACTCGACGATTTGGCCCGACGCCTCGAAGGTGAGCTCCACGTGCTGAGCGGCGGAGACCTGGCAGGGAAATTCTCGCATGGAACCAGCCCCGGGGTCGCCCCGTTCCAGAATTTTGATCGGCCGTGCCACCTCAGGCTCGATCTGCCGTTCTTCCCCGCACCCCGCATCCCGCTCCGCTTACCGCCAGCCAGGCGAATACCGCTGAAGGGGGTAGGGGAATCAAGCCGGATTTTCAGAACGTTCGATCAGTCATGATATGACACTCAAGCCTCGAATGGGGCAGACTTACCCCGTTCGAGGCTTGGTTGTCATATTGGTCTTGGGTTCAGACAGTCAACGCAACACACTCGCCAAGCTTGTCTGCAGGACAACGGAACCCCAGCGTCTTTCGCGGACGCTGGTTGAGCTGAAGAGCGATCTTGTTGAGTTCTGCTTGTGAGTGCTCGCTTAGATCAGACTTCTTCGGCAGTACCTGCTGTAGAAGTCTGTTGGTGTTCTCGTTCGTTTCCCTTTGCCAAGGGCTCCGCGAGTCGATGCATCGGGTCAGTCGAGTGTATCGGCGGCTAGCGCATCGGCGCGCTTTCGCAGGCTATCGGCGTCGCGTCCGAAGAGTGGCAGGATGACCTGGTCGACGCCCGAATCGCGGAAGCGGGCGAGTATTCCGGCGTCGTAGTGTCCGCGTGGCGAGACCTGAATTTTCACGTCCGTGCGGCTGCGACCCGCTTCCACGAGAAACGTGTCCAGTCGTTTCAGGTTCGCATCGAGTCCGTCGGGTGTGAGGTGATAACCGAACCAACCCTGTCCGAGTTCGGCCACACGCCGGAGTGCCGGTTCGCTTTCACCACCAAAATAGAGCGGCGGATGGGGCCTCTGTACGGGTTTCGGGTTCTGCATGCATTCCGGGAGGTCGTAGAACTCGCCCTTGAAACTGGAGATCTCGTCACACCACAGGGTCTTCATGACAGCGATACATTCGCGCGTGCGGTCGGCGCGGCGTTCCCACGGCACGCCGAGAGCGCCGAACTCTTCGCGTAGCCATCCGATGCCAATACCAAAATCCAAGCGGCCGTTCGACAGGTAGTCGACGTCTGCAACCTGCTTAGCGGTGTAGATCGGATTGCGCTGTGGGACGAGGCAGACGCCGGTGCCGAGTCGGATGCGCTCGGTGTGCGCGGCGACGAAGGTCAGCGCCGTCAGCGGTTCCATCACGCCGTTGGGGTTACCCGGGATCTTGCCGTCGTCCGAATAAGGGTACTGCGACGCATAGTCGCGAAAGAAGACTACATGCTCCGGCACCCAGATCGAGTGGAAGCCTCGCTCCTCGACGATTCGGCCGAAATCTGCGATCAGTTCGGGGGAAGTCGCACCGCTGAATCCCGTCTGGACACCAACTTTCATCTTGTCACCTCGCATCGTTGGGGTCAAATGAGTCTACAACATGCATTCCGATGGGTGCCTACATTGCCGAAGGCGCTGCTCGAGGAAGCCGCGCTCTCTTTGATTCGTGAACTTGGTCAGGGCAATTCGATACGCGTCAGCAGCGTCGGAATTGCGCTCGAGGCGACGCAGCATGTCGGCCCGCCGTGGTATGGAAGAGGGGGTAGCGGTCGAGGCCTGCGATCGAATCCGTCAGTGCGAGGCCTAGCTCGGGCCCAAATGCCTGGCCATGGACGACGGCTCGATTCAGCGCCAGCACGGGGCTGGGGGTGAGACTGTGGGGAGGATCGTAGAGTTTCGCGATCTGACTCCAGGGAGTTGTGGCGGTCGTTGCCGCGTAGACGTGTAGATAGGCGATCGCTGCCTGGGGCTGATAGGGGCTGGGGCGAGCATTTGAGGCTGCCGATTCGAGCAGCTCATTTCCCTCGGTGATGGCAGCTGGCTCCCAGAGGCTGCGGTCCTGATCCTCCAGCAGGACGAGCGAGCCGTCCGAAGAGCTCGTCCGATCTCGAAAACCCGATATTTCTAAATCGGGTTGACACGCGAGAACGGGCCTTGTTTTTCCTCCTCTCCTCTCCTCTCCTCTCCGCCCCATCCAGAAGCCCCACCCCCGATTCTCGTCGTCGGACCTTCCAAGCCGGCGATCCGTCGCGCCGACGGATTGGGTGACCGCTGGGTCGCGATCAATCTCACGCTGGCAATAGCGGCCGATCACGGGAAGCGACTGCGCGAGCTGCGCCAGGAGGCGGGCCTCAGCATGGAGGGATTCCGTTCGATCCTGATGGCCGTCAACTTCCCAATCGAACCCAACGACCTGGCGCGCTATCTAGGCGCCGGAATCGGCCACGGAGTCCTGCCGCCGATGAAGGATGGCGTCGTGCTGGGCAGCGCCGAGGATCTCGACGCGCTGGTCGAAGAGCTTGGGGAAAGCTTCGTCGGAGCGGCACGGAAGCTCTGAGCGTCAGAGCGGGGGCTCGTACGGATCGGATGACGCCCACAGGGACCGAGCAGACCATTCTCTCTGACTGACGCCCTGGCCACGGTCTACCCGCGAGGCAGCTTGGACGACTCCCCAGTGTCGGTGCTCGGGGAGCCCAACGCGACGCTGGGCTGGCCGTATCGGTTGCTGGCAATCGGCCTCTTGTCACGGAGGCGCGTTCGCTAAATATCGTTGACTGCGATCTGCTGGCTCATGGATTCCTGCGCCTGCGCTGTCACGATTGCCGGATGGAGGCGGTGCATCGCTTGACGAAGGCCGAGGGTCCCTTTACATGTCGAACTCCGTTCGCGGGCAAAACCCCTCGACTCCGCTGTGCGTTCAAGTACTGCGCAGGTGTTGCCGATTGCTCCGAATGAAGTGCCTTGCCCGCAGCGGCCATTCGAGGGAGCAGCAAGATGGAGCGATGGAGGATCGCCGCTCGGACCGTCCTCATCCTGCTCGTGGGTTGGGTCCTGGTATCCGGCTGCGCGAGCGCACCGGATGCCGACCCGGATTCCGCGACGGTGTGGGGATTCGTTCGCCTCGTGCCGAAGTTGCGCGCCTCTCCGGCGGGCGGCGGTTACGCCGATCGTCGGCTCGAGGGAGTCAAGCGCGTCGACTATTCGCATCCCCGGTACGTGGTCGTCTACGTCCCGAGCACGACCTCTTCGAATCTCACGCCACTCGAACTGACGATCGAAGCGACCCGCAAGGGGCTTCGGATCAAGCCGTCGATCGGATCGACCAACCCGGCCGCGGGCGTCCGGATCCGAAACCACACCGATCGCGCTCAGTTCGTGTCGGCACCGGATTCAAGCTGGCTCGTACGCATCGAGCCGCGGGGTGCCGCGCGGATCGACGATCCGGTCGCCGGTGAGCTGAACCTTCATCTGCTCGCAGTGGAAGGAGGCGTAGCCGTTGCGGCTCAGGTGTGGGTCGCCAACGGTGTTCGAGCCGAAGTCGAGCCCAGTGGTCGCTATGTGATCCATGGTCTCCGGCCCGGTCGACACGAGATCCGGGCCTGGCATCCCCGCTTGCCACCCTCCCCGGTTCATCGGGTCGATCTCTCCCTTGGCGGCGTGCATCGGGTCGATCTGGAGATCGGTGTGGATGTGCGGGAAAGAAGTGAGGTGGCCGGCCGATGAACGGGCGAGGTCGGTTTCTTCCGCGGGCGGACGAGAGTGTGACAGCCGACGAGGGATTCGACATCTGGGATGCCCGTCTCTTCCTCGACGCCGAGCTGGGTGACACTTCGCTGATCCGCAACATCGGAGTGCATTTCTGATGAACCGGCTCGCGGCGGTCGTGGTCGCACTACTGCTCGTGTCGACGACGAAGACGACCGGAGCCGAATCCCTCGAAGGTCAGGTGCGCGTGGGGATCGACGGCCTGTCACTTCGCGATGCGGGATTCGTCGTCGTGTATCTGGTCGACGATGGGGCCGGCTCTCGAATGACCGGAGATCCACCGCCTGTTGCGATCGTCCGGCAACGCGGCGCTGCCTTCACGCCGCGCTTCCTGATTGTCTCCACCGGCCAGAAGGTCGAGATGCCCAACGACGATGTCATCTTCCACAACGTCTTTTCCTACTCGGAACCCAATGATTTCGATCTTGGGCTCTACGCCGCGGGCCGGTCGAAAACGATCGAGTTTTTGCATCCGGGCCTGGTACGGATCTATTGCTCGATTCACGAATCGATGGATGGCTTGATATTCGTCGCCCCATCGAGGCTCTTTGCCGCTCCAGACGCGCAGGGTCGCTACTCGATCCGCGACGTTCCGGCGGGCCGCTATCACGCACATGTATGGAGCGAACGCCTTCCCGAGATTTCGATTCCGGTCGCAGTCCGTCCCGGCACAGCCGTGTCGCTCGACATCACACTCGGTCAGTCGGACTTTTGAGAGCGCTTTTCTTTGTCACGCACGAGCCACTCGAGCACATCCTCAGCCGGGATCGCGGGACTCGTGAGGAATCCCTGCATCTCGTCACATCCCCATTCGCGTAGAAGCTTGCGCTGCTCGGCGGTCTCCACCCCTTCGGCGACCACCGCTAGACCGAGCGCCTTCGCCATCGCGATGATCGCGCGGGTGAGGGCAGCGTCCTCACGGCTCCGGGTGATGCCGCGAATGAAGGCGATGTCGATCTTGAGGACGTCGACCGGCAGGCGACGAAGGTAGCTGAGTGACGAGTATCCGGTCCCGAAGTCGTCCAGCGCGATCGTGACACCCATCTCCCGAATCGAGTTCAGCGTATCGATCACTCGCTGCTCATCGTGCAGGACGACGCTCTCGGTCACCTCGACTTCGAGGCGAAGCGGGTTGACACGCGTCTCTGCGAGCGTGTCCGCGATGTCCTGTGCGACATCAACGAGCTTGAACTGACGCGCGGAGAAGTTGACGGAGATCCTTCCGTCGAAACCCACGGCGCCGGCCTCCCACTCTGCGGCCTGTTTGCACACCTTGCGGAAAGTGTCTCGGGTGAGCGGCACGATCAGTCCCGACTGTTCGGCGATGGGAATGAACTCAGCCGGCGACACCTGCCCGAATTGGGCGTCGTGCCATCGTGCGAGGGCCTCGAATCCGATCGTACGCCCCGTCTCGAGGTCGATCCTCGGCTGGTAGTGGACGTAGATCGATTGTTGCTCGACTGCGTGCCGAAAGCGGGTCTCGAACTCGAGCCGGTGAACCGCGGCCGCGTTCATCGACTCCTCGTAGTACTTGTAGTTGTTCCGTCCATCCGACTTCGCGTGATACATCGCGGAGTCCGCATTTCGGAGCAAAGTGTCGATGTCGCGCCCATCCTCTGGCCACGTCGCGATTCCGATACTGGCGCCGAGCACGATTTGGTGATCGGGTAGCGCAAAGGGCCGATTGAGCGCGTCGAGGATCCGTTGAGCCACCGGAGCGAGGGTGCTTGGATCTTGAATGTCCGGCAGCATGACTGTGAACTCGTCGCCTCCGAGTCGGGATATCAAGAGCTCCTCGTTCGCTTCCCCGCCGCGCGTGACTTCATCGGTAGTCCGGAGGCATTCCTCGATGCGGTCGGCCACGGTCTTCAGGACATCGTCACCCACGCTGTGGCCGAAGGTGTCGTTGATGCGCTTGAAATGGTCGAGATCGAGAAAGATGATGCCGAAGCCCGAATCGCGTCTGCGTGCCCGCGTGATCGCGAGCTCGATGCGGGCTTTGAAGTGCAGTCGGTTGCCGAGACCCGTCAGGCTGTCGTGATGAGCGAGGAATCGAATCTGCTTCTCAGCCCGTCGTCGCTCGGTGACGTCCTGCATGGTTCCCTCGAGCCTGAGCGGTTGGCCGTCGTCTCCCCGAACGACTTGCAGCTGCGTATGCATCACGCGCTCGGCGTCGCCGACGACGATCCGATGATCGAGTCGCGCAGAAACGCCAGTCTGGATGCACTCCCTCACAATGTCGATCACGCTCTTGCGGTCCGATTCGTGAATCCGCTGGATCACCTCTCCCACATCGGTCTTGGTTTTGGCGTTCACGGAATCCGTACCCAGCAATACGAAGAACTCCTGCGACCCCGAGATGCTGCCCGATTGCAGGTCGACCTCGAGACTTCCAATACGCGCCAGCCGCTGCGCACTCGCTAGATGAGAGCGACTCTGATCGAGCTCCTTGATTCGCAGGTCCAGCTCGGCTCGGGACGCTTGGAGGTCGATCGCCATTCGATCGATCCCGCGCGCGACGTCCCCGATCTCGTCGCTTCGCGTGCTGAGAAGCGGTACCGCCAGGTTCCCGCGGCGGATTCGTTCGATCGCCCGCTGGATCTCCTCGATCGGTCGAACGAGACTTCGCGCAAGGGCAAAACAGACCAGGATGGAGATGGCAAGCGCAACGACACCGGAGCGAATCAGCTCTGTCCGAGCATTCGTGACCGCGGCGCGTTCGGCTTCGAGACCCGAGCTCGCCACCAGCGAACCTTCATTGAGGGTCTGAATCGTTCGAACCAGGCCGGTCTCGGCGCGAGTCGCGAGTTCGCCCTCGAAGTCGAGGGTGATCGACGCTCCACAAAGTTCCGACCAGCTCCGCAGCCGCTCCTCACCGATCGGTTCGAAGACGACGAGTGAGCCGAAGGACTGCCCGCGCGTATCGAGTGCGAGTCGGGCGGTCGCGAAGAGCGCTGGAAGCCGCGACGATGCGCGCAGGAATTGGCCGTCTGAATTCGGCATCATCGCGAGTAACTGCGCATCGCCGCTGATCGCGATCGGAGTGCCGCTGGAATCCAGGAAAGCGACGGCGCTCGCTCCGTTCTGACGCGCGAGTTCCTCCGCGAGGAAGCGCAGCGTCGGTCGGTCGCTGAGTTCGAGAGTCGCGCGCAGCTGCGGCGTACGAGCGATCGCTCGGTATCGCTCGCCTAGCGCCGCCAGATGCTCTGCGATGACCTGCTCACCCGCTCGTGCCGATCTTTCGAGACGCGTTGCGGCTGCGCTCTCGAGATCACGTACGAGCGCACGGTCCTGTGCGACCACCGCAAGCGTCGTCGAGAGGAGCGCCATCGTGACGAGCGCGATTGTCAGTCGATGGCTAAGGGCCACGCGATGCCGAACGCGCGCGTGGGGGTCACACGTCCGATTCGTCTCGTCGTCGGTCGAAGTCGCCGCGGACTCGTCCGGAGTTTTCTGCTGATTCGGATACACACATCACTTTTCGGATGGCCCCAGGCGGATCTTGATCGGCGTGCCACCGGCTGGGTGCATGCTAGATGCATGTCGGTTGCGTGTGGGCTGGCAGAAAAGTGAGCCGTTGATCCAATCCCGCCCACGTTCCTGCAAGGCGGGGTCACGATCAAACGAATCACGGGCGTCCACCACGAAGCATGAAGCGAACGACGGGCTCAGCGAGCCGTCGAAACCCAGCGTGCAGACCGACTGATCCCCGGTCCACTGCGTTCCCGCCGCACAAGACCACGGTCTCGCAGACAGCTCGATGGGGGCGCGAAACACGCGCTTCGGAGATTTGTAAACGCGGTGCATCGTTCGATCGAAGACACCAGATCGCCTACCTCGGTCACCCCGAGTAGAAGGTCTCGTCCCCGAAATCGTTCCTGCGGGGGATCGCGTCGCCCCCGCTGCCGGCCGAATCGAGAGCAAGTTCTCTGTCCGCGGTGCTGAAACACCGCATGCACATCCTCCTTCCCCTCTTCTGCTCCTCTTCGCCCTTGCTATCCCCGCTGTCTGATATTTCTAAAGGCCGAGTCTCAAGTCCCCGAAATTGGAACGGGGGTCGAAGGTGATACGAGTCGCAAAGCTACATCGCACTGGGTCCCTGCTCCTGGCTTCATTCGTCCTGGCCTGCGGGGCGAGCGGACTCGCAGGGAGCGCCCGTGCGGAGTCGCCGCCATCAGATCGGATCGAAGAGCTCGAGCGGCGCATTCAGGAGTTGGAAGATGCCGAGCCGAGCTCCGGACACTCCCTGGCTGACTGGACGCGCCGGGTGAAGCTAGGCGGCAGTGCGAATACCGGATACTACTGGGGCGAGACCGATAGCACCTTTCACGAAGACACCTTCCAGGTCTGGGACGCCCGCTTCTTCATCGACGCCGAACTCGGGGAGGGGCTCAAGTTCCGTCGGAAGACTTTGCTTCGCAACGCAGGGTTCAGCTTCGAATGGAACCTAGTGCGCCTCGGTCGAGTGGAGAACGACGTTGGCGAGCTCTATATTGACTTCCAGGGAATCGCGAACACAGCGTGGATAAATCTCCAGGTCGGTCGCACGCAGATCCCGGTTGGAGAGAACTACCAGCGCTTCAGCAAGGGCTTCGCGGAGAACCCATTCATCTCGAATACCGTCGGCGGCCCGTGGTTCTGGGACGAGGGCGTCCGCCTCTACGGCAGCAGCGCGACGGGCCGCTTCGGCTACGTCGCATCGATCATGGACGCGGAGAACGATTTCAACGTCGATCGAAACAAGGACAATCAGTACACGCTCAAGCTCTGGGCGAATCCCACGAGCTGGTTGCATCTGAGCGTCAGTGGCCTTCACACGGGCAAAATCGGCTCGAAGAAGAGCTCGGGTGAAGGATCTCTCTGGCTCGGCGAGGCTTGGGCCCGAGCCTTCGGCAGTGGAACCCTCGTCCCGAACTTCGTCGACGGAGTCATCGTTCCGGACCAGCTGGGACGCATCAAAGAGACCTACTTCCTGGGAGCCGACGCCATTGTGACGCTGCCTGAAGTCGGACGGCTGTGGCTCGCCTACGGGACGTACGACATCGATCAGAAGGGTGGGCTCTACGACCGCACGCTCCACTATTGGATCGCAGAGTTGATTCTCGAAGGCAGTCTCGTGACGCCGGAAATGAAGGACCTCTACCTGGCGCTCCGCGCGGACGGAATCGGAACCTACGACTCCGCCGAGGGCTACCTGCTCGACTTCCGGCGCGCCCGAACGCTCGGCTACAACATGAAGTCACTGACAGCCTACTCTGCTGCGATCGGGTGGCATTTATTTCGATTCGTCACGCTTCGCGTCGAATACACCCATCAGAAGATCGATCTCGTGCGCGGCACCTCCGCGCTGATCCGTAGCCACGCAAGGGACCTCGATTCCGCAGCGATCGAGGTGGGCGTGCAATTCTGATGAGATTTCGTCCCAGAAGACTCTACGCACTGAGGCAGGGAGTCGCCCGTCTGGCAGCCACCGGTGTCGCGATCGCACTCATCACGCTGGCCGGTCCAGCCGGCGCCGTCTTCCACAAATGGCAGATCAATGAGATCTACTCGAATTCTGACGGTACCGTTCAGTTCATCGAACTCTTCACCAATGACGACCTCCAGAATGAACTGAGTTTCGAGTCCATTTTCTCGGACCTCTCCACGTTCCAGTTCGGGGCCGATCTCCCCGACACCGCGACCGCCTTCCACTTCGTCCTCATTGGCACGCAGAGCTACACCCAGGCGCCCGGAGCGGTGGCGCCGGACTACATGGTTACGGACAACTTTTTCTCCGTAGATGGCGATATCATCAATTTCGCGAACGTCGATGAGGTCGAATTCGGCCCCGGAGACCTACCCGTCGATGGCGACCTTTCCATCGACCGAAACCTCGTTCCATCGCCCAACTCACCGATCAACTTCGCATTCGAGGAGGGCCACGTAATGGTACCGGAGCCGAATCGGATTCTGCTGCAGGGGACAGGCCTGTTCAGCGTGGCACTGCTGAAGCTAGGCCGCCGGCGCAGGAGTCGAATGCGCGCAAAGACAGGACTTGCCCAAAGACTTTCGTGAGACCCGGGTTCCGAACGATCGAGGCGCCCCGGACGCGTCGGTTGCGACGCCTTGAACGGTCTTCGGCCGAGTTTTCCAGTCGGGGCTTCGCCCCTCCCGGAGAACTCGGCCGATCACGACAACCCGACATTTCCATTTTGGGTTGACAAGGAAAACGGAGCTTCTTTTTCTTACGCGCCTTTTGCTGCTCTTTGCCTCAGGCGCGAACCTATCAAAATCAGCCGGTCCGTCCTACGCTTCAGCGCTCGACGCTCGCCAACAGCGGAAAACGATCTGGGCTCTCGATCGTCTCGACGCCGACGCCGACATCGAGATCGGGCCAATAGAAATGTCCCGGAGCCGCCTGCTCGACGTTAAGAATCTTTCCGTCCGACACGTCTTTGAAGAGATGCGTTCATCGCAGCACGTCGAGGACGGCACGAAGCTCGGCCATCGCTTCGCGCATTCGAAGGCTCGGGATCGGGGCCGGCCCAGAGGCGATCAGTCCCCAGGCATCGAGCCCTCGCGACCGTGCGAGATAGAGAACGCGCGACATGTGAAAATGTTGCGTGACGAGCAGGATGGACTCATTTGCGTAATGCGCAGCCACATAGTCGATCGAATCGATCGTCCGCTCGGAGTTCTGATCCAGATCGATCGCCGCACGCGGGACCGAGGCCGTTTCGAGCGCGTCGGCCAGCGCGCTTGCCTCGTCGATGGAGTCGATGGAGTCGATGCCGTCGCCATCGCTGCGCCCGCTGCACAAGATTCGTCTGCCAGCGGTGTGGTGGTAGGCGGCGGCGGCCGAAGCGATGCGTCCGGCGAAATAGCGATTTTGTTTCCCGGATCGATGCCGGGGCGGGCAGCCGAGTACGACGATACGAAGCGTCTTCGGTGCATCGTCGAGTGACCGGAGGAGTCGCGAATCGCTGCTGTGCCGAAGCCATTTCGACAGGCAAACGCTCAGCAATGGGAGCGCGACGACGACTCCGAGGAACACGATTTCCATCTTTCGAGCCGCGCCTTCCGCCTGAAATTCCATTGGGGATGAGTGTCTCACTCACGTTGGCAGAGAGGAATGGCCCGTGGCGAAGCCTCGAAGAGGTCGAGTTCGCCACACTCGAATGGGTCGATTGGTTCAACAATCGACGGTTACTCGAACCGATCGGGGATATCCCGCCGGCGGAGTTCGAACAGATGTACTACGAAGGACTGGAAAGTTCGACCCTGTCGGTCGGACTCAACTAAACGAGTCTCCGGGAAAGCCGGGGCGGTTCACA